>ENA-OPTB01002288-OPTB01002288.1-human-gut-metagenome-genome-assembly--contig:-NODE-2288-length-12549-cov-3.983912_pt1 | contig 12549 bp, 6 predicted proteins | sample MGYA00241810_ERZ501911 | MGnify/ENA primary metagenome ERZ501911 (study PRJEB25962, sample SAMEA2042304) | human gut metagenome | biome: human gut; feature: human-associated habitat; material: faeces... | reverse complement strand
ATAGTTGTTCTGCGCTTCACTCATCTGCATTTCATCCTGCAGCACCTCGGTCATCGAAGCGATACCTTCCCGATAACGGTCGGAAGTAACGGCGTACACGTCTTCAGCCAGCAGATAATTGTCTTTCTGCTTCTTAAAGTTACGCTGGTTGTTCATCAGGTCGTTCACAGCATTCAGGTATTGGGTTTGGAGATTCTTCCGGGTGTCTTCCCATGCCAGTTTCCTGTTTTCGATGTCAATCATGGCTTTCCTTATTTTATAGGTCTTGTCCAGTCCGTCGAAAATAGGAATACGCAAGGTCAGTCCCAAGCCATAGGAACGGAACCAATGATTGGACGGGCCGGAGTGGAACCAATGATACCCCTTATCGGTATAAGCAGCATATCTCCAGTTGCCCGTCAGGCTGAGAGAAGGAATATATCCATTGCTCACCATGCGCTTCTGCCGCTCCGCCAGTTCCACCTGCGACTGCGTAAGTTGAAGCTCGTAAAGGTCTTCCGACAGGCCGGTTAAAGCCACTGTCGTAATACTGTCCGTATTGACCGGCGTCAGGGCGATTTCTTTTTCAGCAGGATAATCCATAATGTACTTCAGCATATTAAGCTGCTGTTTCATCATCGCCTGCGCATTGTCATATTGCACTTTCAGATTTTCCAAATTGATATTTACCCTTTTCAAATCGACCTCCATTGACATTCCGTTGTCAAAAAAGGCTTGGGTAATGTTCCGCAATTCTTCCAGACGGGTGATATTCGCCTTTATCAGCACTATTTGCTCGGCCGTAACTTGTCCGAGGTAGTACATCTTACTGATTTGTAAAATGATATCCTCCCTTGCCTTACCATAAGATAACCGGCTGATTTCCTCCATGGTTTTAGCAATGGACATGGAAGTGTAAAGAGTCTGATTAAAAAGTGGCATCTGCATTTCCAGTCCCGCATTGGCTGAATGTTGCAATGTTTGGGTAATATTATAAGGAACACCGTAAGACGAACCGTCCGTCACAGATACCGGCGGGTCAAAATTATTATTATAACCGGCAGCGGTACTAATCTGCGGCAACAGTTTCGCCCGATTTTCAGAAACACCATATTTGCTTTTCTGTATTTCCTTACGTTTACTCTCCAACGACAGGTTGTTATCTATCCCTATCCGCAGACAGTCCTCCAATGTCAGGGTTTCTACTCCCTGTGTTCTTCCATTTGCAATGAACAAACTTAAAAAGGTAAAAATGAACAGTAATCTCTTCATAATATGTGCTCTATAATTGGCTACAAATTTAGCGGGTTACGACATATGAAAGCTACCCATAATCCGACTCTTTCTATTCATATTTTCCTTTTTCAATGAGGAAATATTCAAGGCTTGTCAGTTTCAAGATTATTCCCCTATTTGAAACTATTTGATAGATAAAAGTCCGCGCTTTGTCGATTTCATTTTTATCAGTCCTGATATTCGCCTAACTTTGAGATATTAAAACAAATAAAAAATAAGAGAGATGAATAAGAAAATAAAAGTGACGGGATTCGTCGTTTGCCTGATGTGCTGCACCGGTTTGGTGCATGCACAGGAAGCCCCTGCTGCACAAGAAAGGCAACAACAGGAGAAGCGCCTGCCACGAGAAGTCCCGAATCCGGAAAAGATAGCGAGCCAAATGACCAATCAGATGAAAGAGTCGCTCCAACTAACGGACAAACAGTATAAGAAAATCTACAAGCTGAACTTAAAAGAGCAGAAGGAGCATTTTAAGTCCATGCAGAACTCCAGTGAACAACGCCCGCCGTTGGGTAGTCCCGGCATGCAAGGCGGACGTCCGCCGATGGGTGGCGGCGGTGAACCGCCAATGATGGGTGAAGGTGGTTTCCCCGGAAGAAGGGGTGGCGGTCCGATGATGAACAGAGAAAGCAACTCTGCCGGTTCACAGAAGAAAGCGGCGGAAGCCAGGGAAAAGAAAATAAAAAAGATTCTGACTACGGAACAGTATGAGAAATGGCAAGCGGAACAGGCTGCCGCCCGTAAGAAGGCTTCTCAAAGAAGAACTCCTAAAGATGGTCATTCAAGTGTCGATCCGGTTTTCGACCGAAAAGAGCTTTAGATATAAATATTCAGTATGTTTCAATAATAACACAACAGCGTTTGTTTTTCATAATTTTTTAGTGAATGCATAAGCGGCTCTCTTCGGGATGAAGGGAGCCGCTTCATTTCAACCATCTGACTACATTCTATCAGACAGCTAAAAAAAGTTATTCCCCGTTTATCCTTTGCTCATTCGACTTCTCCAGAAATTCGCCCGGCTTCATCCCGAATTGTTTCTGAAAGCACTTTGCAAAATAAGAAGGATTATTAAATCCCACCATATAGCTTATTTCACTAATACGATATTGATTCTCGGTCAATAATACCGCCGCCTTCTTCAATCTGACTAACTGTATCAATTCATTCGGAGTGATATTTGCCAAAGACTTAATCTTGGCAAACAATCCGGAACGGCTAATACATAACTGCTCAGCCAGATAATCTACAGACAGTTCGGGATTCGAGAAATTCTGCTCGATGATTTCATTCATCTTTGTAAGAAACTTCTCATCGGAAGAATTTCCTGCAATACTATTAAGCGGCATTAATGGCATTTCTGAGAATTTCTGCCGCAACAGTTTCCTCAGATCAACAATATTTTTAATGCAAGCCTCCAGATATTGTAAAGAAAAGGGCTTTTCAATAAACGCATCGGCTCCGCAATTCATACCTTCGATTTTAGAATTAACATCCGTCTTTGCTGTTAATAAAATAAAAGGAATGTGGCTCATCGTCTGATTGGAGCGCACTGCTCTGCACAATTCTCCTCCATTCATGCGTGGCATCATCCAGTCACTGACAATCAAAGTTACATCATTCTCTTTCAATATTTCCATAGCTTGCCCTCCATCTTCGGCAGTCAGGATATTGTATTGGTCAGAGAAACTGTTTGAGAGGAAAGATAGCATCTCCTTATTGTCATCTACAATCAGCATCACCGATTTATGCCTTGCTGCCTCAACGGGCAGAGCGTCTGATAGAATATCTTTTGGGAGAACTGTGTCAGCATTCTCTGCACTACTGTCTTGTTCACCTATTTCAGCACATTCTATAGGTAAAATCACTACGAAAGAAGAGCCTTTACCTACCACAGACTGCACTTCAATGTTACCCTTATGAGCATCGACAATGCTTTTCACAATGCTTAGTCCCAGCCCTGTACCCGGCTTATTATCCACCGCCTGATAGAAGGGTTTAAATATCTTCTCCTGATCTTCTTGGCTGATTCCCATACCATTATCTGTAACTTTAATGGTAAATGTACATGATTCTTGATTTACCATACACGACAGGACCACTTCATTCTTTGTATATTTGCTTGCATTTGTCAGTAAGTTACTGATTACTTTGGTGATTGCCTCAGGGTCGATGACTGCTACGAAATCCTCATTCGGATAATTCACCTTCAATTGCCCGCCTTGTTGAACAATTGTCGGTTCAAAACGTTCGCTTACCGCTTTCAGCAGCTGATAAACAGAATAAGGAACGCATCTGATACGAATCCCCTCACGTTCTACTTTTCGAAAATCGAGTAGTTGATTTACCAGAACAAGCAGCCGTTGACTATTGCGGTCGATAATATTCAAATCATCTCGCACAGTATCGGGCAATACAAACGTAGATCTGCGAATCTTCTCCAACGGTCCGATAATTAGTGAGACAGGTGTACGTATTTCATGAGCTATCATCGTAAAGAACTTGATTTTAGCTTCATGCATCTCTTTCTCTTTATTTTCTGTCAATTTATTCATGGCGGCAACATGCTTCTTCTCGGTCCGCTTCAACATAAAACGAATAAAATAGCCTAAAGCCACACACAAAAGGATGAAATAGAGAATCTTGAAAGCAGTCGTCCAGTAGAAAGGCGGATAGATCACGACTTTCAGACTTACCCCCTGATCGTTCCACAATCCGTCATTATTGGATGCTTTTACTCTGAACAGATAGGTTCCTGCTGGAAGATTCGTATAGGTAGCCTTGTTCTGTGCGCCTACATAATTCCAGTCTTTATCAAATCCGTCGAGCTTATACGCATACTGATTCTTCTCCGGCGTGCAATAACTCAAAGCAGCGTAGCGCAGACTAAAAACATTGTCTTTATAAGATAGCTTCAACTCATCAAGGCAGTCCAAAGAACGGGGCAACCATTTGTCTCCTACGGATATTTCTTTATTAAAAATCTCCAGTCCCGTGATGACCACCGATGGAATCTGCTCGTTAGAATGAATCTGAAAAGGATAAAAGGCATTGAACCCATTCACCGAACCGACGTAAATCTTTCCATTCGAAGTCTTCATTCCTGCATTGGGCATGAACTGGTCGCTTTGCAAACCATCGCTTTTCATGAATACCTGATAGTTCTCTCCCGGAATATAACGTACCAAGCCCTTCGTCGTAGTCATCCACAACGTGCGCTCGTCTTCGATGATACAGCAAATATTGTGGCTTGGTATGTCCAGCGCTATCGGATCGAACTGATCTTTTTCAACATCATACCGGCAAAGTCCATCCATAGTGCCGACCCATATCTGTCCGTTCCGATCTACCAAAACGCAATTTACTTGATCGCTGATCAATGCTCCGGTCTGCTTGCTATGCTGATAATTTTTCCAACTATCCGTCTGTGGGTCGTACTTAAACAATCCCCGTCCTTGTGTAGCGAACCAAAGGTTACCTTTCGTATCCTGATCAATATCTATCGTTAACCCTCCCAGTTGCTTTACACGGATAAAGTTGTCTTCTTCACGATTATAGAGATTGATCCCCGACATGGTAGCTACCCAAATACGTTGCTCGCGATCTTTGAATATGGCGTATGAACTGCTACCGTCCAGAGATTTCGGATCACCTTGATAAGACGTATATTGTTTAAATACTCCGGTACGGACATTCAATACATTTACTCCTCCGGTATAGGTTCCTATCCATAAATTGTCACCATCCATACAAAGAGCATGCACGTTGTGATAAGACAGACTATTTCTTCCTTCTTGGGGCATATAATGAATGAAGCGGTTATCGGCTGTTGATAAACAAGTTAAGCCTCCGTCATCTGAGGCAATCCATATATTGCCATTGGTATCTTCGCAGAAGTGACTGATAATGCTTCCTTTTACTGAATTGAAAAAACGGGATTGAGAGTAACTTTCAAATTGTCCGGTATTGGGGGATATGTAGTTGACACCTCCGTAGTAAGTGCCGATCCATACACCGCCCTCGCGATCCTTCATAATAGGATATACGAAACGGTTGGAAAGAGAAGAAGGATTCACCTCGTCGTAAGAGTAGAGTTTGTGCTCACCGGTGGAGGTATTAAAACTGCTCAATCCGTCGTCAGATCCTATGAGAAGTTGGTGAGGAGCATATTGCATGATAGAATGGATGTGCATGATTCCTTCTTTTTCGGAAGGATGGAGGTAGATAGTCACCTGTCCGCTATATCGGTCAATCTTTTGCAGCCCATCTCCCCAAGTACCCAGCCACAAATTATGTTCTGTATCTTCAAAAGCCACAATGGAAGGAGATTTGTATCGTTTCTCCTCATATTTTAGTTCAAATGGTTCAAACTTGTTTTCCGCTTTGTTTAGTTTGTAGATATACCGATCTCCTTGATTCGTCACCGCCCATACCCAATTTTCATTATCAATGCATAGTCCGGGCACAAAGCCTACACAGGCAGTAAACTCATATTGTTCCAATTTGTCCATCTGCCGATTGTACTTAAAGACCCCTTGCCCGCTAGTGGCAAGCCATAGGTTATCCTCTTTGTCCTTCTTGATATCATTGACGGCAGTCGTAATCTGTTTACCTTTCGATGTCTGCTTTTCAAAGAAAGAAAAAGTATTAGTGTCGTAAGCATAAAGATATAAACCCTCGCCTGTGCCTACCCACAGTTCATCTTCTCCTTCGTACAAAGCGGAAATATAGTTGCATCCCAGACCGTGGGTTGTCTGAGTAGTATATTGGTAGATATTTACCCCCGTACCGTCGTAGCGATTCAGTCCCTCGTCCGTGCCAAACCATACATATCCTCGTTTATCTTGCAGGATGGCCCGCACGGTGTTAGAAGACAAACCGTCTGCTGCCGTGAAGCGACGAAAATTGAAATCTTTATTTCCTGCAAACACAGAGGAGGAAACAAAATAAGAAACCAATAAAAGGAATATAATAAGCCTTTTCATAGTACTTCCAGCTATAGTTTATTAAATGAATTGCAAGATTACTATTTTTCCAGAAAACAAGCTAAATTAAACAGCAGAAAGTTTCATCCGGCACTCAATTACCTTACCACTCTAGCCCGCTGGCGGAAGTAATATACTATCTCTACACTGTAATACTCTAATCAGTTTGATGGCAAATTTACTACTTACCGCTGATGGTTTTAGTTCCTGTTGCTTATAAATCTTAGTGCATCAAGAATCAAATCTTAGAGAAAAAGATAACAGATGATCCTTCAACAGCTTCGTACCTTTCAGCTTTATACGATAAGGCCATTGCGCATCCTCATGCTTATCTTGAGGATTCATCCAATGTTTCGTCGGAGCACCCATCACTACCAGCCACAAATGAGCTAGTTTCTGTTTCTTAGGAGTCACAAAACGTATCTTATCCTTTTCGTCTCTGCTCATATCTCCATAAATGGACTTTCCGTCTTCCGTTACTCCCACAAATCCGTATCGCCAACCGGCTTTCTCCACATTGAAGAGATGATATTCTTCTCCATTCCTTTCTCCTCTGAATTCCACCTCAACCTCTTTCCCCGCTTCGGGAACAACTAAGGGTATCGCATTATACCCATAATTCTCCGGACAATTCTCAGGCGCCACCTTGTGCCAACCGGAGGTTTCATCTATCAGCTTACAAGTATGCCGATTAGCATACAGACGAGTTTCTTTCCACACCCGTTCAAAATCCCAATTTATAAAATGTCGGCAGGCATCAAACATCTCATCACAAAACTGTGTCTGGTCCAATCCTGTCAGTCGTTTGTAAGTCATTACCGGGTCTTCACCGCGTTTTCCTTGTCGGAAGAGCTCTGCGATAAAAGGTAAGCCATGCTTCGTTCCCCAATATTCGAGCACATATGGAGAATGGTAAATGTTCTTCAGGTGCAGATACGCTTTATGCGTCAGTGTCATGAAGGCTTCCCAATGATACTTTTCATCCGTGATCCAATCGGGGTTTACTTGCCAAAGCATCCATTGCGAAGCCATCTCGAAAAATCCGCTACCTCCCCAAGCTTCCCCCTCTCCATCACAAGAGATCTGTGCCTGAAAGCTGTGTCCCAATTCATGAGCAATACAATTCAGCTTTTTATCCTGTATCCGGTTGGGAGCTATCCATAGTGCACCTATCTGTTGGTCGTAATCGCCTCCGTAGGCAGTGCCTTCCAATGAGTAATTCAGCATTACCATCATCCGGTACTTCTCACTCTTCGAACCCGGCTTAACGAATTTCAATGTATCACGGAAATAAACATAAAATGTTTCCAACTTATGCAACAAGTTCGGTAGATCGACCTTCATCGAATGCCCCTCCAATGGAGGAGGTGATGATAAATCGTTTCCAAAACCTTTTTCCCAGAATACAGCAAAGTTCTCACTATGCGCCATTCGATGGTAGCTCCATTTACTATCCGGATTCTGCAAATCCATTTGTTGCAGGTCTTTGGGGATGTAGATGGCTTTACCGGTGGGCAAAGGAACATTTTGGGCTGTTAGGATACCACTCATTAATATACTTAATACAAATAAAAATTGTTTCATTATTATGATAGTTATTACTAAAAACCTATTTACCAACAATCACTTCGGAAAGGAGAGGCCGGAAGCCCGCTTCGATTATATAAATTAGCACCTCGCGGATTCATTGAGAACGCATAGCGCACAGCAATTGGTTTATTGACAAACGGTGAAGATACTATCACACTGTTTCCTTCAATCTTTGCATCAGCCCAATACCACACTTTGTCTTCTCCAGCTATAACAAACCCTTGCAGTTTACCTATCTTATCTTCCTCCACTTCTTTTTTTCCTTCTTTTCTGCCAATCATCAATCCATCCTCGGAATAATTAAAATTAACCCGAATTCTATCTTCTTCTAAAGTTATAGTTTTATAGAGCGGACCGCTAAAAGATATTTCCTTTCCATAATCATGGGCTAAAGCCCAGAGAGCCAACCTTTCACCCACATCATATTTATTCTTGGGATGTATATCCTCTTCATCACCAATATCATACGTCACGGCAATACCGGTATTCGGTATTTCTGTAACACAAGCCAATTGTGCCGCTCGGCAGAACTGCCAACCTTTTTTCCAATCATTAGGATCATTAACCGGCTTGAGCCAGCTGGATAATTGTACGATATAAAAAGGGAACTCATATCCCCAACCATTTCTCCAAGCAGCTATCATCTCTTTCATTTTTTCGACATAGGTGCGCTCTTCCTCACCATTGTTTTCTCCTTGATACCATAATGCTCCCTTTATTTTGAACTGGTATAATGGAGAAATCATTCCATTGTATAAATGCGAGAACTGCCCTCCTCCGTATTTTGAACCTGGCATAGAAGGATGTAATGGTACATAAGGCATTGATGGAATATCTTCATGTTTCAAGAGTGATTCATTCACAGCTTTCATCCATTCTTTCATCGGTGCTTGAAAAGTAACTAAATCTTTCCGATATTGCTCCATCCAGTTTTCTATTTTCTGATAATATTCACTTAATATCGCATTTCGGAAAAAACTGGATTGTGGCATCCACTTCTCAATATTTGTGCCGCCAATGCTTGATATAAGAATTCCAATAGGTACTCCCATTTCTTTTGAGACTCTTCGGGCAAAATAGAAACCTACGGCAGAACATCCGCCGGCCGAGTACGGCGTACAGATATTCCATGCTAATCTTTCGACATCCATATCAGTTTGTGGACTATCTTTGCAAAGATAGGGAATACGCACAAAGCGAATTGTAGAATAATCCGCTTCTTTGATGGCAACTGAATCGTTACAACTTCCTAGTGCCATTTCCATATTGCTCTGACCACTACAAAGCCAGACATCCCCAATCAATATGTCACGCAGCACGATTTTCGTCTTTCCTTCTACTACTAAACTTTGTCCTATCATACATACTTCCTGAGCCGGCAACTCAACAGACCAATTCCCCTTTATATCAGCAACCGCATGTACTGTCGCGTTCCCAAACGTGACTGTGATTGATTCACCTTGATCAGCAGTGCCAAATATATGAATGGGAAGTTCACGTTGTATAACCATATTGTCTGAAAACAGGCTATGCAACTTGACTGTTGCTGCCGCCTTAATGGCAGGCAGCAACAGAACAATAAATATATAAACTAACCTATTCATCAGCCGTTTTTAGGCATGCGGGTAATTGCAGGAAATTTCACTTTAATTGTCCATTTCCCATCAAGCAATACTCTGAAATTCACGACCAGATTCATGTATCCGCTACGAGTCTCATCGTCATACTTCAAGTAGTTACCCAATATTCTATAGCAATATTGATATTGCTCACCTCCACCCGGGGCAAACGGAAAAGGAGCAAACGGATATTTAAAGATGGCAGATCGCTCGGTGTAATTGGGAGTTTCGAAACATACATCTTCCAATTTGCTACGCTCTGTCCCTCTGTTCACTATTTCCCCGTCTTTCCAGCTAAAAGGATTATCATTCTTGTCACATACTATAAATTCGATTTCATTCTCACCGTCCGGATCATGTTTAAAATCGTAGATTCCGGCAGCTTCTATGGGCCCCCAACTTCCCACTTGCGAATTCCAAGAGTATGCTCCCTCTCCTCCATCCAACATCCAGTAAGGATCGCTTTCTTGGATAGCAGCAACGAAAATATCCTTATAGACTCGAGTTCCTGCAGAGTTGGACATCTCTACTGATATTTTATACTCACCGGAAGGAACCGCAGTAGATGCAGATGAGAAACTTATTTGTCCTCCCGATTCTGATATACGCATCACAGGGGCATTGATAACAGTTATCTTTTTATTAATCGCATCAATCGTTTTATCTGTTTTAAAGTCATACGGCTTTTCCCATACTCTGGTTGCTATTGGGTCGGTTAAAATCGTAGTCATTTGCCCATCGGGGCCCTCTGCTTCTAATAATCTGAATTTTAAAGGGTAGGAGGTTCCATTAATATTAGGTGGAGCTGTGGTAATCTCAATCCCTTTCTGCACAACAAAAGGATTCTGTACATATATTATTTTATCAGAAATGTATCCGTCGGGAATTTCTTCACAGCCTATAAAGGTTGTCATAGAAGAAAGCATTGCCGCAATATACAAGCAACTCACATATTTGCTTTTCATAAGTACTCAGTTTTAATTGTTATTTATATTCATATCTGTTAAAGAACAATGGATGTTCATCCCTTAGCACATGTAAAATACCTGTTTTAGTAATCAAACCGGATGTTTGGCAATAGTTGCTGACATCCTTGTCCTGTAGTGGGACATTGGAGCTTTCATCCAATCCGTTGATTATAAATGTATAGTACAGGTATTTATTAACAGAATTGGGTACATTCTCGGTATAAAGTTTCGTTTTCTTCAAACTGATATTCATATCACACCCCAGCATGCACTTCAGGGTGACAGCCTCACCTGACATTTTCTCCAGATCAGAACGATTCACCTGCTGCTCTACAATATACATTTTTAGCGAATCCTTAAATAAGGGCAAGTCTTTTACCAAATCATCATACGTATACGTAAGTGTTTCATTGCCGGTTTCTTGATGCAACATGTATTCTTTCTGTTTCATATAGTGTTTAATGCTGTAGTTGGTCGGCATGAAAACAGTTACACCTTTCTGATCCAGCAAGTCCAAATATCCGGCTTTCTCAAACAAGTCAAGAGACATTGAGAAGATTCCAAACCGATTTGCTCTCAGATAATCGGTTGTAATGGAATCAACATAAGCACTCGAAAGTTCTCCATCATCATCACCGCATGAAACAAGTACAGGTGATACCATAATTAGCAGTAATATAAATCTTATAAATTTCATGGTTTTCATTTTTTTAGGATGTTAGTTATTGCATTTTGTCAGTCCAATAAGGAGTTTGATGTACATACTGGTTGTCAATAATCAGCGTAGAGTTCACCGGCCATAAGTATCCTTCTTGTGTGTACCGGTTCATTGTGTAGCCATTTCGTCCGGCATACTGCCCGTTGCGTACCCAGTCGTATAGATTATGTCCTTCCAGATAAAGTTCTCTCATTCGCTCTTCGCAAATTTCAGTGCCGAGTTGATCGTCCGGGATGTTATCAGCCACAGTATCTGAGATGCCTGCTCTTTCGTGTATTTTCTTTAAATAAGCTCTTGCCAGATCATATTCTTGCAATTCGTAATGAGCTTCTGCCCGAAGAAGATACATATCACTCAATCTGAACAGAACAAATGTATTATCCATCTCCCAATTCAGCTTGTCTACGTCAAGATATGTAATGCTCGAATACTTTTTGGTATACTGGAATTTCTCTTCTCCCCAACGTTCCCAACAGTCGGTTCTTCTTCTATCTCCATTCGCTGTATATTTATCAATTATATCTAAGAATGATTTTTCATATTTAAATACCGATTCATTAATTCTATCCGTATTTATCGGATAACCTAGAAATCTGGAAAAAATAGAATTTTTTGAGAACTTTTCACCATCTCCTCTACTATAAGGAAACTCGAAGATAGACTCTATCGACTTGCCACCGCCATTCCAGATTTTCAGATAATTATCCATATTTTGAAGATCATATTTGCTTGACTGTTCAATATCATCTATAGCAGCAATAGCGTCTTTATAATTCTGAGGGTCAATCACAGATTTATTTTTGCGATTCTTCCACATAAGAATATGAGCTCGTAGTGCTTGGACAGCACCTCTATCAGCTTTCGATGCTCGTAGTCCATGTGTATCATTCCATGATAAATAATCGTATGCGTCTTTCAAATCATTTAGGCAGTTAGTAAGAATATTCTCCTCTGTCTCCATTGGTATATCTCTAACCGTTTCCGAAGCGTCAGATACGGAAGTCGTTACGTACGGAACTTCTCCCCATAGACGAACCATAAAGAAATAGACATAAGCACGAACAAAAAGAGCCTCACCAATATATTCATTCTTTTCTGCTATTCCATTCTGCTGATTTTCATCAAATTCATTCCAAGGAATATCCGGAACAGAATTTATAACCACATTTGCCACATTCAACGTTTTATAGTATTGAGACCAATCAGTAAAATAGGTATCGGTAAACGTGTATTGATAATTCCCTTGAGATGGACTTTGGTTTATCTGTGACAAGTTACTCCAAAGACCTGTAGGCTGATCACCATAGGTAAGGACTCTTTCTCCTTCTCCAGTCATTATTACATCTCTAAAAAGCCAATACATTCCATTGGTTCCAGCTGCTACATCCGCTTCTGTT
>ENA-OPTB01002284-OPTB01002284.1-human-gut-metagenome-genome-assembly--contig:-NODE-2284-length-12581-cov-3.496088_pt1 | contig 12581 bp, 10 predicted proteins | sample MGYA00241810_ERZ501911 | MGnify/ENA primary metagenome ERZ501911 (study PRJEB25962, sample SAMEA2042304) | human gut metagenome | biome: human gut; feature: human-associated habitat; material: faeces... | reverse complement strand
CTCTGATGTCTTAATTACTCAAATTTATAATGATTAAAGGAAATATACAATGAAAAAGATGATTCTTATCGAGCGAAGCAAATTCGCTCTGCTCGTTCGCAGCCACATGAAAGCCTCGAACATGCTCCTCGTATTGCAGCATGTCTGCCGGGAGCGCCGTATTTCTCTTTCGATGACGCAGGAGGAAGTCTGCCAGCTCATCCGACTCGATCCGGATTTCGTCGAGAAATACAAACGTCGCGGGAAACTCTGTCCCGTTGAGGATCAGGATGGCAAGCAATACTACAATGTACTGGATTTCATCAATCTGAAAGACATGCAGGAGAGTAAGCGTATCTTTTATCAGACAATGGAACAAGCGGTGCCGGATACCGCAATTATAATTAAGCGAGAATAATCTATTCTGAAGTATTTATTCAAAATACTGTCTAACAGATTTCTACCTCATTAAGAATTGCATATTCAAGAAAAGGCCTCGAATAATGGAAATTCGAATAAAGAGAAGTTGTCTAATGCATTCATAGACAGCTTCTTTTTGTCTAATGCAACCATGATTTATCATTTATATTTTGTTATTCCACATATATTTACATTGTCGTTATAATCATATAAAATGGCGACACTATATCGTGCCCGCGTTATAGCGACATATAACTTGCACTTACTTGTCGGTTTCAATTCTATTCCTCTGATAATCCAATCTAAAATAGGCTTTGTTGGATATATGAGAACTCTATCGAATGACAAACCTTTGGATACCCCGAAATTCAATGTCGGGTATGCAGGATGGGTATCGGTACTTTTACTCTGTCGTAACTGAATAGGACTGTATTTCTGTAAATATTCTTCCACATCTGTTTGCCGAAGAAAATATACCCCTTTATGCTCTATTTCAGATGTATTATCAGACGTTGTTGCAATCATATCAGGATATAGTTTATTTGAAAAATCACAGATTTCAGATACACACCGATGGTTTACATTCAAAGATTGTGAATCAATATCGAGGTTAAATTTCATTTTGCGACTTTTGAAATAATCCAATATATTAGACCGTCTGAATTGTTTGTGTTTAGCAGAACTATTTGTTGAGAAAGTTCTTTGACGAGGATCTCCTACTAATAGAATTTCCAGTGGAGAAAGAAATAACTTATCTAAAAATTCCAAATCATATCCGGCAAGATCTTGCACCTCATCAATGAAAATATGAGTATATATTTTGGATAATCGGGATATTACCGCTCCATTGGAGCGTTCGTCGCAGCGGCAGGCGAACTTGGCGATTTTGTCGGAATATATTTTTTTATCCCCAGTAAGATAATGACGTTCGACATTCGTTTCTTGACTACGCAAAGCGGATTGGCTGTTTACTAAAGATAACCCGACGATATTCTTGTCATATAAATATCCTTGATAGGGCCTGACCCCATGTTGTAACAGAAATGAGAACCATGTTTGAATGACGACATTGGATGGTATGCATCCGTTTCTTTCAAAAAAACGGGTTCGTATTTCCTTCTCATTTTCGTCTGTAAATGTAGTGATAAGTATAGTGGCATTCCGCAATAGGAGTGCCGTTTCTATAAGATGCGTCGTTTTGCCGGAACCCGCAGCTGCTATAATGACTTTGTTGTTCACAGAATAGCTTTATTTATGTATTCAGGAAATACCAACTCTTCGGTTGTATTGAAAATAGCCAAAGCACAATCCGTCTTATGTGCTTTCATGTATTTGTGCAAATCATCAATATTTTCATATGCAGTGCCCATTATGATATTCATTTTATCCAATGAGTTCGCCTTTACAATTTTAGGCTCCATCGTATTGTAGTTGAACGGCTTATCGCCAATACGCAAATCCCCGGCATCTATCGTGTCATCGAAACAGATGCAAATATTGGGTAAATCCTTGTATTCCTTGTATTTCTCATTCAAAGCATCAATGTTCCCGTCATTGTCTGTAACTACCGTCACCTGAATCGTAAGGTATTTGGCAATTTCCAAGAATCGTAAAAACGACAGATTGCCGACAGCTATTACGTCCACGCCATCTTCTATTGGTAGTTTTCCGTATTTCTTCAAGTAGGCTTTTTGCACGACCAATTCGTCGGAATCACCTTCTACCAATATTGCCTTTTGGCAGAGCAAAAGTCGCAGTGTATCGTACCCCGATAATTTCTCGAAATAATCAATCGTGCTTGGCGACAAATCATGCAGCCGCAATGTCTTTCGATCATGCAACAGAATCAAAGATTTCAGACCTAATTTGTTCGCAACGAAGCTGCTGTGTGTCGAAATGATAATCTGTTTCTCTTTGCAATGCTCCTTTATGGCAGCTATCAATTCGTTCAGTTTGGAATAAGACAGATGATTTTCCGGTTCTTCCATTAAAATTATACTCGCCTCTTTCGCTTTTTTATGGGCTAAAGCCAATTTGGTTTTGACGATACATTGCTCGCCTTTACCGATATAATTAAACGGGATTTTATCCAGATAGGTCATCAGACAATTTTCCCATGCGTTTTTCGAGGACAAATCGACGGATAATTCCACGTCTTTATTCGAGATTCTGCTGGCCCCTTTTAATCGAGTGTTGATATTTCCGATAGATTCTTCCCCCATGAACACCTCCTGCATTTTTCTGTACGCCTGAGTAATATCCACGATCTCTTTCGGTTCCAGACACTCTTTGACGATACGGGATATATAAACATCCGACCCATTCTGATAGCGAGTATTGGACGAGTCTATCAGAGCCGACTTCAACGGAATATTGCGACTTGTTATCGAGCCGTCCCGTGCAAATGACGTCCAAACGACATCGTAATATTCAATGGGTAACGTTTTGACATCCTGTTTGATGAGTTCTTCGTAAACATCCCTATAACGTTCGTCAAAGGTTATCTTGTATGACAGTCCGCAGTCATCCTCTCTGTGGCTATTCGCGTTTCCACAAAACAGAGGACAGTCATCGCCCCCGATATACAACTCTATAAGAATATGCGGCAGAGATGCAGGGCGACCATTTTTAAGATTGTCCAGATACTCATTAACAATATCATTGTTAAACAGATATTGTGATAGCTCATTTTTAAGATACCGGCCATTAAGTATTCCGGTTAGGGCCAGATGTATTGCTTCTATAAGCGTAGATTTTCCTGCTTCATTATTGCCGACAAGAATATTTATACCGTCGTTCAACGATATATCGAAACAACCTTTGTAACTTTTGTAGTTTTCAATGTGTACTGATTTTATGTACATATTACATAATTAGGAAATTCATTAAAATCGCATTTGATGCAATTAAGATAATTGAAATATTCAACCTTTGCAAATCGAAATGAATTTAGTGTGAGCTTTTGTAATCAATATCCCGGCAAAGCCGGGATATTGATTTATATTTTCGGCCCTTTGGCCTTCATGTTCGTCGCGGGCCGCACGAGAAGAATATGATTGCGAATAAAGTCCGATTCGGGCGGAGACACGACGTGCTCCCGTTCTTCCGGCGGTTCTTCTTGGCTCTCGGATGCCGTAGAAAGCGGCTCTGCCTTCGACGGTTTGACGACCTCGTCCACCACCTCCGCGTTTTCGATCTTCAGCCCATTGCCGTTATCTGCTGTTTTCGCCTGCATCTCCTGCTGCTTCTGTGCGATGTCGAGTTGAATCTTCCGGGTCAGCGACTCTGCCTCGGCCTTGAGCCGCTTCAACTCCTCCTCTTTGGGCCATACGGCTGCGATCTGTTGCTCGAAGGTCGGAATATCGCGGGTGAATTGCTTTTTCTCTTTCTCGTAGGTCGCCATCAGTGACGGTATCGTGTCGAGCGCCCGGATGAAGTTCGTCGCCGCGGTTTTCGGCTCCGCAGCCAGATGCCCGTTGTTGAACGTGTACTTGATGCCGTCCAACCCTTCGACCATGAACTTATTGACCGTGAGCGCCAGCCCGTCTTTCTGCATTCGCTCGGTGCGGACGAGAATGCGGAAATCGAACAGCGTGCCGATTTTCTGGTAATCGTCGCCGGTATTTACGGTGCGGTCGATCTCCACGAGGCGTTTGCCATGGGCGACAATATCCGCGGATTCCACGCCGTCGATCCGCAGGGGATTGGCCCGCTTGCCTTTGGCGTCCGGCGGCGCCACCTTGTTGATATAGTCCCAGTCGCGTTTCAAACGTTCGAGCATCGTATCCCGTCGTCTGATCTCCGCCGTGTAGCGTTGCAGTTGGCTCTGCGCCTCATGCCGGGTGCGCATGAAGATCGTCTGCTCGCTCTCCAGCGCCGCGATCCGGCCTTCGAGTTTGGCCTTTTGCAGCAGGTCGGTATTTCCCGACACCACGGCCATCCACTCCGCGAAGTTCATCCCCGAATCCTCGCTGATGGCCCCCTCGTCCAACCGCCGCGCACCTAACCGGTTGCGCTTGAGCTGGTCGATGAACTGCTGTTTGTTATGCAGCAGATTCAATTTGTAGGCATCGAGCGTGCGCAGAACGGCATAGACATAGGCTTTGACCTTATTGCCGGCATACTCCTTGGCGACTTTGTTGCCTTTCCGTGCGCCGCGGCCATTGCGCTGTTCCAGATCCATCGGCCGCCACGGAATGTCGAGGTGGTGCATGCAGACGATTCGTTTCTGGGCATTGACTCCCGTTCCGAGTTTCTGCGTCGAGCCGAAGAGCACCCGGATTTTCCCTTCGTTCATGGCGTCGAACATCGCCTGCCGCACCTTGTCGCTCGCGGCTTCCTGTACGAAGCGGATCTCCTGCGCCGGAATACCGTGGTCTTCGACCAGTTTGCGTTTGATCTCCGAATAGACGTTCCAGATGCCGGGCTTATAGGTCGAGAGGTCGCAGAAAACCATCTGCGTGCCTTTCTGATCTTCGTATCGCCGATAGTATTCAGCGATGTTGGCGGCACTGCGGCTGGCCTTGTTGCCCGGCGAATCCGCATACGCGGGACTTATCAATCGCATGTCGAGCGAGAGCTTGTTGGAGTACATCGTCACCAACAGCATCAGGGCTTTGACCTCCCCGTCGCTCAGGTCGGCGCGTCCGATATGTTCGGGATCTCCCGTCTTGGCGAAGAGCACCAGCTTGTCCAAAAATGCCTGCTGATCGTCGGTCATAGGTATCTGGCATAGCTCCTCGTCCAGCTCGGGACGGTCGATTCCCACGTCTGCGGCCGTGCGGTAGTCGGTAATCTCGTTGTAGAACATGGCCAGCTCCGGAACCTTGATGAAATAGCGGAAACGCTCTTTGGAGATCACTTCGTTAGTCACAGAAAACTCGAACTCCGATGTTTTCTGCGCAAATACCGCGGCCCACGCATCGAAGCAGGGAATATCCTGCCGCTCCAGCTCTTTGGGACGCAGATATTTGAAGAGCAGATACAGCTCCGTCAGGGAGTTGGCGATGGTCGTTCCCGAAAGGAACGTCGCTCCGAGATCGCGCCCCGTGCGCTGCTGAATGGTGCGGATGGCGTATAGCAAATTCATGGCCTTCTTACTGCCGTCGGTATTTCCCAGTCCCGACACACGGCTGTGGCGGGTGTTGAACATCAGATTCTTGAAGTTGTGCGATTCATCGACGAACAGATGGTCTATTCCCATCTGCTGAAAATCCACCGTATCGTCCTTTTGCGCGTCGATTGTCTCCTGCAACTCGTGGAGCTTGGCATCCAGATTCTCTTTGCGCTTCTCCAGACCGCGCAGAATCCAGCCGTCCACATGTCCGCCCTGCTTTTCGTAGGACGCCAGATTTTCATCTATGTCGTCCATCTCCTGCCGGAGAATCTGCCGCTGCACCTCGGCCGACTGGGGTATCTTGCCGAACTGTTCGTGCGTAAGGATGATGCAGTCCCAGTTGTTGTTCTTGATGTCGCTGAAGATCCGCAGGCGGTTCTCCGGCGTGAAGTCCTCCTTGCCTGGATAGAGCAGACGGGCATTGGGATAGGCCGTGCGGAAGGTTCGGGCGATCTCGTGGATGTTGGCTTTGATACCGATGATCATCGGCTTGCGGGCCAGTCCCAAACGATGCATCTCATACGCTGCGACGCACATGATGAGCGTCTTGCCCGTACCGACCTCGTGGTCGCAGATGCCGCCGCCGTTCTGCTTGATCATCCAGATCGCATCCTTCTGGCTGGGATACAAGTCGTCGATGCCCAGCCCCCGCAGGTCGAGCCCCGGAAACTGCTGATGGCTGCCGTCGTAGCGTGGACGGACATAACAGTTGAATTTGCGGTTGTAGAGATCGGTCAGCCGCTCCTTGAAATCGTCGGGCTGCGCATGCAGCCATTCGACGAACGCCTGCCGGATTTCGGTGATGAGCGTGTCGGCCTTCTGCCGGGCCTCGAAGTCGGGAATCCGGATGGTCTTGCCGTGTTCGTCCTTGCCGCCGTCCTTGTTGATGTTGGGCAGCGTGTTGAGCATGGCATGATGCAGCAGATCCATACCGTCGTAGACCTCGAAGTCTCCTTTGACGACGTATTTCTGGGAGATCAGTGGGCTGTACCCGTGGTTCTCGATGCCGAAGGCATCCATCTTCGCCGAATAGCTTACCGATACGGGAACCTGAAAGAAATGCTCGCAGAAGCCTTCGTAAATATCGGTCGGTATCCATCGCTCGCCGAGGTTGAAATCCAGCTCCTCGAACTCGATGCGTTTGGGTGCGGCCTCACGAAGCAGCGCGAGCGAGCGGCGGCTGGCATCGTCGTCGGGGTTCTCCTTGAGGTAATTTTCGATTCATTCGGCTTTGGCGACGACATTCCCTGCCGCGAGCCGTTCGCGGATTTCATACCCCTTGACCATCGGATTGTAGAAAATGCGATCACCCAGCTCGTCGATCAGCTCTTGCCGGGAACGCGATGCGAGCGACTCCATATAGGGAAACTCCACCCGTCCGAACTTGTTGAGCGAGGCGGCCAGCGCTTCGGCCGCCGTATCGACGTGCTTGAGCTCGTAAGGATCGAACGATACGGGGCGTCGGAGGATGTCGGAAAGCTGTTTTCGGTCTTCGACGAAGCGTTCGAGTCCCAGCACCTCCCGCCCGCCGGGATCGTTCAGGATGAAGGCGGCATTCTCCTTCTTGTTCAGATCGCCCAACAGAGCCGTGAAGTTCTCGTAACATCCGTTGAGTTTGCGCCGTAGCCCCTTGTATTCGATCTCGTTCTGCATTTCGAGCCGGTAGAGCAGCTGGTAGGTATCCCGCAACGGGATATAGCGTTCGGCCCGGTATCGGGACAAGGTTCCCAGCTCTTCGGGATGGAACGTGCAGCCCTGTCGTGTCAGGCCGACCAGACGTCCGACCTGTCCTTCGAACAGAACCAACGACCGCTCTTTGTAGTGCGGAAGCATCGTGCCGGTAAAGGGCCGCGGATCTTTATTCTCCGAAGCCGGCGTAGCGACTGCCGCCGGGGCATCCGCTGCCTCCGCCGGTTGTGCGAACAGATTCCCCTGCGTGAAGAGATCGGACATGCCGGTCGTATCCGTATTGCGCCCCGCTCGCCGCTGTCCCAGCGGACGGCGGGCGATCGGAACGGCGGCAGCGCTGCCGAAAAGCGATGCGGCCGGAGCCGGTACTTCCGGAGTCGGTGCAACGGATGCCTGCTCCGGTGTCAGCATGGGCTGCGGAGCCGCGACCCGATTTTGCCTCCGGGCGATCGGCGGCACGGTTTGCGCCTGCGGGATATGGAGCGGACGGAGATATTGTGTATATCGTTCGGTGTCGAGGCGGGCTGCGAAATCATTTGCGAGGATTCCGCGCAGCCGCTCTGCGATCCGTTCCGGGCCTCCGTCGTAGTGCAGTACGAGAGCGGATTGTCCATAGAGACCTTTTTCATGCGAAAACGTCGTATGGATCGCGTGCTTGAAATCCCGGTGGTAGTCGTTCAGGTAAATTCCGTTGCCGATCTCGGACGAACTGACGAAGCGTTGCTCGTCGGGGGTAAGTTTCCGCTTTTCGCTCTGTTTCTGTAGGACGACAAGATCACTGGCCACTTCCGTGCCGGCATACTCCGTAAAGAGGTTGTTCGGCAGCCGCACGGCCGAAACCAGCCGCGCATGCTCCATCAGATAGCGGCGGACGGGTTCGTTGCCGGGAGCGTCCATGACGCCCGCCGAGGTGACGAACGCCAGAATACCGCCTTCGCGGAGCGTATCCAGACCCTTGATGAAGAAATAGTTGTGAACGGCCTTGAGCGCTTGTCCTCGAACCGGGTCGTCGCTCTTCCGAAAGGCAGCGTCGAAAATCCGGGTATCACCGAAGGGAATATTGGACGTCACCACGTCGAAATAACTGTCATAGGCCGATTCGATGGTTTGGAAACCGTCGATGACGACCTGCTCTCGTTCCCGGGCCAGTGCAGAGAGCACTTGTCCGGTCAGCAGGTCTTTCTCGAAAGAGAGGATTTCGACTTCGCCGTCGGCGGCTTCCCGGAACGACGAAGGGAAAATCCCGGCCCCGGCGCTGGGGTCGAGCAGCCTGCGGGGAACGACTCCTGCATCCCGGAGCGCCTCGGCGAGTGCACGCACGATGGCCGGCGGTGTGTAGAATGCCGTCAGCGTAGAATTGCGCATGCTCTGCACGAAGTCTTTATACCGCTGTTCGCTGCCGGCATAATGGCGCAGCAGTTCGTGCAGCTCCCTCACCTGCGGGAAGAGTTCCCGGTCGGTCTTTCATTGCGCGAGGTCATCGTCCGCAGCGGCCGGCTGTAAGACGCATTTCAACGCTCCGAAGCCGCTGTACGCAGCCAGGGCTTCACGCTGCTGCGGGGTAAGTACCGTCGATGGAGCGAAAGCGATACGCAGGGCGGCGATGTTCGCCTCCAGATGTTTCCTTTTATTGTATGCCATGCAGTTCGATGTGAGTTTGGATGAGTCCGGTAAGTTCCAATAGAAGATTTTTATAGGACGGGCTGCTCTCGAAGTCGTCGGTCAGGTCGTACATCTCGAACGCCTCTTCGCAGACGGGAAGCAGTTTCAGGCAGAAAGCGGTGCGCTGCCGGGCTGCGACCTCCGGGAACCATTCCGACACGACCTCGAAGATCGCATCGTATTTCGAGAAGCGCAGGTCTTGGTACAGAACGGCGTTCGAGAGTTCCAATGCCTCGTAGACGCTGTTGCCGTTGCGAACGGCACGTTCATAGGTCTGGGCCGCATGGTCGCTCCGCTCGGCGATGAAGTGTTTGTCGGAGAGCAGTTCGGGATGGCTTTCGCGCAAATAAGCGGTAAGAGTTGCCGCGAAGTACGGCAACTCGTTCTCTTCTACGTGTCGTTTCATAACGGCTAACCGATTTTCATGCCTTTGGGTTGTGCGCCGGGAAGCGACGGAAGACGCCGGCGGACGCGCTGGCGCGGACGCGGGTTCTCCTCGCCCAGACGCGAACGGTAATTGCGGGCGTTGTTGCCGAACAGGGGCCGGCCCGTGTCGCTGTAACGAAGGTCGGTGCTGATCGTCTTGCCGCCGACTTTCATGCCGGGAATGAAGACGACCTCGTGGTTGGCCAGTTTTGCCTGGATGTCTGCACTTACCTTGACTCCGAAAACCGTATCGTGGATGCGCAGATGCGGATTATTGTCGTTGCGGAACACCACGTCTCCGCGGTTGGCGTCCACGCGTGCATGACCTGAGATGCCCCGACCGTCCTTGAGGTGGATGTCTTCGATGAAGATCTCCTTGCCGGAGCGCAGCGCCTCGATGTCGTCGCCGATCTCTTTGCCGTAGATTCGGGTGGGGAGCGTCAGCGCATCGACCGGAAGCGTCGTCAGACGGTTCGTCGCCTCATGGACGCTGACATAACACTCGCACTCGCGGCCCGAGGTAAAATCTTTCATTTTCTTGGTGGAACCCAGATGTCCGTCGGTTTCGAGGCGCTCGATTTCCTTGTCCGTGAAGAGCTCCTTATACGGCGATATTTTGTACTGCGGCTCGTCCCGACGTGTGAAGATACGGAGTTGGACATTGCCTGCATCGTCGCGGATCGGCGAAATCGTGCCGAGTCCCAGATCGACCCAGCGGCCGTCCATCTTATGTTTGAGCGGCACCAGTTTGTTGGGAATACGTCCCTTGAGGATGTCGCCCATGCTTTGATTCTCCAGCAGGATTTCTTTGTTCAGACCCAACGCCTGAATCTGATCCCACGGAAGTTCCCGTTCCTCGAACTTATAGCGGTCGGCGAACTTGGCGATACGCCCCTCGTTGTTGAGTTCGTAGTCGGAGACCTCTTTGGCCAGGGAGCCGTCCTGATCTTTGCCTTCGCGGACTTGGATGATGGAGTCGAGGATACGGTCGAGTTTTTCGGTACCGATCCGAAAGAAACTTCAGCCCAGGTCGGACGGGCGTCCGTATTGGTTGCGAAGGTTCTCGAAAAAGGTTCCCAAAACCGTTCGGCTGTCGAACGAAAGGGCTCTGCGCCGATCGCCCGGAGCCGTGCTCACGGTGTTGAACTCTCCCGTTTGCTCGTTCATTTCGCTGACCAGACGCAGATCGTTCGTCTTTTTGTCGAGGACGGCCAGCACGTCCTTCGATAGCTTTTCCTGTTCTCTTGCCATAATGCCAATATTAAATGAGTAAATTGAATGAATGGTGAAAATCCGCCGGCAAGATAAGACCTTTTCCAGTTCATAACACCAAACGCGCCCCTTCTGGCGGGAAGAGGCGCGGGTTGGCAAATTTTGTCTATACTTTTAGACCATCTGACAAATGAAGAATAGCAGGTTCTTTGAATTGTTTATCAATATAGATTTTGTTTTGTCTTTGTTTTCGTTTAATACGATTATATATATTAGGAGATAACATTGCTTTTAATCTCATGTGATCAATATCTTTATAAACAATTCTATCCCATCTTGTATTTAGCTTTTTGCCAATAAAATATTGGAGAAACATTCCATCATTGGTAATATCTGAAAGATGATAACTTAAACAATATAAAGTTACGTCTGAATATCCAAATGTAGATTTCAGTAATATATCCATTCCAACAGATGAAAATATTTCTTGATTAATATGCTTTGATTGAAATATCTGGCAAAAAATATTCCGAGCTTGTAGAATCATGTCTAAAGTTGATAGACTTCTTAATAATCCAGCATTAGCAGGATTTTCTATTGCAGGTAATATAGTACATTTATAGAATGAGTCAAAAGTATTAATCAGATTCTCTATTGTCCGTTTTTCAACATCATTAGAGATTAAATGTGCTGCTTGAACACATTTGGATACAATTTGTAAATGCCTATACATTGTTGATGTATCTGTTGGCACACGAGAGGTTAGTATTTTTTCGATAAACACAGATCTTTTAGGGGATTTCCCATTATAGAAAACGATAACATTAGCCCACCAATCATTATAGATATTATCTACTAATTCTTGTTCATTTGAATCATCATAGAATATACTGGCAAAATATTCTTGGAATGAAAGATTGTTAAAACAAAATGTATTAGAGGTTTCATTGTATATAAAAAGGCAATTACGATTTTTTAGTTTCTCTATGAACCCTTGAATATCTGTTAATTCGTCATAAGAGAATTTGTCATATATCTCTTGAAGAAATCCCGATAATTGAGGAATGTCAATTTCTCTCATACCTCTAACATGCATATATTGCCCAATAAAAGCTAAAATATGCTTGGTTTCTTCAAACTTATATTGTGCAGACAACCCCTTTGTTGCATCCCAACGATCAAGATAATAATCACTAAATTTATTATAAAGTTCTGTTATATTTGCAGGTAATTCTTTCAAATCAATAGCATCTTCTTTGTATAAAATGGCCATAAGTGTTAATGCCATAGGTGTCCGTGTTAAAGTATTAGATAATTGTTGGTCACGAATGGCCTCGACAAATTGGGATGCTTTACTTTTATTATCCGGAATTATTTTTTTTACCAACTTGAACGCTTGACCAATATCAAAAGGAAGCAATTCAATATGCTCATACCCATCAAATAAATTATCATCAAATATATCAATATTTCGACTTGATATAATTGAATGAGTATTAAGTTTATGTGTTAAATATTGATTTATTTTTTCAATAAAAACTATTCTATCTTTTTTAGATTTTACCTCATCAAGACCATCAAAAAGTAAAATATAGCGGTCAAAATATTCATCTTTAATCTCTGTATTTGCCAGACTTCTAAATTGTTCCGCAATCAATTGATCAATGTTAAATTGATTCAGCGATAATTCTCTAAATCGAAACCAAAAAACTCCAATGCGTTTGTATATATTTACAGCATTGACACCTATTCTTTTTAATAATAAACTTTTTCCTGATGTCGCAATTCCCGTAACGATAGTATTTTTATTTGAATTAATAATGGTTATCGAATCATCAGGCTCTTCTTGATGTCTAATAGTTGTATATCAGCGAAAACAAAGTCCTTTATCCTGTCATTACACTGATTATCATGGAGACCTTCCTTACAAAGATGCGGCGGCTGAAGGGTATTCGCAAAGTTTTACTGCTCGAAGAAGCATGGAAAGCTATCGCCAAGGCGGGCATGGCGGGATTTATCAAGTATTTGTGTGCGCCCGTACAAGCTGCTTAGTAAATATCCCACTGGCAAGGGATTA
>ENA-OPTB01002282-OPTB01002282.1-human-gut-metagenome-genome-assembly--contig:-NODE-2282-length-12585-cov-7.483320_pt1 | contig 12585 bp, 11 predicted proteins | sample MGYA00241810_ERZ501911 | MGnify/ENA primary metagenome ERZ501911 (study PRJEB25962, sample SAMEA2042304) | human gut metagenome | biome: human gut; feature: human-associated habitat; material: faeces... | reverse complement strand
ACCGGTACAGCAGTAAATGGATTGGAAGCATTGGAGTTTTTAAAAAAGGAGCGGGTCGATCTGATCATTGCGGACATCAAGATGCCGCAGATGACAGGACTGGAACTTTTGGAGAAAATTCGAAAAGAAGCGTTATCGGATGCCTGTTTTGTCGTTTTGAGTGGATATGCGGAATTCGGGTATGCGCAGCAGGCAATGCAGAATGGGTGTACAGATTATATTTTAAAACCGGTGGATCAGGAAATATTACTGAAGGTGTTAAATAAGGTAATGGTATTGAGTAACAGAGAAAAGTCAGATATTGAAAAGAATCGTAAGATGAAACAGGCATATCTGGCAAGGCATATCATTTCCCTTGTTCAGGGGAAGTTTGATCAACTGAATTTGGAATATGTCCGCGAGCACATGGACTGTACCCAGGGTGTCCGTTATGTGGAAATTCAGATGGAGGAGATTTTTGATGAAGAGGGAAGCACTGACCAGGAAATGAGAGTGGCACAGCGTACACTGTATCATTTGTGTATGGAATATCTGAAGGAAGATTCTGATTTATGTGTGTTTGATGTGTCAGTGAATGAAAAAATCTATGATGTCGGATTTTTATATTTTGATCGTGTTGCAGAAAAAGCGAATATGATGGAAGAGGAATATCTGGAGCACTTTCGGGAGTATCTTGAGGTTAATATAAATAAACCAATTATTATGCTGGTGGGGAAAAAAGTTCAGGACATCAGCAATATTGCAAGGTCGTATGGAAACACCTGTATGCTTCGGTCTTTTCAGGGATTTCGTACAAAAAAACAGATTTATTATTATGAAGAAGAAGTCCAGGTGTCACCGGATGGACTTGTTCTGTGTAAAGAAAGCTTAGATAGACTGTTGAAAATGATTGAGCAGAATAATCACGTTGGAATTCGCAGTGCAGTGGAATTTTTCTATGAAGAGATGGGGAAGATGGGAACCTGCGGTGAGACAATGACGTTGAATATTAATTATCTTTTATTTCAACTGATCCATCTTGCGTGCGAACAGGATGATGATGTGAATCAGGAGAAAATCTTAAGACTCATTAGTGAAAGCAGCTTTGAGACAGGTATAAAGAGGGGGAGCAAGGCACATTTGGCACGTTTTGCCTGTGAATATGCGGATTATCTTTCACAGCTTCGAAAAAACGTATCCCGGGGTGTGCTTAGTATGGTAGAAAGGGAAATAAAAGAAAATTTTGCATCAAATATCACATTGAAAAGCCTGAGTGAAAAATATTATGTGAACAGTGCGTATTTAGGGCAATTGTTCCGAAAAAAATATGGACAGTCTTTTAAAGACTATCTGAATAACTATAGGATGGAACAGGCAGCGGATTATCTGATACATACAGATAAGAAGATTGCACAGATTGCAGAAGAAGTAGGCTATCGTGATCTGGATTATTTTGTCAACCGCTTTATTCAGGTAAAAGGCTGTACACCGGCAAAGTTTCGTAAGAAAATGTTATGATTAACAAAACTGAAACATTAGGAAAACAATTCAAAAACATTTCTCCGGTAAGATGATGCCATTAACCGGAGAGGAGAAAACAGATGTATTTTGAATTTTTTTATAGTATATTATATGTATTTGGATTAATATAACACACAGAACGATAAAAAGGAGAACCGGATGATCCATATTTTGGTAGTAGATGATGATGAAAAGCTGAATAAGGCCGTATGTACCTGGCTAAACGATTGCGGATTTGAGGCGAAGGGCGTATTAAGTGCAAACGATGCGTATGAGGAAATGTATAACAGCATTTATGAGCTGATCATTTCGGATATTATGATGCCGGAAGTGGATGGTTTTGAATTTGCCCGCAGTGTGCGCGAGATAAACAGGCAGATCCCAATCTTATTTATGTCCGCAAAGGATGATCTTACATCGAAGCAGAAGGGATTTCAGATCGGCATTGATGACTATATGGTAAAACCTATTGATGTCAATGAACTGCTGCTTCGCGTGGAAGCGCTGCTTCGAAGAGCAAAGATCATCTATGAAAAGAAGCTGGAATTTGACCATGTGTGCCTGGACTATATCAATCTGACCGTCACAATTGACGATAATTCCCAGATCCTTCCTCAGAAGGAATTTCAACTGCTGTACAAGCTTCTGTCCTTCCCGAACCATACCTTTACCCGTCAGCAGATCATGGACGAGCTGTGGGGATATGATTCCGAGACCGATATCCGTACCGTGGATGTGCATATCAACCGGCTGAGAGACCGATTCCGGGATATTCCTTATTTTCAGATCCAGACCGTAAGGGGACTTGGTTATAAGGGGATGATCACCAAATGAAAATGAAAAATAGTTTTTATCGATTTCTTCTTTATGGGTTTATTATTATTCTATTTTTTGTAATGCTTTTTTCTTTTGTCTTTACTAATAAAAAATTAACGAAGGAAATCTCGTCTAATGTTTCGGGTTTTGTTACCAAAGTAGACTCAGTGATTTCAGTTCCATTTACTGCTTTATCAAAATCTCATAATGTTATTTCTGATCTCTTATCAACTTATAATGAGAATCGAGATTTAAAAAAATCTTTATCAAATTTAGAAAATCAATCGGCTATTATTTCTAACTTGCAAGAAGAGAATGATTCTTTAAGAGCATCGCTTAATCTTTCGGACAAGCTAGGTCGTGATAATGTTCTCACTGCTGAAGTTTCTATGAGACCTTCTGTGACTTGGTTAAAAGAGTTAACGATTAATGTCGGTAAGTCTAAGAATGTTAGTAAGTCCATGCTAGCAACTTCTAATGGTGGAGTAATCGGTTTTGTAACTAAGGTATACGATGATACTACAACTATTTCTTTACTGTCTAGTAGTTCTAGTGATAGCTACCTTGCTTCTAGCGTCAAATCAGAGGATGATAACCAGATTTTCGGGATTATCTCTCGTTATGATAATAAAAAGAAGCTGCTAGAGATGACACAACTTAATTCATCTTCTAACGTTAAGGTTGGCACTGAAGTGGTTACAAGTGGTCTTGATGATGTATCGGTAAAGGATGTTCCAATTGGTACTGTAGACTCTGTGAGTGATTATGAAGGTAATCGTACGATTTTGGTAAAACCTTATGCTGATTTTGATAAAATTTCTTATGTTACTTTAGTTGGAGATGGTAAATAATATGAAATTATCCAAGTATTCTATTATTCCTTTCTTACTGAGTATTGTTCCTTTTCTATGGGATGGTCATATTTCGATGATACTTAATCATTATTTATCTCCTGAATTTTTTCTATCATCTCATCTTTTTATTATTTATATTTTCATCTTAACTCTTGATTTTCCAAATAAGTATTCCTATCTTTACCTTGTTTATTTTGGATTTCTTTATGATACCTATTATTTCAAAACAGTTGGTATAGTAATTCTAACTTTGCCACTGTTATGCTATCTGTTAACTCAGCTAGGTCGAATTGTTAAGAGGAATACCTATGTTGATTTTTTGTTAATGTTTTTATTCTTATTTCTTTTTGATACCATAAATTTTGGCTTTGCCTTATTTTATGGTTTCACAAATGAGTCTGTGACTGATTTTATTATTTATCAACTAAGTCCTAGTATAGTATTTAATCTTTTGATCTTTATCTTTATTAAACCTATTCTTGAAAAATTATTTTTATATCTGTCAGTTGATAGATTTAAATAGAACTGTAATATTGGCGTAACAAAGTTTGCGCCATTTTTTGATACAATTAAAAGGTCTTATCGAAAAGGAGTAGTATTTTATATTATGAAAAAACGTATTCTTTCAGCAGTGTTGGTAAGTGGTGTAACCTTATCAGCAGCTGCATCAGTACATGCAGAGGATTATGATTCGCAAATCGCTGCTGCAGATAATGCAATTAGTAACCTTGCTTCTCAACAAGAGACTGCACAAGCGCAAGTTGCTACAATCCAATCTCAAGTATCTACACTTAGAACACAAAAATCAGAATTAGAAACTAAAAATGCTGAACTTGAAAAAGTGTCAGCAGATTTGGAATCTGAAATTCAAGAATTATCAAGTAAAATTGTAGCTCGTCAAGATTCTTTGGCGAAACAAGCTCGTAGTGCTCAACAAAATAATACTGCGACTAGCTATATCAACTCTATCTTGAACTCTAAGTCAATCTCTGAAGCTATTACTCGTATCACAGCTATTTCAAAAGTTGTTACAGCTAATAATGACATGTTGACAAAACAAGAGTCTGATCAAAAAGAGCTTGCTGCAAAACAAGAACAAAACCAAGCTGCTATTAATGAGATTGCAACTAATAAAGCAGAACTTGAAACTACAGAAGCTGGTTTGACAACTCAACAAGCAGAACTAGAAGCAGCACAAGTTGCTTTGGCTGCAGAATTGGCTACAGCTCAAGATGAAAAAACATCACTTGTTTCTGCTAAATCAACTGCAGAATCAGTGGCAGCTTCAACTGCAGCATCAGTTGCTCAATCTCAAGCAATTGCAGAATCAGAGGCAGCCGCACAAGCAGTAGCTTCTTCAGAAGCGGCAGCATTTGTAGCTCAATCAGAGGCGGCAGCAACTTCAGAAGCTGTAGCTCAACCTTCTGAAGCTACTGTTTCAGAAACAGCGACAGCCTCAGAAGTAGCACAAGAACCGGTTTCATCAGAAACTTCAGAAACTACTCAAGAGCCAACTGTTGCAACTTCAGAAGCAACACAAGAGCCTGCCGCTCCAGCAACATCTGAAGCACAGCCAGAATCAGCTGCTCCAGCAGCTTCAGAAGCTCCTGCTAGCGAAGCACCAGCAGCAACATCTGAAGCACAACCAGAATCAGCTGCTCCAGCAGCTTCAGAAGCACCAGCTCCTGCTAGTGAAGCACCTGCGGCAACTTCGGAAGCACCAGCAAGTCAAGCACCTGCAGCTTCAGAAGCACCAGCTCCTGCTGCTGAAACACCTAAAGTATCAACTGCCTCAACTCCTAATACATATCCTGTTGGTCAATGTACTTGGGGTGCTAAATCATTAGCTTCATGGGTCGGTAATTACTGGGGTAATGCTAAAAACTGGATTGCTAGCGCACAAGCAGCTGGTCACTCAGTTGGTACAACTCCTGTAGCCGGTGCAATTGCGGTTTGGCCAAATGATGGTGGTGGTTATGGTCACGTAGCTTACGTCACATCAGCATCAGGTGCAAATTCAATTCAAGTTATGGAAGCAAACTATGCTGGTAACATGTCAATCGGTAACTACCGTGGTACATTTGATCCAACATCTTCAGCTCATGGTGGTTCTGTATACTATATTTACCCATAATGACTACAAGAAGGCGATTCGAATTTTCTCGAATCGTTTTTATTGTGACTTTAAGTCCGTTTCGCTCCGAAGGTGCGAAACAAATAAACCACCCGCTATGCGGGTGCGCATCGAAGGTTATACCGTCATAACAAAAACACTCCAAACGAGTTACAATATAGGTGTTCAAGCCAATTGTAAAGCGAAAGGAGTTAAAACTATGGCGCAAAAAGCTCACAGTTTATCACATACAAAATGGATGTGTAAGTACCACATTGTATTTACACCTAAGTATAGACGAAAAATAATCTATAATCAATATAGGAGTAGTCTTGGAGAGATTTTTCATAGACTATGCCAATATAAAGGCGTTGAAATAATAGAAGGCCACTTAATGCCAGATCATGTTCACATGCTAGTAAGTATACCACCACGAATGAGTGTAGCTAGTTTTATGGGATATTTAAAAGGTAAAAGTGCCTTAATGATGTTTGATAAACACGCCAATTTAAAATATAAATTTGGGAACAGACATTTTTGGGCAGAAGTATATTATGTAAGTACGGTAGGACTAAATGAAGCCACAATTAAGAAATATATCCAGGAACAAGAGAAGCATGATATCGCTTTGGACAAATTAAGCGTTAAAGAATATGAAAATCCCTTTAGGGATAACGGTAAGTAATGCGAATGCCTCTTTGAGAGGCTTGTGACGAGTCAAAAGCAATAAGGCTTGAACAAAGTGAAAGCCAGCGTCTTTAGGCGCTGGCTGGTATTATGGGCTTATAGCCCTTGATCAAACCACCCGTTAGACGGGTGGTTATGATTTTATAGCAAAATGTCTTTACTTTCTGGAATTACTTTTAGACGGGAAAATGTCGAGGTTAAGGTTAAATCTTTTTAGTCTTGTTAAGTTACTGTGACACCATTTATTTTACATTGAAAATCAATCTAAAAAAAGGTAGAATGGTTTAGTAGATATTTTGGAGGAAATCATGTCTTATACGAATTTGAAGTTGTTTGCTTTATCGTCTAACCAGGAATTAGCAGCAAAAGTTGCTGATAAAATGGGTATTGAACTCGGAAAATCAAGTGTTCGTGAATTTTCAGATGGTGAGATTCAAGTTAATATTGAAGAATCTATCCGTGGTCATCACGTTTTTATTCTTCAATCTACAAGCTCTCCTGTAAATGATAACTTGATGGAAATCTTGATTATGGTTGATGCGCTAAAACGTGCAAGTGCAGAAACAATCAGTGTTGTTATGCCTTATTATGGTTATGCACGTCAAGACCGTAAGGCACGTTCACGTGAGCCAATCACATCTAAATTGGTTGCTAATATGCTTGAGGTTGCAGGTGTTGATCGACTTTTGACAGTTGACCTCCATGCTTCTCAAATTCAAGGATTCTTTGATATTCCTGTAGACCATTTGATGGGTGCACCACTTATCGCAGATTACTTTGATCGTGCTGGTCTTACTGGAGATGATGTTGTTGTTGTTTCTCCAGACCATGGTGGTGTGACTCGTGCACGAAAACTTGCTCAATGTTTGAAAACACCAATCGCAATCATTGATAAACGTCGTAGTGTTGATAAAATGAACACTTCTGAGGTTATGAATATCATTGGTAACGTTGAAGGTAAAACATGTATCTTGATTGATGATATGATTGATACTGCGGGTACCATCTGTCATGCGGCGGATGCGCTTGCTGAAGCTGGTGCAACTCATGTCTATGCCTCATGTACTCACCCTGTATTGTCAGGTCCAGCACTTGATAATATTCAAAAGTCTGCTATTGAGAAGCTTGTCGTATTGGACACGATTTATCTTCCAGAAGAACGTTTGATTGATAAGATTGAACAAATTTCAATTGCTGATTTGATTTCAGAGGCAATTATTCGTATTCATGAAAAACGTCCATTGTCACCTTTGTTTGAAATGGGCCATAAATAGACTAAAGCTAGCTTGGGCTAGCTTTTTTTGGTGTTTAAATGCGTTTGAGTTTTTGATATAATGTAAGGCATAATTGCAAAGAGGTGACAGTGATGGATTTAACACAACGTTTTAATAAAAATTTAGATAAGATTGAAGTTTCAATGATTCGTCAGTTTGACCAATCAATTTCAGATGTACCAGGGATCAAAAAGTTGACACTTGGTGAACCTGATTTTACAACTCCAGATCATGTAAAAGAGGCTGCTAAAGCTGCTATCGATGCTAACCAGTCTCACTATACAGGTATGGCAGGACTTCCTGCTTTGCGTCAAGCTGCGGCAGATTTTGTTAAGGAAAAATATAATCTTACTTATAACCCAGATAATGAAATCTTGGTGACTATTGGAGCTACAGAAGCCCTTTCTGCAACATTGACTGCTATTTTGGAGCCAGGAGATACGATTCTTTTACCTGCACCAGCCTATCCTGGATATGAGCCAATTGCAAATCTAGTTGGTGCTGAAATTGTTGAAATTGATACAACAGCGAATGATTTTGTTTTGACTCCGGAGATGTTAGAAAAGGCAATTTTGGAGCAGGGAGATAAGCTTAAAGCTGTTTTGCTTAACTACCCAACTAATCCAACAGGTGTGACTTACTCACGTCAACAGATTAAAGATTTAGCTGAAGTTCTGAAAAAATACGATATTTTTGTTGTTAGTGATGAAGTTTACTCTGAGCTAACTTATGTGGACCAACATGTATCTATTGCTGAGTATTTGCCGGAACAAACGATTTTGATTAATGGTTTGTCTAAATCTCATGCGATGACAGGATGGCGTATCGGTTTGATTTTTGCACCTGCTGTCTTGACGGCTCAGTTGATTAAGAGTCACCAGTATTTGGTAACAGCTGCAGCTACTATGGCACAATTTGCAGCTATTGAAGCCTTATCTGCTGGTAAAGATGATGCCCAACCAATGAAAGTTGAGTATTTGAAGCGTCGTGATTATATTCTTGAAAAAATGACTGAACTTGGTTTCAAAATTATTAAACCTGATGGTGCTTTCTACATCTTTGCTAAGATTCCAGAAGGCTATACTCAAGATTCCTTTAAGTTCTGTCAAGACTTTGCTCGTGAAAAGGCTATTGCGATTATCCCAGGGGTTGCTTTTGGGAAGTATGGTGAAGGCTATGTTCGCTTGTCGTATGCAGCTAGCATGGATACTATTGAAACAGCTATGGCTCGTTTGAAAGAGTTTATGGAAGAACATGCAGAAGCTTGAGAGTAGAGGACTTGTCCTATTCAATCGTAATTATCGTGAGAACGATAAGCTAGTTAAGATTTTTACCGAGCAAGCTGGTAAACGGATGTTTTTTGTTAGAGGTGGTGGGGCAGGTAAATTAAGTGCTGTCATTCAACCTTTGACCATCGCTGAATTCATGATGACTGTAAATGATGAAGGTCTATCTTTTATAGAAGATTATAGCCAGGCACAATCCTTCAAGGAAATTACAAGCGATATTTTCAAGCTGTCTTATGCGACTTATTTAGCTGCTCTGACGGACGTTGCTATTGCTGACGGTGTGACAGATGCGCAATTATTTGCATTCTTGGAGAAGACGCTTGAATTAATGGAAGAAGGCTTGGATTATGAAATCTTGACTAATATCTTTGAGATTCAGGTTTTAGACCGTTTCGGTGTACGATTGAATTTTCACGAGTGTGTCTTTTGCCATCGTGTAGGCCTTCCTTTTGATTTTTCGTATAAGTTCTCGGGGTTACTTTGTCCAAATCACTATGCAGAGGATGAAAGGCGTAGTCACTTAGATCCTAATGTACCTTATCTTTTAGATCGTTTTCAGGGGCTTTCTTTTGAGGAATTGAGAAGCATATCTGTTAAGGATGACATGAAACGAAAGCTACGATATTTTATTGATGACCTCTATGATAATTATGTTGGAATACATCTTAAAAGTAAGAAGTTTATTGATAATCTAAATTCTTGGGGTCATATTATAAATAAAGAAGATAGTGCTGACTAGACATTATCTTCTTTTTGTTTCACGTGAAACAGGAAAGTAATGGTTTTCAGTCTCAGGGGTTAAAATGCAAGTCAGTTCGTGCTATAATAAGAAGATAATAAGCTGAAAGACTCTGCTAGAAACAGTGAACTAGTCTATTTTAGTTACATAATATTTTATTGATAGAAATCTGAGTTTATGTTTTATGGCAGAGGACAAGAGGGAGAATGCTATGCATGTAATTGCAGTAGATGCTATGGGTGGCGATAATGCGCCACACGCAATTGTAGAGGGTGTCAACCAAGCTATAGCAGATTTCAAAGATATTGAAATCCAGCTTTATGGTGATGAAGCTAAAATCAAGACTTATTTGACAGCGAATGAACGTGTGAGCATTGTGCATACTGATGAAAAGATAAATTCGGATGATGAGCCAGCTAAAGCTATTCGCAAGAAGAAAAAAGCTTCAATGGTCTTAGGTGCACAAGCTGTTAAGGAGAAAAAAGCAGGTGCCGTGATTTCTGCGGGAAATACAGGTGCCCTTCTTGCCGCAGGTCTCTTCGTGGTCGGACGTATTAAGGGAGTTGAGCGTCCAGGTCTTATGTCAACAATGCCAAGTTTTACTGGTCAACCCTTTGATATGCTTGATTTAGGTGCAAATGCGGAAAATACAGCTAGTCATTTGCATCAATATGCTATTTTAGGATCTTTCTATGCTAAAAATGTGCGTGGAATTGCCAACCCTCGTGTAGGTCTCCTTAATAATGGGACTGAGGAAACAAAGGGGGATAGTCTTCGTAAGGAGGCTTTTGAGCTCTTATCTAAGGAGCCAAGTATTAACTTTGTTGGTAATGTTGAGGCGCGTGAAATTATGTCAGGAGCTGCTGATGTAGTAGTTGCTGATGGTTTCACAGGAAATGCAGTTCTTAAGGCAATCGAAGGAACGGGACTTGGTGCCATGAAGACCCTTAAGTCAGCTATCATGAATGGTGGTCTTAAAGCTAAGTTAGGTGCCTTCCTATTGAAAGACAGCCTAAAAGGGATGAAAGAGACTATGGATTACTCTAGCGCTGGAGGTGCGGTTCTCTTTGGTCTTAAAGCTCCCGTAGTAAAATGTCATGGATCTAGTGATGCTAAGGCGGTTTACTACACTATTAAGCAGGTTCGTACGATGCTTGATACTAAGGTTGTTGAGCAGCTAGTTGAAGCCTTTAGTCCGAAAGAGGAGGCTAACTGATGAGTAGAGTAGAAATTCTTCAGAAAATGCAGCTCGTAATTCAAGAGCAGATGGGTAAAGAGGACATTGTTTTAACCGAAGACACCAAATTAGATGACTTGGGTGTAGATTCAATAGAGCTTATGGAATTCATTATTAATTTGGAGGATGAGTTTGCTCTTGAGATTTCCGATGATACTATTGACCATATGGTTAAGGTAGCTGATTTGTTGGACTATTTGTCTGAGGAATTGAATAAAGAATAAGAAAGCTAGACGTAATAATATAATAGTTGTGTACTATACGATTGTTATTTTGTTGGAGTGAGGCAAGAAACTAAATGTTATATGGATTTAGTTCTGTCACACTCCTTTTTTCTATACATTATTTATTAAGAAACTCTAAAAAAGGACTAAAACACGAACGTTATTTTTTTACTCAAGCAATAAAGTTTGCTATATGTTGGTTTTTGGATTCTGGTGTGGTATAATTAAGACGAATAAACTTGAAAGGCGAACAATTCCATGTCAAACCAACTGATTTATACTGGGAAAGCTAAAGATATTTATAGTACAGAAGACGAAAATGTGATTAAGTCGGTCTATAAGGACCAGGCAACCATGCTTAATGGTGCTCGTAAGGAGACTATTAAAGGAAAAGGTGTGCTAAATAATCAGATTTCGTCTCTTATTTTTGAAAAATTGAATGCTGCGGGTGTAGCTACTCACTTTATCGAACGTATTTCTGATACCGAACAACTTAACAAGAAAGTTACTATCATTCCTTTGGAGGTTGTTCTTCGTAATGTGACTGCGGGTTCTTTCTCTAAACGTTTTGGCGTTGAAGAAGGTTTGGACTTGAAAACTCCAATCGTTGAATTTTACTACAAGAACGATGATTTGGATGACCCATTCATCAATGATGAGCATGTGAAGTTCTTGGATATTGCCAATGATGAACAAATTGCTTATATCAAGGAAGAAACGCGTCGTATCAATGAATTGCTAAAAGATTGGTTTGCACAAATTGGTCTTCGCTTGATTGACTTCAAATTGGAATTTGGTTTTGATAAGGATGGCAAGATTATCTTGGCAGATGAATTCTCACCAGATAACTGCCGCCTTTGGGATGCTGAAGGGCACCATATGGACAAGGATGTCTTCCGTCGTGATCTTGGTAGCTTGACAGATGTTTATGAAGTTGTATTGGAAAAATTGCAAGGATTGAAGTAGCCTTTTACAAATAGAATACTTGGTCTTCACTACAATCTTTAAGTAGAAATAGATAAAGGAAATAAAATGGATAAACGTATTTTCGTTGAGAAAAAAGCTGATTTTCGTGTGAAATCTCACTCTTTAGTAAAAGAATTAAAGCATAATCTTCAGTTGAAAACTTTGAATGATCTTCGTATTGTTCAAGTTTACGATGTCTTTAATTTAGCAGAGGACTTGTTTGCGCGTGCGGAAAAACACATCTTCTCTGAGCAAGTGACCGATACTGTTTTGGATGAAGCCGCGGTTAAGGCTGATCTTGAGAAGTATGCTTTCTTTGCTATCGAAAGTTTGCCTGGTCAATTTGACCAACGTGCAGCATCTTCACAAGAAGCTTTGCTTTTGCTTGGTAGTTCAAATGACGTAACAGTGAACACAGCGCAATTGTACTTGGTTAACAAGGATATCGATGCGAATGAGTTGGAAGCTGTCAAAAACTACCTTTTGAACCCAGTGGATTCTCGTTTCAAAGATATCACTGTTGGTATTGCTAAACAGGATTTCTCTGAGTCTGACAAGACCATTCCAAGCTTGGATTTCTTTGAAACTTATACGGCAGAAGATTTTGCTAAGTATAAGGCAGAGCAAGGATTGGCCATGGAAGTGGATGACCTTCTCTTCATTCAAGATTACTTCAAGTCTATTGGACGTGTGCCAACTGAGACTGAGCTTAAGGTTTTGGATACTTACTGGTCTGACCACTGCCGTCACACAACTTTTGAGACTGAGTTGAAGAATATCGACTTCTCAGCATCTAAATTTGAAAAACAATTGCAAGCGACTTATGACAAATATATTGCCATGCGTGATGAGTTGGGACGTACAGAAGAACCTCAAACCTTGATGG
>ENA-OPTB01002278-OPTB01002278.1-human-gut-metagenome-genome-assembly--contig:-NODE-2278-length-12606-cov-5.382519_pt1 | contig 12606 bp, 8 predicted proteins | sample MGYA00241810_ERZ501911 | MGnify/ENA primary metagenome ERZ501911 (study PRJEB25962, sample SAMEA2042304) | human gut metagenome | biome: human gut; feature: human-associated habitat; material: faeces... | reverse complement strand
ACATCGGCGGCAGCCCTGAACAAGATGCAGCCCTTAGTGAGCCGGAACGAGAGCGGAAGCGACGCGAGGAGTTAACGAAGGGACACACCGAACCTTCCCATAGCCTCTTCGGCGTGATTGGACAACTGGCCACCCAGACCGGGTGGACGGTGGACTACATTCTCAAACACGTCAACGTGGTCCTGCTCCAGCTGATGACAGCTGACCTGCCCCGCTACGTCGGTCCCCACAGGCCCAGCCCTGCCGAGCTGATAAGACGGCTGGAAGAGCGCGAGCGGCAACGGGGCAACCCTCCGCCGTCCACAGGACAGAAAGGAGTAAACCCGATGACATTCTTTCAGGATATGGCGATTAACGATTAACAATGAACAATTAACAATGGACAATTGATAATTGACAATTACCATCCGGATGGCTAATTGTCAATTGTTAATTATCAATTATCAATTAAAAAAATGTCCGTCCCCATAGAACTTGAGATATTCATGCGCGACCTTACCCAGGCCGGTCTCCGGTCGGTGGGCAAGAATGTAGAAGGCGTGGAAGGCCAGACCCGGCTGCTCATTGCCGCGCTGGAACAGGTGCGCGCCGAACAGCTCAAGCAGCTGCAGGCCAACAAGCAGGCCGGGCAGGGCTACACCACGCAGGCCGCCAACGTGCAGGCATTGACCGGGCAGATTAACGGGCTAAAAGCCGGATTGAAAGAGCTGCAGCAGGAACAGGCCCGCGTGGCGGCCACGCCGATGGACATCGACACGGATGCCGTGGCGCGCAAGACGAACAACCTGAAGATGCAATTCGCCCAGGTGGCACGCGAGCTTCCCTCGCTGGCCATGGGGCCGCAGATGTTCATCCTGGCCATCTCGAACAACCTGCCCATGCTGGCCGACGCCATTGCCGACGTGCGCAAGCAGAACGAGTTGCTGGCTGCGTCCGGGCAGAAAGGCGTGCCGGTGTGGAAGCAGTTGGGCAAGGCTCTGCTCTCCCCGCAGACGGCCCTAGTTGCACTCATCTCGCTGGGTATCGTCTATGGCAAGGATATTGCCGAATGGACCAAGCGGACATTCGGGTTTGCCAAGTCGTTCGACACGCTGGCCGACTCGCAGAAACGTTACACGGACGCATTGGCCAAAGGTGATGCAGAGGCCCAGAACGGCATCACCCGGCTGCGGGTGCTCTACGGTGCGGCCATCGACGCGTCAAAGAGTACGGACACGCGCCGCAGGGCCATCAATACCCTGAAAAAGGAATATCCCGACTACTTCAGCAAGCTGTCAAATGAGGAAATCATGCTGGGCAAGGCTGCCAAGGCTTACGACCGGCTCACGAGCAGCATCCTGAAGTCGTCGCGCGCCAGGGCATCCATGAAGTTCCTCGATGAGAACAACGCGAAGATTATTGAACTGGAAGGGAAAATCAACGCGGAGTATGCCAAGCGGAATGACCTGGAAAAAGAGTTGGAAGAGCGCATCGCAGCCCGCGACCGGATAGACAAAAAAGCAAATCGCGACCAGTATTTCGGCGCGGCGATGATGGTCGGTGCCACGTCGGGCCGGATAGACGAACTCGACAAGGTGATAGCCGGCTACCGGCATCAGATATTCCAGCTGCAGAAACATAACCGGGACATTGAACAGGGTATCGATGTAGCAGCCCTGGTAACGGATGTTTCCGGCAACAGTGACGATGATGGCGGCGGAAGCGCCACTACAGGCAAAACCAAGCCGCAAGACTATGCCTCCGAGCTGGCCGCAGCCCGTCTGCGTGCCGAACAGGAGACGGAGCGGCTGCGCATCCAGATACAGCAGGAGGGATACGCCAGACGTCGTGCGCTGGCCCGGCAGGAATACACCCAGACCCTGGCCGACATCGACCGGCAGGAGAAAGAGACCCTGGCGAGGATGAATGAAGCCCGGCAGGATGGCGCTGTTATCCCCCAATCACAATATGATGCCGTGGCCGAACAGGCCGGACGGCAGCGCGTGGTGGCTCAGGAGGTGCTCAACCTCCGCCTTCAGGCCATCGACAAGGAGTACCGGGAACAGACCGAACAGTCGCTCATTGACTATTATAAGGAATACGGCACTTACCAGGAGAAAAGGCTGGCCACCGCCCGAGACTATGCCCGGAAGATTGCCGCCGCCGAGACGGAGGGAGAAAAAAAGACATTGGCCCGGCAGCGCGACGACGCGCTGGCCGTGCTGGACTTCGACCAGCTCAAGGCCGGCATGGACTGGGAGAAGGTTTTCGGAGACCTCGACCGCCTGTCAGCGCGGACGCTGGGACAGCTCCGGGAACAACTGAAGGCTTATATAGACGGTATCGGCGAGGGTATCAGTCCGGAGTCGCTCGATGAAGTGATGGAGGCTTTTCAGGCGCTTGACGCTGAATTGGCCGACCGTGCTCCGCTGGACGTCTTCAAGCAGAGTTATGCAGACCTGGCCGGAGCCTTCAAGGAAGTGCGCACGGCACAGTCTCAGCTGGCGCAGGCCCAGCGTGACGGGTATGTGTGGATAGACGAATACGACACCAAGACCGGAGAACTGACCCGCCGGCTCATTACGCAAGCCGAGGCGGAAGAGCGGCTCCGGAACGCGCAGGACAGACGTTACGATGCCCAGAAGTCGCTAACGCAGGCCGTCAATTCCATCGGACAGAAAGGGCAGGCCATCGTCCAGGCCGGGAACGACCTGGTGGACACACTGTCTACCCTGGGCATCCAGATGCCGGAGGCTGTACAGGGCGCCCTGGAGGGGGTCGGCACGATTACCTCCTCGCTGGCAAGCATCGACCTGACCAATCCCTTCTCGATTGTCACCGGCGTGACCGGTGTACTGAAAGGGCTTTCACAGACCGTATCGTCCCTGTTCGGCAACGGCAAAGACACGGCGCGCTATGAAGCCCTGAAGGAACAGCTGGAGGGCATCAATGAGATATACGGCCGCATCCTGGCCAAGGAAAAGGAATCCATCACCTTCGGAGGAGGCTTCGCGTCCATCGAAGCGGCCGGGGAAGTCATGAAAGCCCTGAACGCGCAGCTGGACAACTACCGCCGGCTGGCAGAAGCGGCAGGCAATGCCGGCGGTGGATTGTTCAAACACGGCTATGCCTACAAGACCAACAAGGCCATCGGACGCGAGGGATACGGGCAGATGAGCCGTCTGCTGGGGAAAAGCATCGACGACCTGTCCGACCTCTACAGCCTCTCCGGCAACGAACTCTACACGGTCATGTCCCGGCTTCCGGACTTGTGGGGAAAAATAAACGAGAATGTCCGCCAGCACCTGGAAGACATCATCGACCTGAAGGACGAGGCCAAGGAACTACAGGACGCGCTCGATGAAGCCATGACAGGGCTGTCGGCCGACAGCTTTTACAACGACTTCATCAGCAAGACCGCCGACATGTCCATGAGCTGGGAGGATATGTGTGACAACTTCGAAGACCGGCTGCGCGAGTCCATCCTGGCCGGTCTGGTGTCGAGCCAGTACAGCCAGCGCATCAAAGCCCTGTACAACCGGTGGAGCCAGTATGCACAGTCCGACGGCCGGATTACGGAACAGGAGGCGGAACGGCTGCGCGACGAATACCGGCAGATTGTGCAGGACTTGACGAAACAGCGCGACGAAATGGCCGACGCGTTCGGCTGGGAGACGGAAGAGGGCGGCAGCAGCCAGGAGCCTTCATCCGGGGCGCTGACCACCATGAGCCAGGACAGCATCAACCGCTTTGAAGGCATCGGCCGCGCCATGCAGACCCACCTGGCGGGCATCGACAAGGCCGTGGCCGACATCAGAGACTCGATGGCCGTGAGCGGCGAGACGCTGGCCACCATCGCCACGCATACGGCCTACCTGGTACAGATATACGACCTGCTCGAGACAATGAACAACAACGGAATCAAGATACAGTAAGCTATGGACATGACAGGATATATGACCATCAACGGTACGGACATCTGGACGCAGTATGGCGCCTTTCTGGCCGAGTTGGAACCCGGAGGGCACACCAACATGGACGCCCTGCTGCGGCTGCCGAAGGCCAAGGACATTACCACCGTGGACTTCCGTGAGCGTACCGGGGTAGAACTGCCGGCCGACCCCGCCGTGAAACTGTCCAGCATCGAGCGCACGCTCCAGTTCTGGCTCTCGGCCGCCACGGCTTCTGTCCGCCTGCAACGCTACCGGGAACTGCTCACGCTGCTCACCTCGGGCAAACTAGAGGTCGCGGTGAAGGATTACCGCACTTACAGCCTGGTCTACCTGGACATGCCGGCTGACCCGGAGTGGTATGCCGACTGTTCCGGACAGAAGTTCGGGGTGCTGTTTTCCGTAAAATTCCTGGAAGCGCAGCCATCTGTTTGAACGCTGTTTAAACACTATATAATAAAAGGAGACTATGGAACTGAAGATATACGACAAGTCCGGTGCGCTGAAGCTGACCGCAAGCCCCAACCCCTCATCCGCGCTGAGCGAGGAGGTCATGGGCGAGTGCAGCGTGTCGGCCTCGTTCACTCACACGTCCTTCGTGTTGCTCGACGCGGGCGACTACATCGAGCTGCAGGGCGTGCGCTACAAGATGCGCTCTCCCTACCGCCCGGTGCAGAAAAACACGCAGACTTACAGCTACACGGCGAAGTTCTATGCGCCCATCCATGACGCCGAAGACACCCTGATGCTCTACCTGGAGGACGGCGACACCCGCACGGAGTTCTCTTTCGATGGCGGGCCGCGCGAGCACCTGCAGCTCTGGGTGGACAACATGAACCGTGTGGCCGGCGCCGAGGTGTGGAGCATCGGCACGGTCATCACCGGTGAGAACAAGACCATCGACTACAACAACCTGTTCTGCTGGGAGGCGGGCTTCGGCTCCAACGGCATCGCCGCGGCCTACAATACGGAACTGTGGGCCGATGGTTACGTCATCAACCTCTGCAAGGCCGAACGGGGCGAGCGTGTCGAGCTGGGCTACCTGAAGGGGTTGGCCGGCCTGTCGCAGGAGGAAAACGGCGATGTGAAGTTTTTCACCCGCCTCTTCCCGTTGGGCTCCACGCGCAACATTGACGCCACCAAGTACGGCCATGCCCGCCTGCAGCTCCCTTCCGGGGCGGCTTATGTGGACAGGAACACGGCTCTATACGGTGTGAAGGAGGCCTGGGAGGAAGCATCCTTCTCTGGCATCTATCCCAAGTATATCGGTACGGTCACGTCGGTGCGCAGCGAGGAAAAGACCAGCGAGGAAGGACGGAAATACACTGCCTACTACATTAAGGACAGCGGAATGGGTTTTAACCCGAAGGATTATGAGATTCCCGACCTGACCTACATGCTGGCCTTCCAGACCGGCGACCTGGCCGGACGTGGCGGCGGTGACGATGGTTCCTTCGAAGTGGCCTGGCACGAGGATGCCCGCGAGTGGGAAATCATCAACGTCTATCCGGACGACAAGACCCAGATACCGGGTGGCGAAATCGTTCCGGCCGTGGGCGACACCTACATCCCGTGGAATTTCGCCCTGCCCCAGGAATACGTTACGGCGGCCGAGCAGACCTATGCCGAGGCCGTGGATGACTACCTGTCGACTTACAGCTTCGATCCGAAGAAATACAGCGGCACGACCGACCGCAACTACATCGAGCAGAACCGGACACCGCTCATGCTGGGACAGAACGTGCGCCTGCTGTCGGATGAATACTTTGCCGGCGGCTTCAAGGACACCCGCATCGTGAAGTGTGTCCGTAAGCTGGGCGACCTCTGCCAGGCGACCGTCACCTGCACCGACCAGATAGGTAATGGCTGGAAGACGTCGGTAGAGAACCAGTTGGGCAACCTGCAGTACATCCTGGCCAAACAGGCGCAGCAGGTTATCATAGACCTTATCAAGACCGGCGAAGGCAAGACGCCCAGCGACACCAACGTCTTCTCCGCCCTGCGCTCCCTGGCCACCTTCCTCCGCAAAGACCAGCCCGACGCCACGCAATACCTGCTCCGCCTGCTGGGCGGCGTCCACTTCGGCGAGTTCGCCAGTTCACTCATGAACGGCACGGGAGGCAGCATCGACAGCCACGGCAACGCAGAACTGGAGACGCTGCGCCTCCGCTCGGCCCTCATCGTCAAGGAAATCATCCTGAACCGCTGGTCGGCACAGGAGGGCAACACGACTTTTACCGAGGCGGGGACGATTGACGCCGTGAAGCAGGAGGATGACGGGACGTACACGCTGACCATCCGTCGCCGCTGGGAATACGACGTGACAGCCTTCGACGAACAGGACGTGTGCTACGGCTCGGTCAACGACCTGGCGCAGGGAGGCGGACACTATTACGATGCCTGGTTCCGCGTGCTGTCGGTCAACCGGACGGCCAACACGCTCTCCGTGGTGTTCTATCCCGACGACGAAGTGCCGGGCGGACAGAATTACACGCCCCAGGTGGGCATGGTCATCACACGCCGGGGTAACGCCACCAATACCGAGCGGCAAGGCTTCTGGTACATATCTTCCTATGAAGGTTGCATCTGCTTCCTCGACGGCGTGACGAAACCCATACTCGAAGAGCGTAACTACGCCATCATAATAGGCAAGCTGAAACGTCTCTCACTCTTTGACAACCTCCCCATCAACTACCTGCACTCCTACGTCTACTGCCGCGGCATTGCCATTCAAGACCTGCTGCGCATTGACTACCAAGGCACGCCCGTCGTCAAGCTCAATGACCGCGGGTTCTGGTCGCTGGAGGTGGCGCAGAGCGACAATCCCTATACCGTGGGGCAAGACACTGTCGACACGGTATGGCATTACGGCTGCCGCTGGAAATGCCTTGTAACAGGAACTACCGACGAACCACGCTACGCCGCCACGGGCTGGGCGATGATAGAGGGCAACCCGAATTTCACAATAGATATTGAAAGTGAAAACGGCTGGACCTTCGACGGAGGCCAGCTCACTGAGGATGTGCCGTTCACCACGCTCGCCGTCACCGGCACATTGTACAACCGCGACGTGACGGTGCACATCCTCGATGATGACATCAGCTGGACACGCGACACGGGCAACGTCGTCGAGGACAACGCCTGGGCGATTAAAAAGGCCGGTGCGGGCAAGAACCTCCCGCTCGTGGCTGACGACCTGGGGCTGGAGTTCCGGCAAAAGGGCGTCTGTTCGTTCAAGTGTACAGCCACGCTGCGTGACGGACAGGAAACATTGGTAACAGAAAATATAATAACTTTTTAGAAAAGATATGGCACTGACAAGTAATACCAAACGAATGAGCATCAGCTTCACCCCGCTTCGCACCAGTGGGGCTATCGAAGTCGTGGGCAGCGTGCCGCGCCGCCAGACGTGGAGTGCCGACACGGGCGAGTTCACACCCGACTACACGCTGACACCCCTCGTGCTCATGCCCCGTTGCAACGCCACCGACCCCGACCGGTATGTGGCCTCCGGAAGCGTGAACGCCGGCCTCACGAACATGAAGTGGTATGAGATACAGGGCACACAGCGCACGCTCATCAAGGCGGACAATGCCGGTTACGAGATAACGCAGGAGGGCGAAAACAAAGGCCAAATCAAGGTGAAGCGCAATTCGTCGGTGGTCACGCCGCTCGGACTGGAGTTCTATGCCGAATACGCCGACCCGCGCGGCTCGGGGCAGGTCTACGTGTTCCGCCTCTCGACCGTCGTGCCCGTGAGTGATGCTACCGTACCCGCGCCCGTGCTCCTGATTGACAGCCCGGCGACCGTCGTGTGGAATCCCCTGCGGCAACCCTCCGAACGCACCTTCACGGCCCGCGTCCTGGCGGGCGATACGGACGTGACCGCCTCGTCCGCCGTCGCCTGGCACCGCGTGCTCGACGACACGGGCGCGGAGGAACTCATCACGGGCGAGGGCGACAACGATTGGGAGGTCGTCTCCGTCGACGGCCCGCAGCTCACCATCGACATGGACTACATCGGCGACGGGATGACCTACGTCTGCCGCGCTACATACGACGGACAGGAAGCCGAAGCCGTCACGACGACCGTCGTGCGCCGCATCCCGAAGGTGGAGGCCGACTGGAAGGGCACGCCCACGGCCGTCCCCGGCGGGACGACGGTCGTCAGCCCCCGGCCCATAGTCCGCGACACGATGGGCATACTCGCGGACAGCGTGGCGGCCGAGTGGCTGCGTTTCCTCTGGCTTACGAAGGCGAAGGGCGCGAGCACCTTCACGCAGGCAGCCGAGGGGGCGTCGCCCACCATCCCCTTCACCGACGGCATGACGCTCCGCCTCGACGTCGAGGACCGCGGCCCGATGGCCGTCATCGTGGACGACGACGGAAGCTACATCACCGACGAGGACGGCAGCTTCTTGTTTCAACGAGAAAATGGATAAAAAAAAACATACGATTATGGCATTCTACATCAAAGTAACACGAGAAGTGGCCGACGCGCTGGGCGTGACGGCCCTGCGGAATCAGACGGCCGACGACTGCATCCTGCTCTGGCAGGCTGACCTCGACCGCATCGAGGGCGACACCATCTTCGACCGTGCCGCACGAGTGGGCGGCGCAGCCCTCACCCCTCAGGCCGCCAAGGCCGAGACCGACGGGACGGCGGACTATCCGGCTGAAGTCTATACGCCCGAAGAATACTGGCGCGACGAACCGACACTGTTGCCGGAGCTGCCGGAGGAAGGAGGTGACGCATGAGCCAGGCCAGTGCCGTCCGGCAAATACAGTACGTGCGGCAGGGCAGCGTCTACATGCCCTACCTCCAGTCGAACATGGGCGACCTCTTCCAGGAATACCAGGGCACAGCCGATGCGCCGGAAGCCATCGCGCCGGACTTCGCCGCGCTCCAGCCCGTGCTCTCGCTCATCATCACTTCGAGCCTCGTGTCGCAGGGCGTCGTCGTGCCTGCCTCGGTCAAGTGGTATTTCAACGGCACGGAGCTGACATTCGGGTCGGATAAAATCTCCACCAATACCCTGGGCGGCGAGACCGGACATTTTGAAAACGTGCCCTACGCCAGCGGCACGCAGAACTACTTCGCGCTGAAGATTCGGAAAAACCTAGTCAAGGCCAGCGGCGGGGCGGCTGTCAGCATCAAGGCCGAGGCCACCATCGCGCAGGGCAACACGAGCGACAAGATTCAGGCGGTCTATTCCATCCCCATCACCGTGGGCACGGGCAACTCGAAGCGTGTCACCATTACGGCCGGTGACGACAAATTTTTCACCCTGACGGAAAAGGGCACGTCGTGCATCCTCAAGGCCGTCGCCTGGCTGGGCGGCGACCAGCTGAACACGGGGCTGACCTATGTGTGGAAACGCCTGGTGAGCGGCGCGTGGCAGGTCATCGCCGGGCAGAACGGGCAGACGCTCACCGTCAGCGACGACATGATAGACACGACGGGGCAGTTCCTCGTCGAGGTGTCGCAGGACGGCACGCTCATCGGCACCGACGTGCAGACCGTCGTCGACGCCAGCGACCCGCTCGACATCATCTCCAACCCGAACCCGGAGAGCGAGACCATCGAGGAAGGCTCGGGAGGCACGGTGGTCTACACGCCCATCTTGGTGAAGCGCGGCCAGACGACGAAGTACAAGGACACGCAGTTCTACTTCACCGCCACCGACGCGGCCGGAAACGTGCTCAACCCCTCGACGGCCACCACGGCGCAGGCATCCTTCACCGTGACCGAGGCCATGTGCCAGCAGGCCAGCGGCAATGTAAGTCTAACCATCATGACAGCAGTATGAGTATCGCAAGCAAACAGACAGAAGTCAAGTACCTGAAGACGGGCCGGCGGGGCATGCTCCCATATCCGGCAGGCGAATGGACGGCCGAGGCGACCTACACCGCCACGGAGAACGTCGCGCCCTACGTCCTCCGTAATGGCACATACTACGTAATGAATAAGGTCGGCTCCGTGAAGGGCCTCGACCCGCAGACCGACTACGGCACGAACGGCCAGCAGGCCACTTGGATTCCATTTGAGGAATACAAGGCCGTCTATGTGGAGCTGCTCATGGCCCGGTTGGGCCTGATAGGCAAGTCGGTATTCTGGGACAATTACACCTTCTCCCAGAAGGGGGTCGACTCCCAAGGCCAGCCTTCCGACCAGTACCAGAACTTCGAGGCGGGCACGTTCACGCCAAATATACTCATCGACTGGGTGGAGGGGAAGTTCCGGGCATTGGAGGCTGACATTGAAGGAACAATACGTTCGAAAGTGTCATATTCGCCGTTTGTTGAGGTTGCCGCGTCCGACATCGGCCAAGGCGGCTTGCTCGACCCCATGAAGCTGGGGAGCAACATCATCTTGGGTAACTCTCTCGGCGGTCCGTCTTATGTACGACTTCCTACCGGGGCTGAATATTCGGGCATAGTGCTCCGCATCCTCGAACCATTTATAACCCGTTCGAATGTTTTAACAGCCTTAGTGGCCAGCTTCCCTAAAACAGGAGGAACAGAACAATACACGACTTTTACGCCCACACAAAATTTGCTGGTCGAACTTATGGCCGTGCCACAAGTGGCTGGAGGTAGTTGTGTATGGTATACGACCAGCCTATTGGTTGGAACATTTTCAAACGACTATAGATAAAATTGTATTTACAAAACTAATAAAATAACAAATTGTTAAACCAGGGCGGATTTTGATTGAATTCAAACGCCCGATTAAAGTGAAACAGCCATGGCTATACAGAAAAAGAAACTTAATGATGCGTTAACCTCATCATTGATTACACAAAAAGTACCTAATATGTTAACCCGTACAAGTTTTCCCATTGCAATGGGAAAATATGTCAATGTAGTACAGCTACCATATAACAGCAGGATAGACATGATACTATCACTATTCACCTATGCCAATCAACCGCCTCTTCTGGTGCTACTTTCCGCTCAGAACGCTGCCGCTAGGGTTGTTAGGATGCAGAAGATTGGAGAAATGAGCAATACACAATTCGGGGTGAAGTTATTCTATAATATAGAAGATGACAAGTCTATGAATATATATGTCCGGTCTTCCTCTGGTGAGATAAAGGTGCCAACAGCATCTGTTATCGTATTACATTCTTCTGCAGCCAATCTTATTAACACTCTTGTTGATGTATTGCCTGAAAATGCCATTGAACTATCATAAAGAGATTTGTTTCCCCTTATTAAATTACACATCTATTCTATACTGAGAGATGTCCACCCTTCTGTATTAACATCATTCACAAACGCGAACCCATCAATATTGCCACCATTGCACATTTGGTTTGCAAAACAAAACGCTCCATCAACTGTTGTTGTCAATTTGAGTTGGTTTTCCTGTTTCCACAATCGTAAGAAAGTGGTATTATGTCGGATATAATAAGCCTTAACAGTGCCATTGCTTAACACGTCAATTGCCACCCACTCAAATTGACCGGAATTATATGGATTGAAGAATATTTCAAAATGCAAGAAGTTGCCTAGATTAACTAAGTTATACGTAAAGACACAAGAATTCTTAGAAACGTTGAGATATTGATTTCTATATATACCTCTAGGCGATAGGCCAACACGATTATAATCTGCCTGGGGAATTGCTTTATACGCAGTCGGAAGTGCCTCTGATAGTGATTTCTTTTTAATTGCCATAGCATATTACTTTAATCGGGCAAAGGTTGTAGTCTTGTTTTACTTCTATTAAAACCCTGTTTGAACAACGTAAAAACGTCAAACAAACGTTGCCCGATTAAAGTAATACACAACTATGGCCATAAAGAAGAAATTACTGAATGAAGCGATTAAGACAGCCTATACCAATGTCCCACTTGCATCCCCCAACCAGAATGGATTAATGAGTAAGGACAGTTTCATGTCTAGGCAAGATATTCACCTAAAGAAGGACGTCAATGAAACATTGGATATAGAACTTCCTATTGGAGTCTATAAGATTGAAGGCATCAATGGAAGTAAACCATTAACAGATTGGGGCATATTGGTCGTATTCAGCCAATACGCACGTCTTTTTATAACAAGGAATAGCCGAAGATTTTTCTTCGCGACTAAAGATGGTTTCGGCTGGAGTACAGGGTTCTGTGAACTTGCTAAGGTTTGACTAAGTGGTGATGACTTCTGTGTAACTGTCATCAGGCGAAGAACCTCGGCTAATCTGCTGAATCTTGGAGGAGGAGATTCCCATTAATTGATTAGGCGAGTTAATATCGTTATTTACATATAGATACACCTCGTTATTTTTAGTATATATCTTAATGGAATTATATTTCCCTGTAATCCAACGGGCTGTAACTTTTAAACCTGAATCCGTGCGATATGAACCGACACATAAGCATACGGGAACTTCTTCAAAACTTCCCCACCACATGGAAACGTGCCGTTGCCAGTTCGAAGAATGATTATGAATTCTAACAATCGGGTAATCGTTCGTGAGAATGCTTGCAGGAATATTCTGTTTATCAACCTTACTCATCAGTCCATTCGCCTCAGTTGTCGCCACAGGCATCAAAGGCATAATGCTAGACCAATTAACATCCTTCAGTAGTTTCTTCTTAATTGCCATAGTCTATCACTTTAATCGGGCAAAGAATGTCGGTCGATTTTACCGAGTTTCGGCCGACATTCCAGCACT
>ENA-OPTB01002276-OPTB01002276.1-human-gut-metagenome-genome-assembly--contig:-NODE-2276-length-12612-cov-2.918611_pt1 | contig 12612 bp, 10 predicted proteins | sample MGYA00241810_ERZ501911 | MGnify/ENA primary metagenome ERZ501911 (study PRJEB25962, sample SAMEA2042304) | human gut metagenome | biome: human gut; feature: human-associated habitat; material: faeces... | reverse complement strand
CAGTCGGTAGAGCACTTCACTCGTAATGAAGGGGTCGTGAGTTCGAGTCTCATTTTCAGCTTGAAAGATATTGGGCAATTGTAATTTTATAGAAAATCCGCTATACTGAAAAGCAGAGTATAGTGGATTTTTTATGTTTTTATGGAGGTTCGTATGGTGAGTACCTTAAAATTGCCGGTAGGAATTGAAATGATTGTAAAGAGAAATTTACTTGACAATCTCGGGCCTATCCTTTAATATAACTTTTGGATTATACCAAATAGATAATGACCGGGAATCTATCAAGAAGAATGGTTGATTTCCGGTTTTCTTATGTGGACATCATGGTCAGGAGTGCCCGCAGACTGGATGGAACAGGACGGACCGGATATATCTATAATTGGAAAAATGGACATATACAGATGCGAAACCATGCAGAGACTGGCACTGTAACAGGCGTCAGCATTGGCATAAGCCGATGTAGGGGCGAGAGCTTTTACGCGTGGTTTCGTATCTTTTTTAGTTGGTAACTTTTTTACATGAAAGGAGCTGAGTATAGTTGGCAGAGGTTTCACTTGAACTGAAAGAGATAAAGAAAAGTTTTACAGAAGGCGAAGCAGTTCTGGATAATATCAGTCTTGAAATCAGTAAAGGAGAGTTTATTACTTTGCTGGGATCTTCGGGATGCGGCAAGACGACAACATTGCGAATCATTGCCGGTCTGGAACAGCCCGATGCAGGAAGTGTCTGGCTGGATGGCAGGGAGGTGACAGGTCTGGAGCCGAACCAGAGGGATGTGAATACGGTATTTCAGAATTATGCCCTCTTTCCGCATATGAATGTTGCGGAGAATATTGGCTATGGTCTGAAACTGAAAAAAGTTCCTAAGAGTGAGATCAGGAAAAAAGTTTCTCAGATGCTGGAACTGGTGCAGCTTGAAGGATATGAAAAAAGAAAGCCTTCCGAACTCTCGGGCGGTCAGAAACAGAGAGTTGCCATTGCGAGAGCACTGGTGAATAATCCCAAAGTACTGCTTCTGGATGAGCCGCTGGGAGCACTGGATCTGCAGCTTCGTCGTGCGATGCAGATAGAACTGAAGCATCTGCAGAAGAAACTGGGAATTACATTTATCTATATCACTCATGATCAGGAAGAAGCTATCAACATGTCTGACAGGATTGCGGTGATGAAGGACGGACGTATTGAGCAGATCGGAACACCGGATGAGATCTATAATCATCCAAAGACCAGTTATGTAGCAACATTTGTAGGAAATGCCAATATCCTGCATGGGGCTGCAGAGAGAATTCAGGGAGAGAATGCAATCGTAAAGATTGGAAATGACAGGGTAATTGTAAAGCTTGAAACAAGTCAGCAGAATACAGAGGATACAGGGGTAAAACAATACCTGTCAGCCGGAGAAAAAGTAACTCTGGCTGTGAGAAGCGAAAATATATTGTTACAGGAAACTGCTGTAATCGGTGATACCGGTACAGATTACAGAGACGCTGTTGATATAAGTGTGGCAGACGGAAGTTTGGATGCACATAATAAGAATAGTGTATCAGGTTTACAGGCAACTGTTACAGAGAAGAATTTCGCAGGAGGTCAGCTTCGTGTAACTCTGAAGCTGAGCGATGGTACACAATTGATCGCCAGCAGATACGGAATCGACGCATTCGTCGCAGAAGGCCAGACAGTAAGATGCAGTTTTCTGCCGACAGATGCAGTACTGGTAGACAGGGAGGACATTCATGAAGAAGCGTAGAAACCGTTCTGACAGTTCTGCATGGATGGCACTTCCACTGTACATTTTTACCATTGTATTTGTGGTATGCCCCCTTATCTATATGGTGGCGCTTAGTTTTGCTACGCCGTCCAGAGGATTTGGGGTGACCTGGAAATTTACGCTGGACAATTACAGAAATATTCTGGAACCTGTATATCTGAACACATTTGTGGAATCACTGAAACTGGCATTTACCAGTACGATAGTGATTGCTTTGATCGGTTATCCGTTCGGGTATTTTATGGCGAGGCTGCCGGAGCACAGAAAGAAAAAGGCACAGCTTCTATTGTCCACGCCGTTCTGGGTAAATTCCCTGATCCGTCTGTATGGCTGGATCATTATTCTGCAGAAAAAAGGACTTTTGAATTTTGTATTGATAAAACTCGGGATTATTGAGAAACCGCTGTCCATCCTGTACAGCTATCCGGCAATTGTGATCGGTATGATTTATGTGCTTCTCCCGTTTATGATTATGTCTGTATACTCCAGCGCAGAGAAGCTGGACTGGTCTTATGTGGAGGCTGCCAGAGATCTTGGGGCATCCAGACTGCAGGCATTTTTTACTATAACACTGAAGCTTACACTGCCTGGGCTGCTTTCGGGTGTGATCCTGACTTTCGTGCCATCCATGGGACTGTTTTTTATTGCAGATATCCTGGGCGGAAATAAAGTGGTACTTGTGGGAAGTCTGATCCAGGATCAGATGACAAGAGGAAGTAACTGGCCCTTTGCAGCAGCACTTGCTGTGGTGATGATGGTACTTACAACTGTACTGATCATGATCTACAGGAAAGTGACAAATGCCAGAGAACTGGAGGGAATCGGATGAAAAAGAATTCAAGATTTGCCGGATTTTATATGGGGCTGATTTTCTTTCTGATGTATCTTCCTATCGCGGTAGTGATCGTTTTCTCCTTTAATGAATCCAAACTGCCAGTGAAATTTACAGGCTTTTCCCTGAAATGGTATCAGGAACTTTTCCATGACAGAGCAATGCTGGAAGCACTGGTGAACAGTCTGATCCTTGGGGTATTAAGCTGTCTGGTTAGTGCAGTGATCGGTACTCTGGGTGCAGTTGGGTTATCAAGGATTCACTGGAAGTCAAAAGGGGCGCTGGAATACATTTCCATATTGCCGTTAATGATACCGGAGATTATCCTTGGTATGGTGCTGATGGCATTCTTTTATATGCTGAACCTGCCCTTTGGCATGCTGACACTGTTAATAGGTCATACGGTATTCTGTGTGCCCTATATTCTGATGGAAGTGAAGGCAAGACTGGCAGGCATGGATCCGGCACTGGAAGAGGCAGCAAGGGATCTGGGTGCGGGACCGTTCAGGGCTTTCCGGGATATTACGCTGCCCTTAATTATGCCGGCGGTAATTTCAGGTTCGCTGCTTGCGTTTGCCATGTCTATGGATGATGTGGTAATAAGTATTTTTGTAAACGGACCGCGTTTGTCTACGCTGCCGATCAAGGTGTACACACAGCTGAAAACGGGAGTGACGCCGGAGATCAATGCGTTGTGTACCATTCTGCTGGCAGCTACACTGATTATTTTTATTGTTTATTCACTGATAACAAAGAAGAAAAAATAAATGATATAGCTTTCACGAATATTCTGAACAGCCGGTCAATGCTTTTGGAACAGCCGGATTATAAAAAACAGAGAAAAATACATTCAGAGGAAGGAAAAGATGATGAACAAACTGATTGAGTTAAAAAATCTGACCAAGAATTTTGATGATCAGCAGGTTTTGCGCGGCATCAATCTGGATATTTACGAAAAGGAATTCCTGACGCTTTTGGGACCCAGCGGATGTGGAAAGACAACCACTCTTCGAATCATTGCAGGCTTTGAAGAACCAAGTGACGGAGAAGTACTGTTTAACGGGATTGAGATTTCCAAGCTTCCCCCGTACAAGAGAGAGGTTAATACTGTGTTTCAGAAGTATGCTCTTTTTCCTCATTTAAATGTGGCGGAGAACATCGGTTTCGGGCTGAACCTGAAGAAGGTCGATAAAACTGTCATCGCCCAGAAGGTGGAGCGTATGCTGAAGATGGTTGGTCTGGAAGGCTTTGGGAAAAGAGATGTAACTCTGCTCTCCGGTGGACAGCAGCAGCGAGTGGCCATTGCCAGAGCTCTGGTAAATGAGCCGAAGGTTCTGCTTTTAGATGAGCCCCTGGGTGCACTGGATGCAAAGATCCGTAAACAGATGCAGGTAGAATTAAAGAAGATCCAGCAGGAAGTCGGCATCACTTTCATTTATGTTACCCATGACCAGGAAGAAGCCCTGTCCATGTCAGATACGGTTGTTGTTATGAATAACGGTGAGATTCAGCAGATTGGCTCTCCTACAGATATCTACAATGAGCCGGAAAACCGTTTTGTTGCAGGCTTTATCGGTGAATCTAATATTATCGAGGGAACCATGATCCGTGATTATCTGGTTGCTTTTGACGGATTTGAGTTTGAATGTGTGGATAAGGGATTTGAAGATAATGAAGAGATTGAAGTTGTATTAAGACCTGAGGATCTGGATATCGTAGATCCCGGTCAGGCAAAGATCAGGGGAATCGTGCGCAATATTACCTTCAAGGGTGTGCATTATGAAATCCTGATCGAGACAGAACTTCGTACTTATATGGTTCATACCACAGATTATGCGGAAGTCGGAAGGGAAGTGGGACTGAAATTCGGGCCTGAAGACATCCATGTTATGTGTAAGATGGGAAGCTACTGATGAAACAGTACAGAAATCTTATCAAACCATATCTTGTGTGGGCATTTGTGGTCATTGTCATCCCGCTGATTTTGATCGCATTATATGCATTTACAGAAGATGGAAACGAAGTGCTGACGTTCTCCTTCACCCTGGAGAATTTCCGCAAATTCCTGGAAGCTACGTATATGAGCGTTATTTTCAAGTCCTTTAAGCTTGGAATCCTGACGACGGTCATCTGTCTGGGACTTGGCTATCCGCTGGCATATATTATTTCCAAATGTCCGGAGAAATCCCAGAGTCTTCTGATCCTGTTGGTAACTATTCCGGAATGGATCAATATGCTTCTGCGTACCTATGCATGGATGAACCTGCTGTCAGACAATGGTATCATCAACCATTTGCTTGGATTACTGGGGATTTCCCCGGTGACAATGATGTATACAGACTTTTCCGTAGTGGTTGGTCTGGTCTGTAACTTTATGCCGTTTATGATCATCCCGATCCATACATCCCTGAGCAAAATGGATAAATCCTTTATCGAGGCTGCCTATGATCTGGGGGCAAATAAATTTCAGACCTTTACAAAGGTTATCTGGAAATTGTCCATCCCCGGCGTGCTCAATGGAATCATGATGGTATTCCTGCTGTCTATTTCTACATTCGTTATTCCGAAACTTCTCGGAGGCGGACAGTACATGCTGATCGGTAACCTGATCGAGTCTCAGTTTATCTCAGTTGGTGACTGGAACTTCGGAAGTGCGATTTCTCTGATTCTGGCTGTGCTCATTTTGATCTTTATGAGCCTGATGAAGAAGATGGATAAAGATGAATAAGGGAGGACGGCATGAAACGTAATAATAAATTTTTCTCAATGTTATATGTAGTACTCTGCCTTGCTTTCTTTTACCTGCCGATCCTGGTGACGATGATCTTTTCCTTTAACTCATCCAAGTCACTGACCAGATTTACAGGCTTTTCCCTGCGCTGGTATCAGGAACTTCTCGGTAACGGGGAAGTAATTAAGGCAGTTTATGTATCTGTTACCATTGCGATCATTGCGACCATTGTTTCTACAATACTTGGAACCATTACAGCGATCGGTTTATCCAAATCAAAGAAGTTAATCAAGGAACTGCTTTTGAATATTAATAATATCCCTATCCTGAATCCTGAGATCGTAACTGCCATCAGCCTGATGCTGTTGTTCTCTTCTCTGGGATTTCGAAAAGGGTATCTGACTATGCTGCTGGCACATATTGCATTCTGTACCCCGTATGTAATTACCAGCGTTTATCCGAAGGTAAGGGCTCTGGATCCGAATATGGCAAATGCTGCCATGGACCTTGGGGCAACACCTTTTCAGGCTCTGACAAAGGTTATCGTGCCGATGATCAAAGAGGGTATTTTCGCAGGCGCGCTGCTTGCATTTACCATGTCATTTGATGATTTCGTTATTTCCTATTTCGTATCAGGAAATGGTGTAAAGAATATCTCTATTGTTGTATATAATATGACAAAGCGTATCAATCCGACGATCAATGCTTTGTCAACCATCGTGATCGTAGTCATCATCGTGGTACTGCTTTTGTCCAATCTGCTTCCGAAGTTTAAGAATAAAGCCAGAAAGCTGAACAGGAAAGCAGTAAAAATTGTCTCTGTAGTTCTGGTTGTTGCCGTTACGGCAGGGCTGATCAAATGGGGATTCGTGGCGCAGTCCACTCATGTGCTGAAAGTTTACAATGCAGGAGAGTACATGGATCTTTCTCTTCTTGAGGATTTCGAAAAAGAATATGATTGTACCATCGTATACGAGACTTTTGAGTCAAATGAGATGATGTACACCAAGCTTTCAAGCGGTGAGACTTATGATGTGCTGATCCCGTCTGATTACATGATTGAGAGACTGATCAAAGAAGAATATCTGCAGGCACTTGACTGGAAAGAAATTCCGAATAAGAAAAATCTGCTGAATGATGTCATGAACCAGAGCTATGATCCGGGCAACCGTTATTCCTGTCCGTATTTCTGGGGAACAGTAGGAATCCTTTATGATAAGACAGTAGTAGATGAGGCTGATCTGAAAGATGGCTGGAATCTTCTGTGTAATCCGAAATATAAAGGAAATATTTACATGTATGATTCTGAGAGGGATTCCTTTATGATAGCATTAAAAGCACTTGGGTATTCCATGAATACTACAAATGAGTCTGAGATCGAGGAGGCTTATCAGTGGCTGATCGATCAGCGTGACACTATGGATCCGATCTATGCAGGCGATGATGTGATCGACAACATGATTTCAGGAAACAAAGCGCTGGCAGTTGTGTACTCCGGAGATGCATCTTACATTATCAGTGAAAACCCGAATCTGGACTACTTCACACCGGAACAGGGAACCAACAGATGGTATGATGCAATGGTTATCACAAAGGACTGCAGCGAAGTACAGCTTGCCCATGAATTTATTGATTTTATGATCAGTGATAAATCTGCTCTTTCCAATACGGAAGAAGTAGGGTATACTTCTACAGTGAAGAGTGCTTTTGAAACCATGAAGGAGGGGGACTATGCCGGGATCAGTTCTTATATTCCGGATACAACCAATCCGAATAACGAAATCTTTGCTTATCAGCAGCCAAAGATCAAGCAGAAATTTGCGGAACTCTGGACAAAAGTAAAAGCAAAGTAAAAAAGGATAGCCGCTGTCTGCCGATACGGTGGAAGGCGGACAGTGACTGATATAGACAACAATGCAGAGCATAAGAAGGGAGATCATTTATGAAAAAAAGAGTACTTGCAGTAGTGATGTGTGCATTAATGGCAGGAACAGCATTCACCGGATTCAAGGATGCAGGAGATGATAAAGAACTTGTACTTTTTACATGGGAAGGAATGTTCCCGCAGGAAGTTCTGGATGATTTTGAAAAAGAGACAGGAGTTAAAGTTGTTTATTCAAACTTTGATACAGATGAAACCATGCTTGAGAAGCTTTCCATGGCAAAGGGCGGCGACTATGATATCGTGATCGCAGATGATTATATTCTGGAAACTGCGATCCAGGAAGGACTTGCAGAGAAGCTTGACAAGGATTCTCTGGAGAATATCGGGAATATCAACCCATTATATCAGGGACAGTTCTATGATCCGGATGACGAATACACAGTTCCTTACGGAGCAGGTATTCCGCTGATCGTTTACGATCCGGAGCAGGTGGATATTGATATCAAAGGATATAAAGACCTCTGGGATCCGTCTCTTGAGGACAGCATTGCACTGACTGCAAACTATCGTGTGATCAATGGTATCACTCAGCTTTCCATGGGCGAGAGCATGAATGAAGAGGACGTTGACGTGATCAAGAAGACAGGAGAAAAGCTTCTGGAACTTGCTCCGAATGTACGTCTGATCCAGGATGACAATACACAGAATGCACTTCTCAACGGAGAAGCAAGTGTTGCATTTCTTTATACCTCTCAGGTAACAACTGCTCTGGCTGAGAATCCTGATCTGAAGGTTGTATATCCTGAAGAGGGACTTGGATTTGGTATCATGGGAATGTTTATTCCAAGTGAAGCGCCGGATAAAGATGCGGCATATTCTTTCATGGATTACATCATGCAGCCGGAGGTTGCAGCGAAATGCACAGACTATATCGGCTATTACAGCACAAATAAAGCAGCAGATGAGCTGGTAAATCCGGATCTGGTAGTTCCGGATGACGTTACAAAGGGCGAGATCGTCCAGAATGTAAGCCAGGACGCAGACGCACAGTATCAGAAGAACTGGACTGAATTTAAGGCTGCCTGCGACTAAGGGGTTAATCAACTAAGGAGTTAATATGGATGTTTACAAGGGAACCGGTGCCTTTTCCGGAATTGCCATCGGTAAGATACTGTATTATCATAAAAGCGAATATCAGATGCGCCAGTACGAGATCACAGATGTGAAAACAGAGCTGAATATTTTCCGGCAGGCGCGCACCAGAGTCATGGAACAGCTGGATGATTTATATGAAAAAAACTGCATAATTCAGGGAACCCAGGCAGAGATTTTTCTCAGACAGAAGAATCTGCTGGAGGGAAAAAGCTTTCAACGTGCCATTGAGAGTGTCATACAGAGTGAAAAAGTAAATTCTGCCTATGCAGTAATGACTACAAGGGATGAGATGCTTAAGACTTTCAGAACTCTGGAAGAGCCTGCGATTAAAGAACGGCTGGATAATATGCGGGAGATTTCCGACCGCCTGATCGGTGAACTGGGAGGTATCTCTCCCAGGATAGATCTTGGGGATGAGCCTGTGATCGTTGTGACGGAGAGTATCACGCCAACAGAACTGATGGAGATGGATAAGGATAAACTGATGGCTATTGTTACCCATCATGGTTCCGACATGTCTCATGCTGCCATTATGGCAAAAACAATGAATATACCGGCTCTGCTGGAAATTGACACAGATTCGGAGTGGGACGGACGGCAGGCTATTGTGGACGGATATACCGGAACTTTGTATATTGATCCGGATGAAGAGGTAAAAAAAGAATATGAGATCCGCAGACAGGCTGATAAAGAAGAAAGAGAAGAACTTCTGAAATTAAGGAGAGAACCGGATATCACAAAAGATGGCAGAAAAATTGAAATCTATGCCAATATCGGAAATATGGACGACCTGAACAGTGTGCTGTATTACGGAGCTGCCGGGATTGGTCTTCTGCGCAGTGAATTCCAGTATCTTGGAAGAGAAAATTATCCTCGTGAAAATGAGCTGTTTCTTGCATACAAAAAGATTGCGGAGACCATGGGAGAAAAGCTCACCGTGATCCGTACGGCAGATCTTGGAGCAGACAAGCAGGCAGAATATCTGAATATCCCGGACGAGACAAATCCAATCATGGGGAACAGAGGAATCCGTCTCTGCCTTGACAGAAAAAGAATGTTCAAGGCACAGCTTCGGGCAATTTTCAGGGCGAGTGCATATGGAAACCTGGCGCTGATGTATCCGATGATCAGCTCAGAAGAGGAAATGGATGAGATTGAAGAAATTATCCGGGAAGTAAAGATCGGGCTGGATGAAAAAGGAATTCCGTATAAACATATTAAGACAGGAATCATGATCGAAACTCCGGCAGCAGTCATGATCAGCCGGGAGCTTGCCAGAAGAGTGGATTTCCTGAGTCTTGGAACCAATGACCTGAGTCAGTATACACTGGCGATGGACAGACAGAATCCGCTTCTGCGCAAGAAATATAATGACCATCACCCGGCAGTACTGCGTATGATTCAAATGGTGATCGAAGCGGGACATGCAGAAAACAGACGTGTCTGTATCTGTGGGGAACTTGCTGCAGATACTGCCCTGACAGAAGAATTTCTGAGGATGGGTGTGGACTGTCTCTCTGTAGTGCCGGCATGTATTTTGCCGGTAAGAAAAGCACTGAGACAGGTGGATCTGTCCGGAGATGATAAAGGTGCGTGAATTTGGTGAAAAGTAAAGTGGTATTACTTCCCTGTCGGGAATATGATGAAGAAAAAATCTATATGCTGCTGAAACAGGGGCTGGATTTTCTGGGTGGAGTGGAGACTCTGATTCCAAAGGATGCGAAGATCCTGCTGAAGCCGAATCTGCTGAAAAAAGCAGAGGTAGAGAAAGCAGTGATCACACATCCGGTTGTAGTAGGAGCCTTTGCGGGAATCCTGCGTGAAAGTGGGTATGAGAATATTGTGCTTGCAGATTCCTGCGGTCATGGAACCACTCAGGCAGTGATCCGCGGAACAGGAATGGATACTTATCTGGAGAAATATCATATTCCGGCTGTTGATTATTCTGAGGGCGTGAAAACTGCTTATCCGCAGGGAGTCCAGGCAAAGGAATTTATCCTGCCAAAAGAACTGTTGGAGCAGGACTGTGTGATTTCCCTGAGCAAGATGAAAACACATGCATTAGAACGTATCACCGGTGCGGTTAAGAACAGCTATGGGTTTGTATATGGATTCCATAAAGCGAAGGGGCACACGCAGTACCCGAGTGCGGACAGCTTTGCCAGAATGCTTATTGATTTGAATAAATGTGTGGCACCGAAGCTGTATGTGATGGATGGGATTGTGGCCATGGAGGGCAACGGACCGGGTTCGGGAGATCCGGTTCCTATGAATGTACTGCTGATGTCCACAGATCCGGTTGCACTGGACAGTGTATTCAGCCGTCTGGTTTATCTGAAACCGGAGATGGTTCCGACGAACTATCATGGCGAGAAAATGGGACTTGGTACATGGAAAGAAGAGGAGATTACCCTTCTGATACCAGACGGGGAGATTTCCATGGCAGAGGCAGTGAAAAAATACGGAAATCCGGCTTTTAATGTAGACCGTACAGAAGTGCGAAAGAATATCTGGACAAGAATGGCGGGAGCGTTAAACATTTTTCAGAAAAAACCATATATAGAAGCTGATAAATGTGTCCGCTGCGGGATCTGTGTGCAGAGCTGTCCGGTTCCGGGGAAAGCTGTGGATTTCAGAAAAGGCAAAGGAAAGCCGCCGGTATATGATTACAGAAAATGTATCCGCTGTTTCTGCTGCCAGGAGATGTGCCCGAAAAAAGCAATCAAAGTGAAGTAGATGAAAAGCAGATAATAAAAAGCGCAACTGTTTATAGAATTGCCATGGTATTTTCGCAGGATCAGGACAGAGGAAAGCCGAACTATTACCAAAAAGCACATAACAGAGGATGAGAATATCTCGGATTGAGACAGATTCTATCCTAAGTTATGTGCTTTTTTGAGTCATATCCCTCTTTAACCGAATCAGGAAAGTTCCCTGCTTTGGCTGCGAATATTTGTTATTCGTCTGACTATGGCTGTCGAAGATACAAAATCTATCTTCCGAGGCTTCTGCTTATCTCGCGGATAAATTCCGGAGTAGTACCACAGCATCCTCCGACAACAGATGCACCATTTTCAATCAGAACCTTCATATGTTCTGCAAAGCTTTTGGCGTCCATACTGTAAATGGCATTTCCCTGATCATCAATCGTCGGCATACCGGCATTAGGTTTGGCGATGACAGGAATGGATACGTTCTCTTTGATATTGCGGACAACGGATACCAGCTGGTCAGGTCCTACAGAACAGTTAATCCCAACTGCCACAGCACCTGCACCCTCAAGGGCGATCGCAGCCTCCACAGCATTTCCTCCGCTGAAAATGCTTCCGTCAGCTTCTACGGTCATTGTACACATTACAGGAAGAGAACTTACGGATGCAGCAGCATCCAGTGCAGCAAGTGTTTCCTCGATATTGATCATGGTTTCCGCAGCGATCAGATCAACACCTGCATCCTCAAGAACCTTAATCTGTTCACAGTATGTTTCATATGCCATCTCATAGGTGAGATCACCGGCAGGCTCCATCATCTTGCCTGTTGTGGTAATATCACCGGCAACATAGACCTTATGTCCTACTGCCTCTCTGGAAATATTTACAAGTGCATGGTTCATTTCCGCAAGCTTATCCTGCAGTCCGTGAAGTCCGAGACTGTAACGGTTTCCGCCGAAAGTAGGTGCGTATACGATCTGGCTTCCTGCTTCAACATAAGCCTTCTGCAGATTCTGCAGAACTTCTTTGTGCTCCATGATCCATGCTTCTGTACAGATTCCTCTTGGCATTCCGGCGGCCATAAGATTGGAACCGGTAGCGCCGTCGAGCAGTACAACATCCTGTGTCAGCTTCTGAAATTCTTCTTTAGTCATGGAAATTTCCTCCTGTGTTTTTCTATGAAAGTCCTGAGTGGCTGCCATGAATCAGTCATGTCTGCATGGGTAAATTCGTGGATACCGGACAGGATGACTTTCATATACTGTGACATTATAGCACAGCTTTCAGGATAAATGGAGAAAATTAATAAATTTTTATTTCATATGATGCAGTAAAAATTTCATCCTTGTCCAGAGTGTTGATGTATTTCTTTTCCGGAAGCTCGCCCTTAAATCCAAAATCATCACAGCGTCCCATCCATGGTTCAAGACATACAAAGGGGTGTGTCTTTTCTATGGTCCAGACTCCTACAAAAGGAAATCCGTCGCATAATACTGTAACATATGGCTTTCCATCTGTCAAAAGTCCTAC
>ENA-OPTB01002272-OPTB01002272.1-human-gut-metagenome-genome-assembly--contig:-NODE-2272-length-12631-cov-2.522583_pt1 | contig 12631 bp, 10 predicted proteins | sample MGYA00241810_ERZ501911 | MGnify/ENA primary metagenome ERZ501911 (study PRJEB25962, sample SAMEA2042304) | human gut metagenome | biome: human gut; feature: human-associated habitat; material: faeces... | reverse complement strand
TTCCATAATGCTCTTGCCTATCCATGTGTTCGGTACAACAGCGTCCACAATACTGTATTCGTCCGACAATTCGATTATATCAAGCAATCTGTCCGAAACAAGTTCTATTGCGGCTTTAATGCCTGCCTCCTGTTCGGGAATTATAACATTATCCGCACCGACTTTTTTCAGTACGGTTTTGTGCATATTATCCTTTGCTTTACAGACAACCTGCTTAACTCCCATATCTTTTAGTGCAAGAGTACGCTGTCCGTTATATCGTCACCGCCGATACACACGATTGCACAATCCGAGTTTTTCACTCCAAGTTGTTTTAACAAGCTTTCGTCTTTTGCGTCGGTACAAGCCGCTCTTGTTACCAAATTTGCAATAGCGTTTATTTTATCCATATTTTTGTCTATCGCAAGCACTTCATAACCCATATTAAAAAGTTGCGTTGCAACAGATGTTCCGAATCTGCCCAATCCTATTACTGTAAAAGTTTTCATAACAAATCCTTAGCCTTTCTGCTATCCGACAATGAAATTACATTCCGGATACCTTATATCATTAGTTTTTCTGATGCGAGTCATAAACACAACGCTTATTGTCATAATGCCCACTCTGCCGAAGAACATATACACTATAAGCAAAATCTTTGTAAATGTGGACGCGCTCCCCGATACACCGACCGAAAGACCGACCGTACTGTATGCCGACGCAACTTCGTATATCGAATTTATCAAGTCTTGATTATCAATATAACTTATAAGCACCGAACCGCCCACAACAAGCACAAGCCACAATACAAGTAATGCCATTGCATGAAGAATAGTCGTGTGTGCAATTCTTCTGCCGTGAATAACAACATCAGATCTGCCACGCAATACGGAAATCAAAGTCATTATTACAAGTACAACCGTTCCGAGCTTTACGCCGCCCGCAGTCGAGCCTGAAGCGCCGCCAATCATCATAAGCACCGTTCCCCAAGCCTTTGACAGGTCGGTTAAATTATTCTGTATAAGTGCGTCAAATCCGGCCGTTCTTGTTGTGACCGACTGAAAGAATGACGCCAATATTTTCTGACCGACACTTTCAGCGCCGATTGTATTTATGTTGCCGTATTCAAGAATGAAATACACAAACGCACCCGCAACAATAAAAAATATCTGTGCAAAAATTATTACTTTTGAATACACGTTAAGTCGTTTCCACGATTTTTTTGCGATAATATCCTCCCACACAATAAAACCCAATCCGCCTATGGCAACAAGTACCGCAAGCGTACAAAGTACAAGCGGATCGTGTCTGTATGAAAGCATACTGTTTCCGTCACCGATTATATCAAATCCCGCATTGCAAAATGCCGATACGGAATGAAATATACTAAACCACATTCCTTTAAAAAATCCGTATTTCGGTACAAAACGTATTGAAAGCACTATCGCGCCCAACAATTCTATAATTCCAGTTATATACAAAACGTGCTTTGCAAGTTTGACTATTCCCTCAAGGCTTTCCGTACCCATTGCCTGTGCTATAAGCATTCTGTTTCTAAGTCCGATTTGTCGGTTTGAAACTATAAACACAATACAAAGTATCGTCATAAATCCCAAACCGCCGAGCTGAATTAAAAACAGTATCACCGCTTGTCCGAACAAGCTGAAATACGCACCGACATTTATAATCGTAAGTCCTGTTACGCAAGTTGCGGACGTTGTTGTGAACAGTGCCGACAAAAACGGCGTCACAACTCTTTCTTTTGACGAAATCGGCAACATTAAAAGTAATGCTCCGACAAGGATAATCAACGCAAATCCAAACGAAATACGTCTTGCCGTATTTATTCTTTTGTGAAATAAAATTTTTCTGATAATATTCATATTTATTTGCTTTCTCCAAAAAATACTCAAAAATCACATCTTCCGATGTGATTTTCGGAGCTGTCGTCAGGCTCTTTAAGTTCGTTTCCACGCATACGGCGAAAACAATATAAGTATCGGATAAAATTCAAGTCTGCCTACAAGCATACCTATTGACATCACTATTTTTGACAATGCCGAGAAATCGGCAAAACTGCCTGTCGGGCCTACCAATCCCAATCCCGGACCAATGTTGTTCATAGTCGCAATTACGGCAGTAACCGTTGTTGTGAAGTCCTTATTATCAAAGCTGATAAGAAGAATTGACACAGCCGCAAACAACATATATACAACGAAATATCCCAACACACCGTTTACGATATTCTTTTCAACCGTTTTGCCGTCAACCTTAACCGAAAATACACTTCGCGGACTTACCGCTTTTTTTATTGAGTGAGTGGCTGTTTTCATAAGTATAATAAATCTTGTAACTTTCATACCGCCGCTTGTTGAGCCTGCACACGCGCCGACTACCATCAATAATACAAGTATAATCTGCGAAAGCATAGGCCAACGCACAAAGTCGGCAGTTGAATATCCCGTTGTTGTCATAATTGATGACACTTGGAAGAATGAATATCTGAACGCTCTGCCAAATCCGTGATACATAGGCATAATATTAAGCGCAATAATTACCGCTGCACCTATCATCATTCCTATATACCACTTAACTTCGTCATTACTCTTTATCTGTGAGAATTTTCTTGCAATTATCAAGAAATACACGTTAAAATTCAATCCGAACAACATCATAAATATACCGATGACATAATCGATATATGCACTGTTATAATACGCAACGGAACTATTCTTTATTCCGAACCCGCCTGTACCGGCTGTGCCGAACGTATGGAGCAAGCTGTCAAATACAGGCATACCGCCGAACAGCAAAAGTACAAATTCAATGACCGTAAGCGCTATATATATTCCGTAAAGTATTCTAAGCGAAAACTGCCATCTGCTTGCAAGTTTGCCTACAACAGGTCCCGGCATTTCCGCTCTCATCATATGAGTTGTTCTTGTATCCTTTGACGAAAAAATCGCCATTGCAAACGCAAGTACACCCATACCGCCGAGCCAATGAGTAAAACTTCGCCAAAAAAGCAAGCTCTTGTCAAGTGCCTCGACATTTGTAAGTATAGATGAACCGGTTGTTGTAAAACCTGACACCGTTTCAAAAAAACTGTCCACAAAACTCGGTATCTGACCGCTGATATAAAACGGCAGACAACCGATTATTGATATTACAATCCAGCCTATCGCAACGATAAACATTCCGTCACGTCCGTAAAGGCTTTTATTTTTCGGTGCTTTTGCAGATACACAAAGTCCGATTAATATGGATATTACTATCGGTATTACATACGCCAAAGCTATTGACTCACCGTAAAACAAAGACAATCCCAAAGGTGCAAGCATTGTTGCCGCAACGGCTACAAGTATTCGTCCTACGGAATATGCTATCATCCTATAATTCATATCTTTTCCTTTCGTAACCGCTATGCAAGTATATCGCCGAGTGTGGTAATATGATGTGTTGTCACAATCACAACAGTATCACCGACTTCAAGTTTACTTTCACCGTCCGGCAGTATAATCTTGTTATTTCTGAGAATTGCCGCAATCAAAACATTACGATTCATCTTAATCTGTGAAAGTGATTTTGAAGTAAGCTCGGATTCTCTTGTAACTCTGAATTCCATAGCTTCAGCTTTATTGTTTACTATTCGGTAAAGAGTTCTCATTTCCGTATCCTTTGCCGATTTCATTGCTCTTGCATAACCGATTATAATATTTGCGGTTATGTTTTTAGGCGTAACGATACTGTACACGCCTGTGTTTTCCATAAGCTCCGCAAACGAAAGACGGTTTACCTTTGTTACAATCTTATCGACAAATCTTGACTGCGAATACATTGATATAATCATATTTTCTTCGTCAATACCCGTCAGTGCAACAAGCGAATCAACTCTGTCAATGCCCTCTTGCGCAAGAACGTGCTTATCCGTTCCGTCGGCACACACAATATCCGCTTTCGGCAAATGCTCGGTCAATTCCTTGCATCTGTTCATATTGTGTTCTATAATTTTAACCCTTATGCCGCTTTCAAGAAGCTGTTTCGCAAGATAAAACGATATTCTTCCGCCGCCGATTATAATTGCGGTTTTAACCTTTGTGTTTATAACACCTATCTCACGCATAAATTTCGCAACATCTCTGTGAGATGCGGTTATGTGAAGTTTATCTCCGCTTTCGATAACAAAATCACCGTTCGGAATATACACCTCATTACCGCGTTGCACCGCACATATAAGAAGTTTTATCTTAAACTTTTTGTATATCTCAAAAATAGCTTTTCCGCAAAGTGCGTTATCCGAACTGATGTTAAATTCAATAAGTTCAATTCTGCCTTTTGCGAAAGTTTCTGTTTTGATTGCGGCAGGAAAACGAAGTATTCTCGATATTTCGCAAGCAGTTGCGTATTCGGGATTTACTATAAGATTTATTCCGAGAGCGTTACGCATAAAATCAAGCTGTTTAAAATATTCTCTGTTTCTCACTCTTGCAACACATCTGTCCGCACCGAGTTTTTTAGCCATAACGGTGCAAAGTGCGTTAAATTCGTCATTTTCCGTAACGGCAATAAATATGTCCGCCTTGTTAGCCTCCGCCTCGCGCAAAGTTTCAAGGTCGGTACCGCTCCCGCATACACACCTTACATCATAATCATCTTGAATTCGGTCGCAGATTTCACTTTTAATATCAATAAGAACTACATCGTCGCCCTCATAATTAAAATCCTCTACAAGCTTTCTTCCGACCTTACCGCCGCCTACTACGATTACATTCATTTTTCTTCTCTTTTCTCCCGTGTCATAAGCAATAATACCGCTTCTCTTGCATTTCTGCCATTGTACAAAATATTATAAGCTTCTTCAACAATAGGCATTTCAACATTATATTTGTGTGCCATTTCATATGCCGCCGTTGCGGTGTTTACGCCCTCAACAACCATATGAACGCTTTCCAAAGTTTCCTTTAAACTCTTTCCTTGACCCAACAGTATTCCGGCACGTCTGTTTCTCGAATGCATACTTGTGCAAGTAACAATCAAATCACCTACACCGCTAAGTCCCATAAATGTCTTTTCATTTGCACCCATAGCCTTACCAAGTCTTGCAATTTCAGCAAGACCTCTTGTCATAAGTGCCGCTTTTGTATTGTCGCCGTAACCAAGTCCGTCACTTATTCCCGCACAAAGTGCGATAACGTTTTTAAGTGCTCCGCCAAGTTCAACACCGATTATATCGGTTGAAGTGTACACTCTGAACATATCGTCCATAAACACGTCTTGAATAAATTTAGCCGTATCAATATGCTCCGACGCAACAACATTTGTTGTAGGAAGTCCTCTTGAAACCTCCTCCGCGTGTGACGGACCGCTCATAACAGATATATCCGCTTGCGGAATTTCTTCTTTATACACCTGTGAAAGACGTAAAAGCGTACCTTCTTCAAGTCCCTTTGATATGTTTACTATTTTCTGTCCCTCTTTGACGTGCGGTGAAAGCTGTTTCGCCGTTGTTCTCGTTGCCGGTGACGGTGCGGCTGTTATAATAAGTTCCGCTCCGTCTGTACATTCAGCCATATCGTGACTGCAATAAATTGTATCCGGAAATTTCACTCCCGGCAAAAATTCTTTGTTTTCTCTGTCTTTTTTCAGTCTGTCCGTTTCTTCCTGTATCCACGACCATAAATATACATTATGTCCTCTTGAAGATAAAAGTATCGCTATGGCAGTTCCCCAACCGCCTGAGCCAATTACTGCAATTTTCATTTTACTTCTCCTTTTTTTGCTCCAAGTTTATTTTCCGTACCGCTAAGTAATCTCTTTATATTTGCATGATGTCTTGCTATTAAAAGTCCGCCGATAATAACAACGCACACAAGCTGAATTACATCAACGCTCTTTGTAACAATCATTTTAACGATTTCTATAACTATGTACATTGCACCGCCCAAGATTGAACCGAGCGATACATACCTTGTTACTGCCATAACCGCTATTGCAACGACAGCCACAATAAGTCCGACTTTCCAGTCAAGCATTAACACAACGCCCAGCGAAGTCGCAACGCCTTTGCCGCCTTTAAATCCGAAGTAAAGCGGAAAATTATGACCGAGAATTACGCATACACCTGCGATATAGCTTATAACAGGATATATTTCATCTGTACCCGCAATATTTTTTACAAATCTTGATAAAAGTATCACGACTATGCCTTTTAACACGTCAAGCAACAGTGTTATAACACCCATTTTCTTGCCGTATGTTCTTAGCATATTCGTTGCGCCCGCATTTCCCGAACCGCTTTCACGGATATCCTTACCGCTCAGCATTTTTGAAAGCAGTATAGAAAAATTAACCGAACCGATTAAATATGATACTATTGCCGTCAGGGCAATTATTAAATATGTCATAACTATCTCCCATTACATCTTCTTTTCATTTTTCTCTCTTACGATAAACTTTATAGGTGTTCCCTCAAAACCAAATGCCTCACGCACTTGATTTTCGATAAATCTCAAATATGAATAGTGGAACAAATCCTTTGAATTTGCGAACAAAATAAATGTCGGCGGTGCTGTTGCGGCCTGTGTACCGTAATAAACCTTTAAACGTCTGCCCTTGTCTGACGGCGGCTGTTGCTTTGCCATTGCTTCGTTTAAGACGTCGTTAAGCATACCGGTTGTAATTCTTCTCTTGTGCTGCTCATTTACTTTCTTGATAAGTTCCAAAAGCTTGTCAACTCTCTGACCTGTCTTTGCACTGATGAATATAATTTCCGCATACGACATAAACGCAAATTCTTCACGCACACGCATTGTAAAGTTTTTCATAGTCTTTGTGTCTTTAGAAACAATATCCCACTTATTAACCGCAAAAATACAAGCCTTACCCTGCTCGTGAGCATAGCCGGCAACCTTTGTGTCCTGTTCTGTAATACCCTCGTTTGCGTCAATCATAATAACGCACTTCTGTCAACCGCCGCAAGCGAACGTACAACGCTGTAACGCTCTACGTTTTCGTCAATCTTACCGCGTTTTCTCATACCGGCGGTATCAATAAACAGATACTTGTCGCCGTTCTTTTCGTAATGTGAGTCGATTGCGTCACGCGTTGTTCCTGCGATGTTACTTACAATAACTCTGTCCTCACCCAAAATTTTATTTATAAGCGACGATTTACCTGCATTCGGTTTACCGATTACCGCAACTTTAATTTCGTCCTCGTCATCTGACGTATCTGCGTCCTCAGGGAACAAGTGAGTAACTTCGTCAAGCAAATCACCTACACCCAAACCGTGAGTTGATGAAATAGCAATCGGATCGCCAAGTCCCAAATTATAAAATTCATAAAATTCAAACGGCGGATCGCCTGTATTGTCAACCTTGTTTACGGCAAGCACAATCTTTTTCTTCGCCTTTAAAAGCATTTGTGCAACGTCCTGGTCATTTGCCGTAACACCGTCTTTTACGTTTGTCATAAGCACAACAACGTCTGCCATTTCAATGGCAAGCTGTGCCTGACGGCGCATTTGTACAAGGATTTCGTCCTTTGACGCAGGCTCGATACCGCCTGTATCGATAAGCGTAAAGTGCTTGTCAAGCCACACTGCGTCAGAATAAATTCTGTCACGCGTTACACCCGGTGTGTCCTCTACTATACTTATTCTCTTTCCTGTTATCTTATTAAACAAAGTCGATTTTCCGACGTTCGGTCTGCCGACTATCGCTACCAATGGTTTCATATTCTTCTCCTTTAAAATTCAAGTTCTTCTCCCAAGATTTTCTCAATAAATTCATATCCGTCATTTATGACAGGCTCTATCTTCACATTCAACGCTTTTTCAACGTCTGATACAGTCAAATCATCAAGGAAAATCCCGTCTTCATCTCTCAGCATACTGTGCGGAATAAGCATTATATCCCCTATAGGCTCGTCTTTAAGCTGGTCGATTATATCTCCGCCCGTGACAAGTCCAGAAACGTTTACGCCTCCGCCGAAAAAGTTATTTTTTATCGCATAAACAGTTATCTTTACGTCTGTCTTTTCCATAAGACGTTCCGACAAACCCGTTATAAAAGATGCCGCCGCCTCACCTGTTACAAGAGTTACATTTCTGTCATACTTTTTGTTTTTCACAAGTTTAATTGCCGAATCAAATTCTTCTGCCATACTGGCAATCAATCCTACACCGTTTTCAAGCTGCGGAAAACCCTCATACACTTCTGCGTCAGGTATATGCAATTCCGCATTCAAATAAAATTCGTCAGAAAGATAAATTAGCCTTGTTCCAAGTTTATCATACAGTTTTTTCTGCCAAGTCTCAACTTGCTTTATTGTTTGTGCGGAAGTTTCCTTTGTAAACGGTTTCAGCGGATAAAGTCCGTCACGATAACGTGTAAGACCGACAGGAACGATTGATACACTGTTTACATTCGGGAACAGTGCCGCCAGCTCGGATATTGACCTGTCAAGTTCCTTGCCGTCATTAATTTCGGGACAAAGCACTATCTGACAGTTCATATAAATATTATTAGCCGCAAACTTTTTCATTATGTCATAGCACTTACCCGCAAAACGATTATTCAGCATTTTACATCTAAGTTCGGGATTGGTTGCCTGAACCGATACGTTAATCGGCGAAACACGCATTTTTATAAGTCTGTCTATTTCTTCGTCTGACATATTCGTAAGCGTTACATAGTTTCCCTGCAAAAACGATAATCTCGTATCATCATCTTTAAAATAAACCGTTTCACGCATACCTTTAGGCAACTGATCTATAAAACAGAATATACACTTATTTCGACAACTTTGTGCCTCGTCAATAAGTCCCTCTTCAAATTCAATACCTATATCGTCGTAATCATTTTCAACCGTTATAACTTCGGTAGTACCGTCCTTTTTCAGTATTTCAAGAGTAACTTCATATTCAGCTGTAAGATAGCGATATTCAAGTATATCGTGAAAATCGTGTCCGTTAATGCTTATCAGCTTATCCCCGACTTCAATTCCGGCATCTTCCGCGATTGAATACGGTTCTATATATTTAATTGTGGTATTAACTTTTCTCATATTTTTATCTCCGCATTATTATCCAATATGTATTATTACACAATCACAGAAAAAAATCAAGGTATTTGACAAAAATAAAGACAGCATACGCTGTCTTTACCAAAAATTTATTTAATTTACCAAAACACAATCGTTTAAAATTGCACTTCCAAGACTTCGTCCTGAACATCTTCCTAAAACAGTTATAGTTTGTCCTTGCGAAACATTGGTGATTTGCGACTTGCCTTCAGAAGAAAAATATGCCGTTACACCGTCTGCCACATATCCCGCCATAAGATTTACATATGCCGTTCCCAAGAAGAAAGTTTTGTCTATATTATAAACAGTACCCGTTACCAAAAGCATTTTACCTTTATATTTGTTTTCCGCACCAACATTATTTGTGTTGAATTCCTCATATAAAGTAGATGCATTTACTTTTATAGCCTCATCAATGGCTTTTTGTCTTGCCGCTGCCGCCTCTTGTTCAGCTTTTGCTTTCGCCTCTGCCACTTTCGTTTCCGAAGTTGATTTTATCGTTTCGACTTCCTTTTTTTCTTCCTCTTTCAAGTTCATTTTCAGCAATTCATCTGCCTCGTTAAGTGAACTGTCAAAGTTTCCGGCATTAAAATTATCTCTTATATTTTTTAATTTTTCGTCAATCAATTTTCTTTCTTCTATAGCGGCTTGTGCCTTATCCTTAAATTCATCAATATTTTTACTTATACCGTACTTCTGATAAACTCCCGATAGTTGCTCAATTTTTTCAACAACAGCCTCATTATTGCCTTTATCAAATTCGCCCTTTATTTCAACATATGCAGACGCCACTTTTTTAATTTCATCCACTTGACTTATCTGTGACTGTGTAAGTTTGTTTTTCTTTAATTCATCACATTTGCCGATTATGTCCGAAACCTTTGTCACATCAGAAAAAAGTTTTGTAACTTCTTCTATTTGTGTATCATTCTTTTTTATTTCTTCGTTGCGTTTTTCATAATCAATATTTAATTGGTTGATTTCCGATTTTGTAGGATATTCGGTAGTTACATTTTTCAAATTAGCAACAACAGATGATAACGTTTGCATATCATCTTTAATTAACGCGTCCTTACCACTCTCATATGTACGCAAATTTTGATATTGCGACAGTGTTTTACCCTTAATCTTTTTTATCTTTGAATAATATGTAATTGCCGCTTGATAATTTCCCTTTTCGCAATTATAATTGCCCATAATTAAATTTCTGTTTGCAAAAACGATTATTGCGGCTATCAATATAATTGCAACAGGTATAATTATCGCTAATTTCTTTTTATCAAATACCTTTACCCTTTCAATAACTTTATCCTTTACTTCCACAACATTTTCTGAATTAGTATCCATATCTGTTCTCCCCTTTCATATATTACTTTTAGTATTCTTATATACACTACATATTAGAACACATATATAATATCATAATATATACAATATTGTCAAGTTAAAGAAGAGTTAATCGTATTTTTCCGTCAAAATTACTCCTATAATAATCAAGCCACCGCCGATATACTGCACCAATCCCATTGTTTCGCCCAAGAATACCGCGCCGAGTATTATTGAAGTAATCGGCTCAAATGCTGATACTATTCCGGCGGTTGACGCACCCTCACAGCGAACTCCCACTTGAAAAAGCGGCACTGCTCCAAGCGTTATAATAAGTGATATAGCCACCGACAGTATCCATGCTTTATAATCCATTTTCTCAAACACCAAGCTATCAGTTGTCAAACCGAAAATATATGTGCCGATACTCATAATAATCATAAGATAAAATGTAAGTTTTATATAGTCCATTTCGTCAAGTTTGGAACGATACATATAAACGACATAAAAGCTGTAAAATATCCCCGACAAAATCGCAAGTATCACGCCGATTTTATCGGCTGTATTATTAAGGTCAACAAACATAAACATTCCGAGCGTGACAAGCATAACCGCAAGAAGTTTTATCTTCTTGATTTTTTCTTTGTACACTACCGCCGAAGTTATTACTATTATAAGCGGATATATAAAATGGAGCGTTGTCGCAAGTCCTGTTGAGATATAGTCATATGCGGCATAAAGTGAAATCATTGAAAATGAGCCACCCACCACACCAAGTAGAATTATATCTATAAGCTCTTTTTTTGTAAGTTTAAACGACACTTTTCTGAAAATCATTATAAAAAATAAAAGCGGCAGCATTAGGAATGTACGCAAAAAAGTAAGCGTAATTCCGTTTGCTCCGCTTTTGTATGCAAATTTAGCCAGTATCGGTGCAAATCCGTAAATAAATGCCGATAAAATTAAACAAACTTTACTCTTTGACACCGAAATCCCTCCATAGAATAGGGCGTTAAAGTGTTTCAAGCTCCTTCGCCCAAATTTGATATGAGGCGTCGGACGGCATTCGCCAATCGCCTCTCGGAGAAAGAGCAACACTTCCTACTTTCGGACCGTCAGGCAGGCACGAACGTTTGAATTGCTGTGCAAAAAATCTTCTGTAAAATACCTTTAACCATTCAAGTATAACTTCTCTGTCATATATCCCATCAAACGCAACTTCAGCCAATCTCAATATCTTTGACGGCTTTGAACCAAAACGCATAAGATGATACAAAAAGAAATCGTGAAGTTCATACGGACCGACAATATGTTCGGTCTTTTGAGATATTTTTCCGTCTTTCGGCGGAAGAAGTTCGGGACTTACAGGTGTATCCAATATGTCCTGTAATGTTTTCTTCAATATATCGTTATTTGTACGTTTAGCCTCATAATCGACAAGGTAGCGAATAAGTGTTTTCGGAACACCCGCATTAACGCCGTACATCGACATATGGTCGCCGTTATACGTTGCCCAGCCGAGTGCAAGCTCGGACATATCACCTGTACCGATTACCAAGCCACCGCTTTTGTTTGCAACGTCCATAAGAATTTGAGTTCTTTCTCTCGCCTGAGAATTTTCATATGTGACGTCATATACATTCGGATCGTGTTCTATATCCGCGAAATGCTGATTTACCGCCGCTTTGATATTTACTTCTTTTAATGTAACACCAAGCGAATTTGCAAAATTAACCGCATTGTTATACGTTCTGTCCGTTGTACCGAAACACGGCATTGTTACCGCAATTATATTCTTTCTGTCAATATTAAGACTGTCAAACGCACGCACGGTTACCAAAAGTGCAAGTGTAGAGTCAAGTCCTCCGCTTACACCCACAACAGCCGTTTTGGCATGTGTATGGTCAAGTCGCTTTTTTAGTCCCAGCGACTGAATTGAAAGGATTTCTTCACTGCGTTTTTCACGTTTTTTGTCGTCTGACGGAACGAACGGCTGTTTATCGACATAACGTGTTATTTTAGTGTCCCCGATATTCATATCAAGTTTTACACACACATATTTTTCACTGCCGACTATATTATAGGTATTGCTCTTTTTTCTCTCACCTACAAGTCTTTCCAAATCAAGCTCGATATATACACATTCGTTGTTAAATCTTTTACTTCTTGCCAAAATCGTGCCGTTTTCGGCAATCATATTATCACCTGCGAATACAAGGTCAGTCGTTGATTCGCCGTATCC
>ENA-OPTB01002265-OPTB01002265.1-human-gut-metagenome-genome-assembly--contig:-NODE-2265-length-12653-cov-2.745436_pt1 | contig 12653 bp, 7 predicted proteins | sample MGYA00241810_ERZ501911 | MGnify/ENA primary metagenome ERZ501911 (study PRJEB25962, sample SAMEA2042304) | human gut metagenome | biome: human gut; feature: human-associated habitat; material: faeces... | reverse complement strand
ATTGAATGACATCACTCATTTTTCTAAGCAAAACAGCTTTATTCACATCAAATGGAATCTCAGTAATTATAATTCTTGGTTCAATTTTACTTTTATCTATTTCATATTTAGAACGAACAATAACTTTACCTCGTCCTGTTTCATAAGCACTTTTTAATCCTTCAAGCCCTTGAACAATCGCCCCAGTAGGAAAATCAGGACCTTTCACAAATTGCATCAATTCTTCCGTTGTTGAATTAGGATTATTTATCCGATAAATGGCTGCATCTATGACTTCTCCTGGATTATGGGGAGGAATTTCAGTAGCATAACCAGCAGATATCCCACTTGCCCCATTAACTAAAATATTAGGAAATTTTGAAGGTAGTACAATTGGTTCTAATTCTTCATCATCAAAGTTAGGAACAAAACCTACTGTTCTTTTCCCTAAATCTTCCAACATTAGTTCTGAAAAAACACTCATACGAGCCTCAGTATAACGCATTGCCGCAGCAGGATCGCCATCAATACTTCCGTTGTTACCATGCATATCAATGAGTGGCAATAATATTTTAAACGTTTGACTCATTCTAACCATTGCATCGTAAACTGCAGTATCTCCATGAGGATGATATTTACCAATAACATCACCAACAATTCTTGCCGATTTTTTAAAAGGTTTATTAGAAGTAAGTCCAAGTTTATGCATAGCATAAAGAATTCTTCTTTGAACTGGTTTTAGTCCATCTCTTACATCAGGAAGAGCACGATCTTGAATAATATATTTAGAATATCTTCCAAAGCGATCTCCCATTATATTTTCAAAGTTTTCGACTAAATATTCTTCGACAAACTTCTCCATTTTTTTAGATATGTTATTTTTATTATTCATCTTCAGACACATCCTCTAAAATAAAATTATCATCATTATCAAATACGACGTTATTTTCAATCCATTCTCGTCTTGGTTCAACATCATCACCCATCAAAATTTCCATTTTGTTTTCTGCATCGCCATCCTCGCCAATCAAAACTTGAATAAGCGTTCTTTTTGTTGGATCCATTGTTGTTTCCCAAAGTTGCTCATCATTCATTTCTCCAAGACCTTTATAGCGTTGTATTTGAACATTTTTCTTTTGAATTTTCTCTCTTAATTCCTCATCTGTCCAAGCATATTCAATGCCATTTTTAGAAGTTATTTTATAAAGAGGCGGAGTTGCAATATACACCATTCCTTTTTCAACCAATTGTTTCATATAACGATAGAAAAAAGTTAATAAAAGGATTTGAATATGGGCACCATCTGTATCCGCATCCGTCATTATAATTACTTTACTATAATTTGATTTTGTAACATCAAAATCAGGACCAAACCCACCCCCTATAGCATTAATGATTGACATAATTTCTTCATTCTTTAAAACTTCTTCAATTTTGGCCTTAGCAGTATTAATTACTTTTCCTCTAAGTGGCAAAATTGCCTGAAAACTTCGATCTCGACCTTGTTTTGCGGTACCTCCTGCTGAATCCCCTTCTACCAAAAACAATTCATTTTTATCCGGATTTTTATATTGAGCAGGTGTTAATTTACCAATTAAATTAGCAGGTTTAGAAGTCTTTTGTTTTACCATCCTAACTTCATCTCGAGCTTTTTTCGCAGCTTCTCTTGCTTTAGCAGCCCGAATTGATCTAGCAATCAAATTGCTTGAAATTTGACCGTTTTCCGCAAGATAAGATTTCATCTGTTCATATACAACTTGTTCAACTGCATTCTTAGCCTCAGGTGTTCCCAATTTATTTTTGGTCTGTCCTTCAAATTGTAAATAATCTTCTGGAATGGTTAAATTAATGACTAATGTTAATCCTTCCCTAACATCATTTCCATCAAAACCTTTATCTTTTTCTTTTAAGAAACCATTCTTACGAGCATATTCATTAAAGACTTTCGTAAAAGCTTGTTTCGCCCCTGTTTCATGAGATCCGCCATCACGCGTACGAACCATGTTTGTGAATGAGAAAATGTTCTCTTGATATTCATCTGTATATTGGAAACATCCTTCTACAATGATCTGGTTACTTTCACCTCTAAAACTAATTGGATCATGCATTGGCGTATGATCTTGATTCACTTCTTCAATAAAGGCTTTTAATCCATCTTCATATTGGTAAACGACTTCTCTTTCTTCTTTTCGCTTATCGCGTACAATCATTTTTAGCCCTTTTAATAAGAAAGCATCTTCTTGGGCTCTTTCACAAATGGTTGAATATGAAAAGTGAACCGATTTAAAAATAGACGGATCCGGTTTAAAGGAAACAATACTTCCGGTATGATTGGTTTTTCCTACTTTTTCAAGTTTTCCAATCTTACTTCCCCCATCTTCAAATGTCATACTCCATACATCTTTTCCATCATGTACCATAACTTTGCACCATGTACAAAGAGCGTTCACAACACTTGCACCTACACCATGCAATCCTCCAGCACTTGTATAGCCTCCATGACTTGTAAATTTACCACCAGCATGCAGAATGGTAAAAATAACTTGAAGTGTACTCACCCCTGATTTATGTTTTCCAACAGGCATTCCACGCCCGTGGTCTTCTACTGTAACACTGCCATCTTTTTCTAGTGTAATTGTGATTTCATCACCATAGCCATTTAAAGCTTCATCAATCGCATTATCGACAATTTCCCATACTAGATGATGCAGACCCTTTGAATCGGTAGATCCAATATACATTCCTGGACGCTTTCTTACGGCATCCAAACCTTCTAAAATAACGATACTACTTTCATCATATTGTTGTTTTGGCATACTATCCCTACTTTCCAACGTAATTTTTATTATATCAACAAATCAAAAAAAGTGCACATAAATTCCTGTTAAAACACTTTGAATATACACTATTCATGTCCAATTAAAATGGTGTTAAACTTTAGTTCACATTTAACAAGTTCAATAATCCCAACTTAATTTAAATCTGAACTCATTTAATCGTATACATTCTTCAAAACACTTGATTGTACCCAAATTCATTATAAAGGGTTTTAATGTCCACTTTTTAGTTCCAATGTCCACTTTTTGAGTTCCAATATACACTTTTAAATCTACATTTTAAATCCGCATTATTTATGTCAACTTATTAATTTTTCCATACAATTCTCGACTAAGTGAATCAAAACTGCTAAAATAAATTCCGAGGTGGAAGAGATGAAAACTATTTTATGTATTTTATTAGGTTACTTATTAGGATCTTTACCCTTCGCTTTGATCATAGGTAAAGTTTTCTATCATACAGACATTCGCCAATACGGCTCAGGAAATCTAGGTGGAACGAACGCAGGAAGAGTTCTTGGAAAGAAAGCGGGAATTTCTGTCATTGTGTTTGATGTATTAAAAGTTGTTCTTGCGATTGCGATCGCAACACAAGTATCGAAAGTGGCTGGTATCTGGACAGGACTTGCCTGCTGCATCGGACATTGTTATCCAGTCTTCGCAAAATTCCATGGAGGAAAAGCTGTTAGTACTATGTTTGGTTTCTTATTCTCTACAAGCATTTTCTTATTTCAAGACGCAAGCTACTTACTTGTACCATTTGGCATGTTTCTAGTTGTCCTATATCTATTTAAATATGTATCTTTGGCAAGTATGTGTGCAGCCATCGCAAGCAGCTTATACATTACGGCATTGATGCTAGGATTCAACGTGGAAAGTATTTCAGTTATTGTCGCAAGCTGGCTAATGACAGTTCTTGTGATTTACAGACATCGTACAAACATTGAAAAAATCAAAAAGGGTACAGAAAATACAATTTCATGGTTATAGAAAGTTTTTTAAGAAACTTTCTTTTTTTTATGTCTTTTTCACATTGGAATCGTATCATAGTTGTATGAACTATTTATACTACGAATACAAATCCAGTACTGTTTGCACAGTTAAAGAAGATGAAAAGCTATACTACAAGAGTTTAAGCACGCAAAATTATCTAAACGAAAAATGCTTATTAAATGGATCCACCCTTAAAGGAAGACAAGAAGCCTTTGTCTATCAAATGAAAGTAAAAAAATACATTCCTGTTGTTGTATCCATTTCAAGAAAGGAGATCTACTTTCCCAACAAATCGAAAAAAGCACATGACTGTATCTGGATCAATTATGCCAATATTAAAGACGTCACTTACTTTGAGTCCACTTGCACAATCACATTTCATGATGGCTCCAAACTCAATTGTGAGCATCCTAAACGAATCCAACAAACGCTAAAACAAATTTTTCGATACCTAAATAAAAATACACCGGATTAACCGGTGTATTAGTGGCAACCTCCACCACATGATGAACAATCATGTGAGCAACTTGATTGTTGCATTTGTTCTTCATGACGAAGTGTATTCACGCCAAGGCCCTCAATACATACTGTGGCATTATCGGCTAAATTCGATACTTCTACAATTGTACATGCTGGGAATGGTTCATCGACAAAGTTTTTGAATGTATTCAAGAATGCTTCTTTATCCTCGATATTCTTTAAATACACAGTGAACTTCACAACATGGTGAAGCTGTAAACCATAGTTTGATAAAACATCAATAACCTTATTGATAGCTGTAATTGTCTGTTCCTGAATGCTTTCGCCAAGTCCAGTCTGACCACTTAAATAAAAGAAGTCTCCCAATTGAACCATATTTGAAACACAAGATGTTCCCTCTTGTTTTCCTGCTGATTTTAAAAATATATTCATAGTACTAAATTCCTTTCTTCTTCTATTATATAGAATCTATGCCATCTTCTAAAGTGTTTTGCACTAAAATTTCTCTAGGCTTACTTCCTCTTGCAGGACCAATGATACCATTTGCCTCTAAAACATCCATCAATCTTGCCGCTCTAGAATAACCCACAGAGAACTTTCTTTGAATCAAAGACGTACTTGCCTTTCTAGATGCGATCACAAAACGCTTCACTTCCTCATACAAAGGATCGGCCGTAACATTTCCCGCTTCATTTCCTTGATTTTGTAAATCTTTTAATTGAATAAAGGCATCATCATATTTTGGTCTTGCCTGCGATTTCACAAATGCACAAATGTTATTGACTTCTTCATCCTTAATAAAGACACCCTGAATACGTCTAGGACTCGTCTCACCATTTGGTAAATACAACATATCTCCATTTCCTAGCAAACGCTCTGCTCCAGCTTGGTCCAAAATCGTTCTTGAATCGACAGATTGTGATACCGCAAACGCAATACGACTTGGAATATTTGCCTTAATAACACCTGTAATGACATCCACACTCGGTCTTTGTGTGGCAACAATCAAATGAATACCGGCGGCACGAGCAAGTTGTGTAATTCTTTGAATACTTGCTTCAACTTCTTTAGCTGCCACCAACATCAAATCGGCCAACTCATCAATGATAATCACAATACGAGGCAATACTTTTAAATGATCATCCTCATGATTTTTGACATACTCATTATATGCCGTAATATTACGAACACCTAATTCACCAAACAAGTCATAACGACGGTCCATCATTTCTACAATGACCTTTAATGCCTTATTGGCAAGATCACCATCCGTAATCACTGGAGATAATAAATGTGGTACATCATTATATGGAGTAAACTCTACTTTTTTAGGATCAATCAAAACTAATTTTACTTCATCTGGCTTTGTTCGCATTAAAATCGAAGAAATAATCGCATTGACACAAACCGATTTACCACTACCCGTAGCTCCTGCAATCAATAAGTGTGGCATACGATTTAATTCGCCATAGACATTATTTCCCATTAAGTCTTTTCCTAAACAGAAAAGCAACTTTTTATCTTTCATAGAATCCGGTATTGTACGCATTAAATCCTTCATCTGAACACTTGTCTTTTCAACGTTTGGAATTTCAATTCCAACACTTGCCTTACCCGGGATCGGTGCTTCAATACGAATATCCTTAGCCGCTAGCCCCATCTTGATATCATTTTGTAAGTTACTGATTTTATTCACACGAACACCAAGTTCTGGTTTGATTTCAAACTTTGTGACACTTGGACCAATATGAATCTGTACAAGCTTAGCCTCCACACCAAATTCATGTAAAATCTCAATCAGTTTTTCACCTTTTTCCTTCGCTGTAGTCACATTCGCATTGGATCTTGATTTTCTTTCCATATCCTCTAAAACATTTAGTTTTGGAAGCTTATAGTTTTTAAAATCCGAATTTTCATCCGCAACATAATGTTTAGGTTCAACCTTTTCTACAACACCCTCATTGACAACAGGAACTTCTTTTTTAGTCTCTACAGGAGTCGGTTCATCATCCACATCCACCATAAAGCTAGGTTTTCTAGGTTCTAAATCACCAATAATCAAAGGCTCATCCATTTCTTTTTCTTCATCCACAACATCTGGTTGTACAGGTTTTACAGGATCGGCATTAATAATTTGAAAACTCGATTCATTTGTATCTTCATCTTCAAAAATAAAGTTTTTACGATCAATCGAAACAGGTGTTTCCTTGATTGGAGCACTCTTCATTACTTTTTTAGGTTTTCTTTCAAAACCTACAATTTTTTCATAACCAAACATTAAGATAGCTAGCACAAAAAACAATAGTACCATTACATAGGTTCCAGAATAATCGAATAATGACTGAAAAAGACATAGCAACAAAGCTCCTGCTAACCCAGAATATGTTTTCAAATGACCCGTAATAATATTACCGGCATTTTCCATAATATATTTTAAGCCATAGCTACCTGGGTGTGGTTTAAACTCTATAATCGAAGAAATCAAACTTAAGCCAAGTGCCAAAAATAAGATTCCAAACATATAACGCTTACGAATCACACGCTGTTCCTTATGGAAAATAAGAACTGCACACAAGGTAGCATTCAAAATAAATAATCCATTTGTTAAAGCTCCAAATAAGAATTCAAAGAAATGTTTTAAAAAAGCTCCTACAATGCCAAATTCTAAAACGACAATAAAACTAATACATATCATACAAATAAGGAAACACAAACGAAATAAGTTTGAGTGCAACCAAGACGTTTGTGTTTTCTTTTTCGTAGATTTTCTTCGTGTTGTTTTTTTTCTGGCTTTTGCCATACTTACCCCACTTTCTACTTATTTAAGTTTATTTCTAAAATAACCGGTAAAATCATCGGTCTTTTTGCGGTTTGTTTATAAAGATATTTAGAAACCTTATCACGAATCAAGTTACGCGTTTCTAAATTGTCATACGTTTTATTTTCAACCGCCTCGTTGATCGTATCTTCCATAATTTTAGCTACATCACCCGTGATGTATTCTGCATCACGCAAATAGATCAATCCACGACTTTGTACATCTGGACCATTAATTATTTTCTTTGTCTTTGCGTTGATACCAATTGCTAAAATCATGACACCATCTGTACTCAATGTTTCACGATCTTTTAATACGACACCTGCCATATCCCAGTTTTCTTTTCCATCGATCATTGTTTCATGAAGCTCTAATTCCATTGCGCAAGAAACTAATTTACGATTTTCAAAAGTGGCAACCTGTCCATTATCTAAAATGATGATGCGACTTGGATCATATCCCATTTCAACCGCAATCTGTGAATTCATGTGCAACAAACGATATTCCCCTTTGATTGGAATATAGTATTTTGGTTTTGTAAGGAAGATCATCATTTTCAAATCCTCTTTACTAGGGTGCATACTCAAAACATTCTTATCTAAGACGATGATTTCACCCTCTTTTTTGTACATGTCATTTTCCATGCTCTTGAATTCATTTTCAACACCAGGTACAACTGGACTTGCGACCACAATGACATCATCCTGATCAAACACAATCGATTCTAATTCATTGTTGGCAATGTTGTTGATAGTTTTGAATAAGGATTTACCTTGCCCTGAAATGATTACGACAACGTCTTTCATTGAGTTATCAAAATCAGCTGGATCAATCACTAAGGAAGGATCCACCTCATACCCAATTTCTTTTAATCGCCCTACTAAATCACGTAATTCTTTTGAATAGAATACCATCTTACGACGACTTGCCATACAACAATCAATGATTTCCTGAATACGATATACACTTTGTGTATACACACTCACAAAGACACGCTTATTTTCATGTGTTTCTAAAACCTGTAAAAGCTTAGGGGAAATACGATGACTCGGAGAAGTGTGTCCACTTCTTTCTGCCCCTTTACTTTCCTGTAACAAAACCAATACACCTTCGTTACCAAGTTCTGAAATCGTTGTGAAATCGGCACGGTATGCATCGTCTAAATCATCATAGTCTTCAATAAATTCACCAGAATATACAATATAGCCTTGCTCTGTACCAATCGCTAAACCAAATGTTCCTGGATACGCATGCGTAATTGGAAAGAAAACAACTCTTCTTTTGCCGATACGCTTTTTATCATTACGCTTTACAGAATGTACACGCACACCTGTAATATGTTCCTGACGAATCATTTTCTGTACTTCTTTTACAGCTAATGGAGCGGTATAAACATCACAAGGAACTTGTTTTAATAAATATGGTAAAGCTCCCATAACATCATCATGACCATGCGTAATAAAAATACCCGCAACACGATTTTTGTTTTCAACTAAATACGTAAAATCCTGAATAATAAACTCGATACCTAATGACTCCTTGTTGTCAGGAAATTTGATACCCGCCTCTATTACATAGATGGATTCATCCACCTCCACACAGAATAAATTTTTACCATCTTCATCTAAACCACCAAGGGCAAAGATACGGATTTTTTCAGTTAATGAAGGAATATTTTCTTCTTTCATATTATCTCCTTTTAAATAGTATTATTTTTCTAAATTATATCACACCGCAACGCCATCTAAAGAGAAACTTTTCGCCTCTGTAATTTTAACTTCTACAAAATCTCCAGGCTGAATATTTTCACCTTTAAAGTTAACTAATTTTTGAGTGTCTGTATATCCAGAATATACCTTTTCATTCTTCTTACTTAAGCCATCCACTAATACGGTAACAGTACGACCCACATAAGCTTTATTCTTTTCTAAAGCCAGATCATTCCATGTTTTATTTAATTTCGCTAAACGCTTTCTCTTTGTCTCCATATCAATCGAGTCATGCATACGGCTAGCTGGTGTACCAGGTCTTGCTGAGAAAATAAATGTAAAGGCATTATCGTATTTACAATAACGAACCACATCTAGAGTGTGTTCAAACTGTTCATCGGTTTCATTTGGGAAACCAACAATGATATCTGTCGAAACAGAAACATTTGGAATTGTATTGACAATCTTATCATATAAAGCTAAGTATGATTCTTTTGTATAACGACGACCCATTAACTTAAGTACATCATCATCTCCTGATTGTAGCGGCAAATGAATAAATGGCATGATATTGTCATATTTTGCGATTATATCAATCATTTCTTCGGAGAAATCCCAAGGGTGACTTGTTGTAAAACGAACACGAGGAATGCCAATTTTAGCAACTTCTTCTAATAATGTCGCAAAATCCTGTTCATTATCCATATCTTTTCCATACGCATTCACGTTTTGTCCAAGCAATGTGATTTCTTTATAACCCTCATCCTTAAGTTGCTGAACCTCTTTTAAGATTTCAGACATCTTACGTGAACGCTGTTTACCACGAGTATAAGGAACAATACAATATGTACAGAATTTGTCACAACCATACATAATGTTGACCCAAGCCTTGAATGTTCCAAAACGGTGTACCGGTAGATTTTCGTAAACCTCTCCTTCTTTAGAGTAAATCTTTACAACTTTTTTACCCTCAACCATACAACTATAAAGCATGCTAGGAAGCTCTTGAATATTGTGTGTTCCAAACAATAAACGAACTTGAGGATATTTCGTTAATAAAGTTTCAACTAAACCTTCCTCTTGTGCCATACATCCACAAACACCAATCACAAGATCTTTGTTTTCGCGATATAAACGTTTGAAGTTACCAATCTCACCCAATACTTTTTCTTCCGCATTTTGACGAATTGCACAAGTATTGATAATTATGACATCACTGCCTTCAGCCGTTTCATTAGGTGCAAATCCTAGCTCATCTAAAATACCAGCCAATGTTTCACTATCACGCTCATTAGCCTGGCAGCCATATGTAGAAATAAAATATTTTTTTCCTCTTCCCATCATACGAGCAGCTTCAGGAATATTAAATGTATCAATACGATCAATTGTATTTGTAGTACGCTTTTGTGCTTCTTTTAAATCGGGTAATACCCATCCTGGTTTTTGTTTCATGTGATCTCCTTTCGAAAAAAAATGCCAAGCACTAAGCTTGGCAAATGTGTTTAAATTTGAATTACTGGTTGATTGCTCCAACAGGGCAAGTTCCTACGCATGAACCGCAGTCGATGCAAGTTCCTTCGTCACAAACTGATTTTCCTTCATCGTCTAATGAAAGAGCTCCTACAGGGCATCCTCCTACACAAGCACCACATCCGATGCAAGCATCTTTATCGATATTTACTGCCATTGTCATTTCCTCCTTGTTTAATAATTTATACTCAAATTATAGCGATAACCAAGTAGTGAATCAAGACAGTTTAGTAAGTGCAGGCTTACCGTAATTCATTTACCAAACTAAAAAATTGAAGTCGGGACTAAAGCCCGACATTTTTATTTTGCGTATTCCTGGGCACGTGTCTCACGAATAACATTAACCTTGATTTGACCTGGATATGTCAATTCAGATTCAATCTTATCACGAATATCACGAGCTAATTTTACACAAGTCAAGTCATCAACGTGTTCTGGATTTACAAGCACACGAATTTCACGACCTGCCTGAATCGCAAACGCATTTGAAACACCCTCAAATCCATTCGCAATTTTCTCTAAGTTTTCAAGACGGTTGATATAAGCCTGAGCACTTTCTTTACGTGCACCAGGTCTTGCAGCACTAATTGTATCAGCCGCAATAACCAAATGACTTGTTAAGAATTTTGGCTCTACATCACCATGGTGTGAGTGAATCGCATTCAATACAATTTCTTTTTCACCATGTTTCTTACAGAACTTGTATCCCAATTCAACATGAGATCCATCTTGCTGCTCAATATTCAATGCCTTACCAATATCGTGCAACAATCCAGCACGTTTGGCAATTTGCTGATTCAATCCAAGTTCAGCTGCCATGCATCCAGCGATATAGGCAACTTCCATAGAGTGCTGCAAAGCATTTTGTCCATAAGAATAACGATATTTTAATGTACCAATCAATTTTACAATTTCACGATCAATACGACCAATACCCAATTTAAAGATAGCTTCCTCACCAGCCTTCATGATCTCTTGATCAATTTCATTCTGGTATTTCTTAACAACATCTTCAATTCGTCCCGGCTGAATTCTTCCATCACGAATCAAGTGTTCCAAAGCTAAACGAGCCACTTCACGACGTACTGGATTAAAACATGTAATCGTAATCAAATCTGGAGTATCATCGATGTTTAATTCAACACCTGTTGCCTGTTCAAAACAACGAATATTACGTCCTTCACGACCAATGATACGTCCCTTCATTTCTTCACCAGGTAAAGAAACAACACTGACTGTCTTTTCTTGAGTTTCCTGCTGAGACATACGCTCAATAGCTAAGGCAATGATATTCTGCGCTTTTTCATTGGCAGTCGCCTTTGCCTCATCCTCTTTATCTTTGATGTATGCAATTGTTTCATGTTCCATTTTCTTTTCCACAATCGCAAATAATTCATCTTTTGCTGCCTGGCTTGACATTTTGGCAACACTTTCTAAAACGACAACCTGTTTGTCGATTTCTTCTTGTAATTTCTTTTCTTTTTCGTCTAATGATGTCAGTTTGTCAGCAACACTTTTCATCTTTTCATTAATCTGACGCTCTTTTTGATTTAACGCTTCATCACGAAAATTCAAGTTATCTTCTCTACGCAATAACTTGTTCTCTAATTCCATTGATTCTTGTTTACGTTCTTTAATTTCTTTTTCAGCTTCTACGCGCAAATCATGAGCCTGTGTCTTTCCGTCTAACACAGCTTGTTTTACACGAGATTCAGCTTCATTTTGAGCTTCTTTTAAAATCTGTTCCGCTTTTTGCTGATTCTTATTTAAACCTGCTTTGGAAAGTCCGACCATACAGCCAGATCCAATCGCAAGACCTGCGACACCAGACAAAACGATCCATAGTACATCCATACTATTTCCTCCTTTTCGTCCTTTGTTCTAGGTAAAACCAAAAATATTATACACGAAAACAGGCATAAAGTCTATCGTGTCAAATCCTAAAATAAAAGATGTTTGTCTAGACAAACACCTTAGAAAATGGCATGAACCATAAAGAAAACTAAAACAATTATACCAAGCGCAATACGATACCATCCAAACACTTTGAAATCATGCTTTTTAATATAAGACATTAAGAAGCGAATCACAAAAATAGAAACAACAAATGCCACAATCATTCCAAAGGCAAGAATAAAAAATTCCAACAAACTAAACGAGAATCCAAATTTCACTAATTTTAATAGACTCGCACCAAACATAACTGGAATCGCTAAAAAGAAAGTAAATTCGGCCGCTACAGCACGACTTACACCAATCATTAATCCACCAATGATCGTTGCTCCAGATCTTGAAGTTCCAGGTAAA
>ENA-OPTB01002260-OPTB01002260.1-human-gut-metagenome-genome-assembly--contig:-NODE-2260-length-12688-cov-5.138209_pt1 | contig 12688 bp, 13 predicted proteins | sample MGYA00241810_ERZ501911 | MGnify/ENA primary metagenome ERZ501911 (study PRJEB25962, sample SAMEA2042304) | human gut metagenome | biome: human gut; feature: human-associated habitat; material: faeces... | reverse complement strand
CCAGACTCATATCCGCATATCGCGGGTCGGAAAATAACCATCGCGGCATCTGCATGTGCCAGACGTTCTGTACGTCCGTCTGCCGCATAAGCCGGAAACTTGGATGCTCGGTCAGCTTGGCTGCTTTCATGGGGATTCCCTCCAAATCAGATAGTTTCACTAAAACAGAAGTTTCGATTGACTTTTTTACAGTCGTCTGTCATACTAATAGCATAATTTAAATTAGCATAATCAAGATTATATTAAAGGACGTGAGCCGAAATGAAATTTATAGGACGGCAAAGTGAATTGCAGACGCTGGAACAGGAATATCGTCGTGACGGCGGTTTTGTCGTGATCTATGGTCGGCGGCGCGTCGGAAAGACCCGGCTGATCAAGGAATTTATCAAGGATAAGCCTACCGTATATTTCCTCGCCACGGAGGAGGTTGAGGCGCAGAGCATGAAGCGAATGGCCGGTGTGATCGCAAGAGCCACTGGGAATGCGCTGCTTGGCAATGTGACGTTTTCCGATTGGGCTGACCTGTTTCGTGCGGTCGCAGCATACCAGCCGGACCAGAAAAAGGTGATCGTGCTGGATGAGTTTCCATACATGGTCAAAACTAACCCGGCCTTCCCATCCATTCTGCAAAATATCTGGGATGAGTTTTTGCAGGACAGCAATATCATGCTGATCCTCAGCGGCTCGTTGATCGGAATGATGAAAAAACACGCACTTTCCTATGACAGTCCGCTCTACGGCAGAAGAACAGCGCAGATCCGCTTGATGCCGCTGCCGTTTACGGCGGTCTATACCGCGCAGTCCTTGCCCTTCGATCAGGCTGTCCAGCAATATGCGCTGACCGGCGGTGTGCCGAAATATCTGGAGTTCTTTACCGAGCAGGAACCGCTGATCGATCAGATCCGCTCGATCGTGCTGTCCAAAAACGGATTTCTATACGAGGAGCCAAACTTCCTGCTGCGCGATGAGGTACAGACGCCGATCAATTATTTCTCCATCATCCGGGTCATTGCGGACGGCAATCATAAGCTGAGTAAGATCTGCGGCGTTCTTGAGCAGGAAAGTCCCTCCATCTCGCCGTATCTGGCAACACTGTCCGAGCTGGGCTTTGTTGTGAAGGACACGCCGATCACGGAAAAGAATCAGGAGCATTCCCGAAAAGGACTGTATTTTGTATCGGACAACTTTACCCGCTTCTGGTTCCGATATGTCTATCCGTATAAGGGAGAACTGGAACTGGACAATCAGCAGATCGTGTTGGACGAGCTGCAAAAGACCTTTATCAGCAGCTTTGTCGCGTTTGCGTATGAAGATGTCTGCAAGAACATCTTTGCAGAGCTTTGCCGAAGCGGACAGCTTGCGTTCGTTCCCTCCAGAATCGGCTCGTATTGGCATAACGATCTGAATGCCGACACGGAGATCGATGTAGCGGCGGTTGACCGCCAGAATAAACGGCTGTTTATCGGAGAATGCAAGTACCATCAAAAACCGGTCGATCTGCCTGTCCTCACGGCGCTGCAGCAAAAAGTCGCAGCTTCGACTGATCTTCAAAACAGCTTTATCCGGCAAGGCTATCAGGTGCTCTATGGTCTGTTCTCCAAGAGCGGTTTTTCCGACCGGCTGATTGCATTTGCCAAGGAGTGTGACGATCTGCTGCTGATCAATGAGGACCAGATCATCCAATTATAAGCCGCGGATAGATTCCACCGTACACTCCACCATTCCAATCTCGTCATCCTCGGCCAGATCGTAGGCGGGCGGCTGCTCGCTGCGGTCTGGCAGTTTTTCTTTGTTTGCCGGTTTGGGGATGTTTGACGCCTCTTTCTGTGCTGGGGCTTGAGGCTGCTTTTGTGGCGCTGCCTCGGCTTCTTTTCTCCGCCATTCCGGGATGTAGTCAATGACGCGGCAGGTGGTAAGACCGGCGTAGTCCGGCAGCTCCTCCGGCGTCATTTTGTAGAGGAGCGCGGGCTTATGACCCTTAAACAGCGCCAGACACTTTCGGTTTTCCAAGCGTAAGACTTCATCGGGGTTCATTAGATCGCGCTGCGTGTTGCTTCGCGTCTGCGAGTACGGTCGCGTGGACGAATACACCGGCGAAAACAGCGGCATCATCGGCATCTGGTTATTGAGAACGGAGATCGTTACTTTGCCGCATTTCTCTGAAATGTACTTTGCCGACGTCAGATCATTGCAGCCCATGTAAAGCGTCTGGTCGAACGTCGCCAGCTGATTTTCCCACTCCTTGCCCGGATACTTTTCCTGCCACTGAGAAAGGCTCTGCACGACGATCTGCGCGGACATATTAAAGCCGCGGATGCTGTTCAGGCTGTCCGCCACGCCATCCAGATAGCCAATGTTGCAGTATTCGTCGAGACAAAAATTTGTCAGAACCGGCAGCCGTCCGCCCGCGCATTGCAGACGTGCGAAGCTGGAAAGCTGCGGCAGAGCCAGCGAGAAGAACAGCGAGGACAAAAAGCGGTACGCGCTGTCCTGCGCAGAAATGATGACAAAATAAACACAGGGTCGCTTGCCGGGGAGCAGAAGGTCCACATCATGGTTGCGCGTGATCTTATCCACCAGGCGGCTTTGAAAGACCGCCAGCCGGTTGCCGAGACCAATGACGATGTTGCCCCAGAGGTTTTCTTTTGCCTTGAGGAACAGACCGTGCGGATATTTGGCCGGATGCTCCGGCGGGAGAGCAGCTAACCTGCGGTTGATTTCCTCAATGCTCTCCGTCGCGATCATGCGGTACACATCGCCGAGCCCGCGCTGTTCAATGGGGAGCAAATTCCCGTTTGCATCGCGCAGATTGACGACATAGTGAATGAGCGCCATAAGCAGATTCAATTCCGCCCGGCTCCAGAAGTCGTTGGCCTCCTTCGGCCCCGACGTGTTCTGCACGATCGTGTTGGCTACCGTCTGCACGAGCTGCGGCTGGGTGTCCAGTCCATACAGACAGTTCCAGCCGTCCGAATGCTCCATGTCCAGAAAGTTTACCGCTTTCACATAGAAGCCGTGCTGCCGGAAATACGGGGAAAGACGTTCAAACAATTCTCCCTTGGCGTCCGTAATGAACGCAGATTCGCCGCGCTTGGCACAGCCCATGAGGAATGGAATGATAAACCCGCGAGATTTTCCGCTGCCCGGCGCGCCGATGCAGAGTAGGTTGTTGTTGTCCCCGGCGACCATCCGGTGCGCAGCGTAGAGTGCGTAAGCATCCGGATCGTCCGGATGCTTTTTGACTTTTCCGAGGATCATGCCCTCCGTCTTTCCCGCAGGCAACAGTTCCAGAAACTCGCGCATCTCTTTCTCCGTCAGAAATCCGGACGTGCCATGTGTGCCATCCGGGAGAATGTCAAAGCCGCGCGGGTCATGCGTGTACTTGTAGCCGGAGAACCAGATATAACCCTTTTTCGTGATGAGGCAGATGATCAGTACGATCACCAGCGTCGTCACGATCCCAAAGCCTGTGAATACCGCACCCCAATTTTTGAACGGATTCAGTACCCAGATGCTTTGGATTTCTTCGCCTGTTTGGTGGAAGGTCGATGCAATTCCGAGCCGCAGCGAATTGAGAAACATCCCATAAAAATACCAGCCGACGATCACGGCTGGCACGCGCATGGGCAGCTTGGCTTTGTTTCGGGCAAACCAGCTCTTGAATCTTGCTTCCGATTTGTCCTCCAGCTTTTCAAGGAGCTTTGAGAGGCGGAACATCCAGAACACTTCCTTCCGATGTATAAAATGGCAGATCAGGCGGCGTGTATGGTGCGGTGCTTCCAAGCAGCTCCCGCAGCGCCGACTCCGTGATGGTAAAGACACGCGCCTTTCCAGTCTCGCGGTAGCGGCGGTTCAGAACAACTTCCACCTGTTCCGGCAGTGCGGCCAGAGCAATTTGAGAAAGACCGTCCAAACGGGCCGCATCCAACGCCGCGTCAATGCGCCGCAGATCCATGTCCGCCGCCATGACGAATGGGACACCTTGATACAGCGCGTCATACATCGCTCGATCCGCAGGCGGCGGAACGTAGTGCGACTTCAGGATGATCCTCGCCAGAAGTTCGCGGTAATTGGGGGTGCCCATGATACGGAGCTGCAAACAGCCTGTTTCATTGCACGGCATCAGAAAGAGTGGCAGCTTCAGACAGTCGTAAACCTCACGATAGGTTTGCAGGCGTGTGTTCTGTTTCTCTTGCCCGGTATCCAGTTCGCCAAGGATCTCCTCATAGCTGGACGCGGCAAAAATTATGGCACGCTGCTTTGCGGGAATTGCCGCCGTATGATTCTGAAAGGCGGTCAGCTCATCCGTCAGCGCGACGCAGCCGATACCAGGGCTGACCCAGTGGATCGCGCACATGAGGTCGCCGGCATGGAGCAGCGCCGCCACACGGGTGCTGCCCCACGGATTGGAGCCGCGATTGCGGGCGATCATGGGAAGAAACATCGCCTGTTCGCATAGTGCGGAAACGTCTGTCGTAAAAACGGAAACGCCCGCATGATATACGGTGAGCATCAGTTTTCGGAGCCTGAGGCTTCGCATTTGAAGGCACTGGCTAAGGAAGCAATCAGCTCCAAATCCACCATTTATCAGCTCAAAAACGATCTGGAAAAAGCACGACAGGACGCTCACGCTTGGAAAAGCAGATATGAGAAAATCAAGGTACAGTTTGACACTTTGAAGGAGCAGGTCAAGGGCTACCTTGCAGCATTGGAACGCGCCCCGGAGCGCGTCATGACATTCATTGATCGGGTGCTCAGAACTGCCCCGGAACAGATTGAACTGGAGAGAAACGGGGCTGTCGAACAGCCGCAAAAACACAAAAACCGCTCTGGAAACAGGATGTCAGATAATCCCGTGATGAGCTGGGAAAAACGGATTTTTCCGGATGGCGGCATCCGAAACAGACTATGTATCGTTTGGGCGTCTCCCATTCAAAAATCAGGTCACTTTCTCAGGTGATGAGCCGGAGAAAATTCACGAAAATCGGAGGTATTTATGAAAACAGGTCTTTCCAAAAAGCAAAAGTCCACCACCATCTATTTTGACGAAGCAAGCCCCATTGTGGAGGTCTGCACCTATAACACCGATCTCAAAAACAGACTGACCGAATATGCCGGGAAGTATCCTTCTGAGTGCCGACAGACGGACGACGATGAAAACGGCTGTCTGACCTTTGAGATTACAAAAGGACGCTTCGGTTTCAAGCTGACCGCGCCGTACAGCGAGGAACGCAGAAGGCAGGCCAGCGATCAGGCGAAAGTAAACGGAATCTGGACGAGAAAGGAGGATTTGTGATGATGGTTTCCTGTGAGTTCAACATGGACACTGCCTGCGTCGAGCTGAAATTCGACGCAGGCAGTATGATCGCCATCGACACTATCGCGGTGGAGAACGAGATTGCTGACAATATGTATGAACGGTCGGAGCTGGACTGGCTGATCTACAACGTGCCGTTGGAATACGCCGATCTGATTCTGAACGGTGATCCGGAGAAGTATCTGAAAGCGGTTACGGTGTACAGACCATTTGAGAACTGAAAAAGCGATGCCGCCCGTGGGAGCAATCCTACGGGCGGCTATGTTTTATATTCCGAAATGTTTATCTGCTTTTGCAGACAAAATATCTGCAATATATTGTTTTTTCGACGATTTATGATATAATACAAACAATCAATCGTGGAGGTATTCGCATGGCAGTCTCATATACAAAGTTGTGGAAATTGCTTTTAGATAAAAAAATGAAGCGAACTGATCTTAAAGGCATGGCAGGGATTAGCAGTAGCACCCTCGCAAAACTCGGCAAAGATGAATATGTATCGCTTGAAAGCCTAGATAAAATCTGTCAAGCATTAGATTGCAATATTGATAAAGTTATGGATATCATTTGCGAGACACAAAACGAGGATTGTCATGGGTAACATTGAAAATAAATTAAAAGTAGAAGATTCCGCAATTCACGATTGGTATAGATTCGTTTTATCTTTTCCGCCTCATTTGGTACAACAATATTTGGATGAATTCGGCGCTTGCAATTCATCTTTGGTACTAGACCCATTCTGCGGAACTGGCACAACTAATGTTGAATGCAAAAAACAGGGTATTCCATCATGGGGAATTGAAGCAAGTCCCATAACTTATTTTGCCAGTAAAACAAAATGCTCGTGGGTAACTGACACTTATGAATTCATCACAACTGCCGATCAAATTGCTCAGTCTGCCAATAAAACAATTCGGGAACCAAAAGTACTGAGGACTTTGTCGGAAGAACAGTCAGCTCTAATCTAAAAAAACTCTATTTCACCGCAGCCGTTGAGTGATACTTTGGTTTTACGGGATGCCATCTGTTCTGTGAATTCACGGTTCTAGGATTATTATTTACTTGCCCTTGCAAAACATATTGTCTATTCTTACAGCAATCTCAAATTCGGGCCAGAAGTTGGCATCAGCAGGGTAAAAAAAGATTCGGTTAATGTAGTTGAAATCTGGCTGTCTGAAGTACAGAAAATGCAGAACGATCTTGCCCTCTACACAGAGTATTCAGTAATAGAAACCGATATTACTTTGGGCGATGCAAGGAGCATTTCAGTTTCCAATCACTTGAATAAAGTTGATTGTGTTATAACGTCACCGCCGTATCCGAATGAAAAGGACTATTCTCGGACTACCCGTCTCGAATCTGTTATTCTGGGATTCATTAAGACTAAAGATGATCTTAGAAAGATAAAAAAAGGATTTATCAGATCGAATTCCAAAAATGTATACCGGAGTGACGAGGATGCACAGTATGTATGTAACATTGAATCGATAAATGCGCTGAGCAACGAAATTGAACAGGAACGTCTCGATCTTGGAAAAACTTCCGGATTTGAAAAGCTATATGCCTCAGTTGTTAAGCTATATTTTGGCGGAATGGCCAAGCAGCTTATCGAATTAAAACCATATTTGCGTGACGGAGCATCACTCGCTTATGTAGTTGGAGACCAGGCGTCATATTTTCAGATTCCTATTCGTACCTCAAAATTGCTTGGGGAGGTTGCTGAAAGTATAGGCGGCTATACGGTGGAACGAATTGATACGTTTAGGAAACGGTTTGCGACAGCCACAGAAACATGGCTCAACGAAGATGTATTAGTTTTGAAATATAAGGAGCAATAACATAGCTAAATATGATGATATTATTAGCGCCATTTTCTTCGATCAGTATGCTGAAGGTGTTACCTCCATTCGTTTTGAGAGAGAGGAATTAGCACGGAAAGCGCATCAACTTGGTTTTGCCGCACCGAAAAATTTAGGAGATATTGTGTACTCATATAAGTACCGTAAGAGTCTTCCTGAAGAAATTATCCATACAGCACCTGATGGGTATTTTTGGCAAATCAAGAACATTGGCATTGCGCAGCATGAATTTGTTCTGACGCAAGGCTCCGAATTTGTTGAACCGGTATCACATAGTTAAAGATATTGGTGTCATTTAATCAATTTTGCCGATAAAGCGGTAGAAGATTTCTACCTCCTGTTCCCGGCTTCCGTCCTCACCTTTGACCGCTTCATGGACAACGATTTTTTCAATCAGCGTATTCAAAAGTTCGGCGGTCAGTTCTGTTGGATTGACGCACTCTTTCATCAAGGCAATCCATTTTTCTGCGTCTGCGGCGTTCTGGCTTTCAGTGGCGATAGCGGATTGAAGCTGTTCAATCTTTGTGTCCAGTTCAGCCTGTTCGCTCTGGTACTTCCCGGACAGCATAGAGAAGTTGTATTCTGTGATACGCCCCGCCGCCCAGTCCTCATACATCCGGGCAAACAGGGTATCGACTTCGGCTTTCCGCTTCTCCGCTTTGTTCAACTCTGCGGCTTGCTTCTTTCTTGCGGCGGCCTGTCCCTTGTCATTGGCATTTAACAGCCGCTTCAAAAGCCGTTCTTCATCATGCTGTACCAGCCTCGACCAGTATTGCAGACGGGAGAGGACATAGGCGTAAAGCACATCATAGCGGATATAATGCATGGAGCATTGGCGTGTGCCCTGTCCGTACTTGCTACAATGATAATGGCCGTAAGGCTTGCTGTTCTGCCTGTTCTCCCCATAGGACAGCGACCAGCCGCAATCCGCACATTTTACCAATCCGGAAAAAATCTGCGTCGTACCATCCTTGCACTTTCTGCGGCGGTTTGCTATCTGCTCCTGTACCTGCCGGAAAACCTGTTCGCTGATAATCGGCTCCTGCGTGTTCTCTACCCGCACCCATTCACTTTGGGGCTTGCGTATCCTCCGCTTGTTCTTAAAGGAAATGTTTGTTTCCCGGTAGTGGATGGTATGGCCGATATAGGTTTCGTCTTTCATAATGCTCTTGACCTGGGCTATCGTCCATGCGTAGCTTTTTTCCTCTGGCGCACCCGCATAGATGTTTGCAAAAGTCCCGTCACGCTGGAAATTGATAAATCCCGGTGTGGGAACCTTTTCCATAATCAGTATTCTTGTGATACTGGCCGCCCCTCTGCCATGAATGGCAAGGTCAAAAATCTTCTCCACTATCCAGCGGGTTTCCTCGTCGATTATCAGCTTGTTTTTGATTTCCGGGTGTTTCCTGTACCCGATGGGAGCATAGGCACCGATACGCTGTCCTGTGGCAAACTTCGCTTTGAAAGCGGCCTTTACCTTGCGGCTCGTATCTTTCGCAAACCATTCATTAAACAGGTTTTTGAACGGGACAAAATCGGAAAGCCCTTTCTCTGTGTCCTCATTCTCCGCAACGGCGATGTAGCGCACCCGTTTTTCCGGGAACAGAAATTCCAGATAGTAGTCCATCATCACATGTTCCCGCCCGAAACGGGACAGGTCTTTCGTGACAATGCAGTTTACTTTTCCGGCTTCCATATCGTCCATCATGCGCTGAAAATCCGGCCGTTCAAAGTTCGTCCCCGACCAGCCATCGTCAGCCGCTGTCAAGTAAGGACTAAAGATTTTTGAGATTTGTTTACAAATTAGAGAGTCACGAAGCTGCATCCACCGTTTCAAGGCAGGTCAGCAGCTTCTCCAGTTCGTCACGCAGGGCAAGCTCGATTTCGATGCCGCCGTCCTTGTAAACTGTCACTCGCTTCACCACATCGTTTGCAATCTCAGCGGTTAGCGTTTCAAGTTCGGTGTATTCCTTGTATTTTTCAATAAAGGCTCCACCTTGCTCGGTTGAAGTCTGTGAGGATTTTTCAAGGCGTTCCATTTTGTCGGTAAGCTCCTGCATCTGTGCCTGGTTGCTTGCCTTGTTGGATAAGTAGGTTTCCTTGTCGATGGTTCCGTCAATCAGCTTTTCATATAAATCCTGGAGGGATTTTTCAAGCTGATTTCTTCGGCTCTGTAATACCGCAAGCTCACGACGGGCTTGCTTTTTTTCTGCCTGTATGCGCTCTTTCTGCAATAACAGGAGATGCTCCAGGCTGACCGCATAGGCGGCATAGGTACGGATTAAAGTCACGACCATTTCGTGAATATCCGCTTGCAGAATACCCTCGGAAGTACAATTAAAACCTGTTTCCAAGTGTGACGTGCGGCAATGGTATTTTGCGTTTTTGGTGTTCGATAGCGACATCGCAAAGCCGCAGGTTCCGCATATCACTTTGCGGCGAAGCGGATTTCTTTCGGAGCTACTTGGAACAAATTCCTTGTACTCCTTCATACGGCTGGCTACTGTCCGAAACAGTTCCTTTGAGACGATACCTTCGTGGGTCTCGTCAACCACAATCCAATCGGATTTACTTTTCTTTATCGTATGCCAGTTGCCGACCATATCACGCTCACGCTTGCCATATACGCATTTGCCGATATAGCGTTCGTCACGGAGGATTTTGAAGATGTTGCCTTGCGTCCAGAAGTTTTCTTCATGGATGCTTGGCCAACGGTCACGGGAGCATCCCGCAGCTCGTTTGTACAGCATCGGTGTGGGAACGCCATCATGATTGAGCATAGCCGCTATCTCAACTGGCTTTACTCCGTCTGCCGTCAAGGTGAATATCTTCCTAACGATGTCTGCCGCTTCATCATCAATGATGAGGCGGTTTTTATCTTCGGGGTCTTTCACATACCCATACGGAGCGAACGGACTGAGGAACAACCCTTTTTCGGCTCGCATACGCTTGGCGTTTTTGACCTTACCGGAAAGTTCTCGGCTGTATAGGTCATAAATCAGCGTTTTGAAAGAGGTATCCAGGCTGTCAATGTCCTGCGGTCTGGAGCTGTCAAAACCGTCATTGACGGCGATGAAACGAACACCCAGGAACGGAAATACACGGCTGATGTAGTTGCCGACCACGAGATAATCACGCCCGAAACGGGATAGGTCTTTGACTACGATACAATGGATTTGTCCCTGTTTTACCTGTTCCATCATTCTGAGAAAATCCGGTCTTTCAAAGTTCTTACCACTCCAACCATCATCACAAAACTCAGAGATTTCCCAACCGCTGAACTCCGGTCGGCTGCTGATGAAATTCTGCAACAGACCTCGCTGATTGGATATACTTTCGGATTCCGCTTTGCCGGTATCCTTTAAGTCGCCGTCCTCGCTGGACAAGCGAAGATACATTGCTACTCTCATACAGCAGCCCTCCCTTCGATAAATTTCAGTAGTGCCATATATTCATCCCGATAACGCAGACGAATATCAATGTTTCGGTCAGCATCCACATAGATGCGTTCTACAAGCGCCGACGCCATTTCTTTTGTCAGCGTGTCCGTTCCCATAAAAGAACGGAACTCCGTGAGAAAACGGTTCTCTGCGGTATAGACTTTGCTTTCACGCTGTTCCTGCTCCAAGGTGGCGATAAGCTGTTCGGCTTTCTCGGCTTCTGCCTTGTACCTTGCTTTGAGTGTGACATATTCCTGCTCGGTCATAAGCTGTTCCACATAATTCTGATACAGGCTGTCATACAGAGATTGGCTACGCTTCAAGGTACGCTTTGCCGCTTCTAACTTGGAGGAAGCATCGGAACGCTGACGGCGGTATTCCGGTTCTGCGTTCAAACGCTTGATGACATCCTGCAAATCAGCGGCAATCTGTATTTGGGACTGAATTGCCGTGAACAGAACCTCGTTCAGTTCATCCTCTCGGATGCTGACAAAGGAGCAACGATTGGGGTCGTCTGCGTGACCGGGGCAGATGTAGGTGTACCACAGCTTTTTGCCGTGGCTCACATTCTTGTATCTCACCATCGGTCTTTGGCAGTTCGGACACCACACAAGCCCCTGCAGGATATTCTCGCTGTGCTCCAAATGAGAGAATTTTCCGAGATTTTCGTGGTATTCTCTCTTTCTCTGATTGGCGATTTGTTGTACCTTTTCAAAGGTCTCCTCGTCAATAATCGGCTCGTGAGTGTTACGGACAACAATCCAGTTTTCTTTATCTACACAGGTCTGTCGCTTCCCCTCATAGAAGGACTGCTTTTTTCTGCCTTGAACCATATGACCTATGTAAACGGGGTGTGCCAGTATGCTCTTTATAATCTGCGTATGCCACAGCACACCCTTGTATTTCTCCGTCTTAACTTCACCGGTCTCATAGAGGTAAGCGGAAGGAGAAAGAATACCGGCATCGTTGAGCCTGCGTCCAATCTGTACCACGCTGATACCCTCAGAGCGCCATTTGAAAATCTGACGGACGGTCGGAGCCGTTTCCTCATTGATAACAAGGTGGTGTTTGTCATCGGGATCTTTGCTGTACCCATAGGGTGCCCACGCTCCGATGAACTCGCCACGCTGTTGTTTAACGTGAAGTGCCGATGCGGATTTCTTGGATATATCTTTACTGTAAACCTCGTTGATGAGATTTTTCAGCGGCACGATATATCCGTCCTGGGTTCTCTCTGCGGTCAGCGTATCAAAATTATCGTTGACGGCGATGAAGCGAACACCGAGGAATGGGAAAATGCGTTCCAGATAGTTTCCGGTCTCCTTGTAGTTACGACCGAAGCGGGACAGGTCTTTGACGACGATGCAGTTCACACGCCCTTTGCGTACTTCCTCCATCATCTTTTCAAACTGAGGACGGTCAAAGTCCGTGCCGGTTCGACCGTTGTCACAGAACAGAGCCACAAGCTCCATATCGGTTTTGTTTTCAATAAAGGACGTGAGCAGAGCTTTTTGTCCTTCAATGGTATCAGCACCGTGCTTTCCGCTATCCTCCACGGATAAGCGAACGTAAGCGGCGGTCTTATATACTTTCCTCGCAGGAGCAGAGCTTTCCACTTCCTGCACAAGAGGATTTGTCTTTCGTTTTGTCCTTGCCATTTATACTACCTCCCGCAATCTTGCACTCCGAAGAATGTCAAGCTGCCAAGCAAATTCATCCTGCCAACGATAGATGATTTCCACCACATCGTTGGAATGAATCAGTATTTTATCGATCAGTGCGACCACAACGGCACGGTCGAGGGTGGTAAGTCCCTGCCTTTTGATGAACTCATTCATCCAGGCGTTTTTCGTTCCGTGGTTGTGTATATCTTCAAGCTGTTCTCTGAGAGCGTCCATCTGCTTTTCCGTTTCATCGGCACGAGCCGTAAAGCTGGCTTTCAGCCGTGTGTATTCCTCACGGTCGATGATGCCGTCTGCAAGATTTTCATAAAGGGACATCAGCAGCTTTTGGAGCTTTTCATATTCCTCGTGCTTCTTGTCGAGCTGTCTCTGCACCTTTTGAGCCTGTGC
>ENA-OPTB01002254-OPTB01002254.1-human-gut-metagenome-genome-assembly--contig:-NODE-2254-length-12712-cov-3.838745_pt1 | contig 12712 bp, 16 predicted proteins | sample MGYA00241810_ERZ501911 | MGnify/ENA primary metagenome ERZ501911 (study PRJEB25962, sample SAMEA2042304) | human gut metagenome | biome: human gut; feature: human-associated habitat; material: faeces... | reverse complement strand
AAAGCGGAGCAAAATACATCTGGCTGTCTTCTATCGGCAAGCCGCATGGCGTGACCTCCGGCAGCCCACTGCATTTTGTGGGTGAGCCGTTCGCCAAGACCGTGTATGTGACGGAAGGGCTGCTCAAAGCGGATATTGCCCACTGCCTGACAGGACGCTCGTTTGTCGCTGTGGCAGGGGTGAACAGCTTGAACGGCTTGGAATCCGCGCTGCGCTGCATGGCGCAGAACGGCACCAAGCTGGTCGTGGAAGCCTACGACATGGACAAGTTAGAAAATGAGTATGTGGCATCTGCGGCTGAAAAGGTCCAGCAGATTGCCCACGCAGCCGGGCTGCAAAGCACAAGCCTTGTCTGGAATACTGCCTGCAAGGGCATAGATGACTGGCAGCTTGCTTTGCGGCAGGAAGAAACAAAAGAAAAAGCGGCCTGATGCCGCGCAAAGTTATGGCAGGGAGCTACCGCTGGGCAGCTCTCTGCCTTTTTTGAAAGGATAGGACAATGGGTATACTCTCTGAAATTGATATGATGAACCGTGATGCCGAGGATGATGCTTTCGAGGTGTCCTCGGACAGTGAAACCGTAGATTCTTTCAGCGAAGAATTTGAGCCGGTTGAACCCCCGAAGCAGGAACCGCAAGCGGAGGACGCGGAAGAAGCCCGCAAAAAGGCTGAATTTGATGCCGCCGAAGCCAAGCGCAAAGCCGAATGGGAGGCAAAGCAGGCACATAAAAAACTGCGGGAACAGCAGGAACTGGACCGCCTTGCCGCTATGTCGGATGACGACGTGATGCAGGCATCCATGAACCGCGTTTCGCAGGATACCGAGCGCCTGACCCGCCGCAATATGAAACTTTGCGTTATGGAAGACGTGCAGACCGAATGGTAAGCCTGTCGCGTATGTAGACTATAAGCTCCGCGTGGATTCGGATATTGAAATGGGTGTGGCTCTGACCGATAAGACCAGCCGTAAGAAGTCGCTGTCCACGGGACTGATTAACTACTGCCGCCTTATGTTCATGAGTCAGAGGTTGTTCACGGGAACCTACGAAGAAAACATAGCAATGCGAAAGACATTGGAAAACTGTGGATTTACCATAAATTATTTCTATGATAAAGGTTCGAAGGTCTATACTGGGTTTGTCCGTGAGAGAATCGACAAAACGGATCCGCAGAATATGTTGAAGCTTACGAACTCGGTTTACTATTATGCGAATAGCCTCTTGTTCGGCGTTCGTTGTGCGGCGGAGAAAAGCAACAATAAATAAGAAAAAAGTTGACCTTAGGAATTTTTTTCTACAGAGGTATGTGCATATATCGGGTTTCAATAAAATTTGAGGTCTGATAAGGCACATGCCTTTTTCTTGATTTATTTGTTTTTGTACATAGAGATAAATTTCGAAATAGGTTGGTCTTTATAATAAGAATCTATTTCACATTGAAAAATAGTAGAATTGACATTTTTTTTAAGATTGCTTAGGATTCTTTTTTCTATATCTTCTGTAATTTATATAAAAAGAATGACATACACAGAGATCATAGTTATGGAGACTTCTGTGTATGTCAATGCATTAAAAATTCGGAAAATTAGTCGGGTGGATTTGAAGTGAATTCGTTAGATAGTTCTTGCTCGTAATCTTGCTGGATATAGGGGAGAATAGACTTCGCAAATTGATTTATGTAAGCTGAATCAATCTGAGGGCCTTTGATATGATGAATATACAGTGCCAGCCCTGGCAGATTTTGTTTCCCGTCGCTTTGAGGAAATTTGCCGCGACTATTTCAGCTTTCAGATTCGTTTCGGAAAAATGAAGGGTGTACGCAATATTGGAAGGTTATTATGACAATCCCGTCCATCGTAAAAATGGTGAGTTTGATGTTGCGCTGGAATTTGCAGATGGATATGAGATTTGCGAAGCAAAATATTATGCCCAGCCGATGACCCTTGATGAAATTCATCGTGAGGTTCAGCAGGCGGAAGCCATCAAAGAACTCACGGTCAAGCAAATTGGTTTCATAGCCATCAATGGATTTGTAGAGAGGGAAGAACCTTATTTTTACCTGGACGGAAACGATATTTTTGCAAATGAGTAAGTACTATATGGTAAATATGGCGTAGAACAATCAATCGCATGAAACTTGACAGCAAAAACTATAACAAACACAATGGAGAGGCCCCCTATGGAACCACAGAAAATAGCACAACGTAAACGGGCAGTACATGTGGCAGATGCAGTCAATAAAATTGAAGGCGTACCGGTTCGCAGCTATGCGATAGAGCTTTCAAACGCATGGTGTGAAGACAAAATCACTGGTGTACAGATGAAAGAAGCCCTTTTGAAAAGCCACATGGAATTAGCGCGCCGGGCGAAGTAAAATTATATAAAAGAAAAATCACCTTCGGGTTGCACTGCATCGCGTGAGTGCAAGTCGAAGGTAATTATTTTTATGCGAGAACCGCCAATCTACACGATACAACCGCGCAAGTTGGAGATTTTTATTTAGTGAGTAACGAGAGGTGTGTATTGATTTTAATGTTTATAGAAAAAATCATGAAAATGCATAACACTTTAGTAAGTTATGGTGTTATAGTAGTGAAAGGCCTTTGCAAAGTCAAGTAATGGGAGCGGTAACATGGAACAAAAATATAAAGTGGAACAGATTTTCACAAAAAACTATGCCCGCCTATGTGCAATGGCCACTGCCATTCTACATGATTCGTCTCTTGCACAAGATGCGGTACAAGAAGGATGGATTAGATTGCATAAAGCCAAGCAACTTGATACGTCGAGTGAGGAAAAACTTGAGCATCTTATACTTATTACTGTCCGCCATGCGGCCTACAACATCATGCGAAAGGGAAATCCTGAACCGATTGAAGATAGTATATTGAATTCTATACCGGACACTTCACCATCACCACATGAGATTGTAGAGAGCAGAGAGGTAAGTAGAAAAATAAAGAACAGTTTGAGAAATCTAAGCGAGACAGATCGGTCTATTATTCAATTACAGTATGGTCAAGGATATACCAGCACACAAATAGCAGCATTACTTGACATCTCTCCCAATACAGTGCGACAGCGAGCATGGAGAACGAGAAAAATGCTCAAAGCGGTGTTAGAGAAAGAAGGTATTATACTGTGAAGAATAAGTTTGATGAGTTATTGATTGCGGTATGCGAAGATATGCAAAAAGAAGAATTGGAAGCATTTCATGCAATCGAAGTAAAACCAGTGACTGGGCCAAATCTTAAGATTAGTAAAAAAAGATATAAAAGTGTTTACATGGCAGCGGCAGTCGTTGCAGCGGTTTTTCTATTTGCAACAGCAGCGGTGGCGTTATGGCCAGAACTGAGCTGGAATATGAATCGTGGGAGTGTTTGGCTGACGGTTAGGAATGCCCCTGATTCAAGCAACTATGAGAAAATGCAGATTCAAGTTCCCAGCAGCGATTATAGTGTAGAGGAGCTTGATGAGAATGCAGAAATAGGATATAGTCGTATTCGTGTTACCTATTCTGGAAAAATTCATACGGGAATAGGTAAAGGCTATAAGACAGAGCAAAAAAGCTTTGTTGTAACACAGTACAGTTTTGCATCGGTTGAACATGAATTTACAGATGAAGACGGGAATCTTCTTTCGGAAATTGATCGAGATGAACTTCAGAATGCAATTGCATTAAAGAAATCGGTAAATAGTATTCAGCCAGAAGATATTATCTCTAAAGCGGCAATTTATTGGGTAACAGATCAGTCTTGTTATCGATTTTATCGTGAAACAGAAATATACGATGTGGACGAAGCTGAAAAAATAATAGAAATGATAAAATCTATAAAGCCATGAAAGGAGGTTCTTAGGCTTTATCTGTGCAACTTTTTTCGTAAAAAAACAAAGGAGTGACTTATGAAAAGCGTACAAAGAATCATTTTTTCGATTTTAACATTGGTAGTAATCATGTCAATGGCAAATCCGGTTTTTGCAGAAGAGCAGAAAAAAGTGAAGCTATACGATACAGAGATGAATTTGATTTCGACGTTTCAGAGTGAGACAGAACTGGAAAACTATTTGGAAAATATGCCTGCACTTCATTTCGAAGGAGGATGCGGGATAGATCCTACAAGACAGCATGGGAGTAAGACATATAAAAAGTATTTTGACCGTGGATATGATTACGACACAAATACGCCGACCGTGCTGTACCGTCTATATTGCTACTGGTGCGATGGGTTTATGTACATCGTAGAGTATCCAGATCCCTGAAAAAACGAACAAGAGACCATATCCAAAGTAACAGATGAAAAGAATCCACTGTAAGTACGTCAAAGGAAATGGGCGCATTTGAAAAGCTAATATAGGAAATTTGTTGCAATAACTGTTAGGGCGACACATTTAAGTGAAATCGAATTCCAATTACAAAGGAGGATAGCTATGAAGAAAATAATGAGCATAATAATTGCGATAGGTCTTTCGGTAGTATGTTGTTTAGGCGTATTTGCTGAGTCAGCGGAAATGGAAACTAATGTTTTGCGTGGTGCTGCGACATGTCCGTCTTGTGATAGAGGAACACTGTATGACTGGCAGCAAAAAGAAAGATTCACCACAACCTTCCCCTGTCAACACGGAAAAAAGGGGAGTGACGCCTATGTTGCCGATTATCTTGTAAAATACCGTTCGTGTAGTTCGTGTAGCTATCGTCAGGAACTTAGTAGGGAGCGTGTGTCGGATGCAGTGCCAGTGTGCATCGCGGACAACTATAAGATGCTGGAAGAAATCCTGCCAATGGAAGTTATTGATCATTTGGAAATGTATTTGCAAATGGGGAATCAGTCAACTAGTGAAATCGCTGGTATTTCTATGATGCGTGCAGAGGCGTGCCCCAACTGTAATGGAGGGGGTATAATCGAAAGAACGTTTTCAGAGGATTATCCGACATATACCAATTGTCGTCATGGTGGAACAGGAACTTATGATGTAATGTATGTCACCTATAAGATTCACTCATATGATTGCAATAAGTGCAATTACCGTCGAATTTTATCGCAGGAAATAACAGGTTCAAAAACGCAATGCCTGCTTACAGGTGAGGTGTATTAAGGTGAAGACTTTTGAATTGGGATTGCTAAAAAGATGTTGTGCGCTTTTGTGCATAGTGACTTTGTTGACAGCATGTTCCAATGGGATGCTTGATGAAAACACATCAAACCGCGTCGGGGAGGAATATGTTGAAATTGAAGGTGAAAAAACACCTAATGGGTCACAGGAACATGTAACGGTGGACGAATTAAAGGAATTACCCGCAATTACTACTGAAGCAAAACAAATATGCAATGAAAAAGAACTGGCAATTGATGAATTTTATACTTTTGCATATGGAGATAAGTTTGTGACAGTGTGTGGTGCTGTTGAACAAACAGATGCACAACTTCTACATGAAAAATATCAGGATATCACGTTTCCTGATTCGATTGGCGATTACAAATTTCAAATGGCATCGTTAGATTATACGCCTACACCATCAATTCAAGTGTCTACTTCAATTCCAGATGGGGCTGAATTGAATACTACGTATAAACGAGCAGATGAAACGACATATGACCATTTGCTTCGAATGAGTATTAGTTATTACAATGAGAAAAAAACTCTAAAGATTGAAGTATATCGAGCAAATGCCGAAGCCTTGTCTGTACAAGAAAACAATCTTAATATCGAAGAAAAGATTGGCAAATATGAGATTGTAAGTGATAGTATTACCTCGGAGATGTACTTGCGCTGGGGAAATGAAACGTGGAAATACTTGATGTATGAGAACAATGGCGGGACGGAAGAAAATTTCTATAAAACGTTAATTGATACAGACGTTTCTTCGTTGATTGCTTTTCAGTAGCCAGGTAAGAGCACAGAAGCATATGCCGTCAATAAAATTGGTAATGTACCGATTCGTACCTATGTGATGGAACTTTAAATCATAAGTAGCGAAGGTAAAATCACCGGGGCGCAGATGAAAGCAACTCTTTTGAAAAAGCCACATGGAAATGGCGCATCGTGTGAAGTAAAGCTATGTGAGATATAAAACGGGAACCATGTATTCAGAAGATCCCACAGCAGGGAAAGTCTCAAAAAATGACGGCATTAGCAATCTGAAAAAATAAAAGCTGAAATTGTCTCCGACTTGCACTCACGTCATGTGATGTAAATCGGAGGCAATTATTTTTATACTTCTTTTACCGCAGTCGCTTTCACCAGCAGCATCATCGGACGGTGCAGATCATCTTTCATGCTGGGAGTGTTCATCATATCGGCGGGCGGCTCTGCATTTTCCACGGCATCCAACACAAACTCGGTGCGCAGTAAGCCCATAAGAATCTGCGTCAATGTGTGGTGTTGCTTGTGAACCTCGTAGACTAAGAAGTTGATGATGTGCTCGATGGGCAGATATACTGTAAACAGTAGCATAAATAAACGTATGCAGTGTTTTACATTGCAAATTCAGAGAAAATATTTAACGACTGTCGAAACAATGTGCAAAAATAAGATAGGAAACAATAGGAAAACAAAGAACTGCATAAATTACAAAATGGTTACATACGGAAGAAAAACACAAAAATTACTGGCAAACTGCACATTCAAATAGTGAATACATGATGAAATATGCACAAATTGAAAGGAAACCGTTTCCCTATTTCTTTGTTGACGTGGGGTGCTGGGAGTGCTACTCTGTAGATGTCAAGGATGCGCATCAGAAAATCTCAAAAACTCTTCACCGTTTGGAAAGAAGGAAACAAATATGAGCAGAGTAAAACACTTGTTTGCAGTTGTGCTGGCGGCATTGATGCTGTGTCTGCTTATGCCTGTTGCTGCGTTTGCAGAAGAAGCATCCGATGGAAAAATGATCGTCTACGCAAAACTCCCGTCTGACTGGTCAGACCCGCACCTGTGGGCATGGGCAGACGATGGCACAAACGCTTTTGATGCATGGCCCGGTGGCGAGATGGAAGCAGACAGCAACAATGATGGCTGGTATTACTGCTGGATTCCTGAAACCACCAACAACATTATTATCAATGCGAATGATGCAGCGATTCAGACCAGTGACTACAAGCTGGAAAGCAAAAATGCTTGGGTCACGGTGACCGATGCAGAAAATGTAGAAATCAGTTACGATGCACAGACCACCGGTGATCTGCCGGAGTATGTAGAAAAATTCAAGATTCATGCGCAGGTTCCCGATGATTGGCAGGATGTCTGCCTGTGGGCATGGTCTGCACCGGATGGCAAGAATGCTTTTGAAGCATGGCCCGGCAAGACCATGAGCAAAGGCGAAGATGGCTGGTATACTGCCAGCGCTCCCGTTTGGGTGAACAGCATCATTGTCAACGGCAACAGCGGCGATGTGCAGACGGAGGATATCTCCATCGATGCAGCTGAGGTGTGGGTTACGGTTTCTGAGGACGGAACTTCCGATTTTACATACAATGATCCGAATGCTCCCGTTGCAGAAGATATTACCGTTCATGTAAAAGCTCCTGCTGACTGGAGCGAGCCGCATCTGTGGGCATGGTCCGCACCGGACGGCACGAACGCATTCTCTTCTTGGCCCGGCGAAGCCCTGCAGGAAGGGGAGGACGGCTGGCTGACGCTTTCTGTTCCCGGCTGGGTCAACAGCATTATCGTGAATGGCAGCGATGGCAGCGTTCAGACCAGTGACCTCAGTGTGGAAACAGGCAAGGATCTGTGGATCGTGGTGAGCGATGCGGAAAATGCAGAAGTCACCTATGAAGCCCCGGCTGAGACTGTAGAAACAGCAGAGGCTCCTGCTGCAGAGAGCGAGCCTACGGTTGCAACGGAACCCGCAGAAACCAAGTCCAACTCGATGCCGATTGTAATTGTCGTTGTTGTGGTGATTGCTGTTGTGGCAGGCGGCGTGGTCATCTCCAAAAAGAAAAGGTAATCTTCCTTAGAAAATCATAGAGTACGGGCTGAACAGCCCGTACTCCTTATTTGACACAATCAGAAAGGCAGGTATTCCATGAAGCGCCTGATAGCAGGATTTTTAAGTGTATGTGTAGCGGTATCGTTGCTGATGACCGGCTGCTCGTCGGGCGGCACGGATAATACTGCGCAGACAGATGGCCCGGTTACCATCACAATCTGGCACGACAAAGAAGATGAAGTCGCGCAGGCGTTGCAGACGGAGTTGGATACGCTTGCCCCGGATATCGTGGTAAAACTGGAAAAGAAAGACGGTCTGACCGATTCGTTGAAGATGGTCGGCAACGATCCGAACTCTGCCCCTGATATGTACTTCTTTGCCCACGATAAAATTGGCGTTTACGCTGAAATGGGCATTCTCGCACCGATAACGGATTTCGTTGACAAGAGCACCTTGGATCAGTACATACCGATGACGATTGAGGCTGCTACCTACAAAGGGGAAGTGTATCAGCTTCCGATCTACTTTGAGACGCTGCTCTATATGTACAACAGACGTTATATGAGTGATGATGAAGTACCTTCGACCACAGAAGAACTGTACAAATATATGCAGGAAAACACGAAAGGCGGACATTACGGCTTCGTGGAACAGCACAGCACGGCGTACTATGCTGCAGGCTGGCTCCATGCGTTTGGCGGTTACATTCTGAACGAAAATGGTGAACCCGGCCTCGATGATGAGAACACCATCAAGGCGCTGGAATACCACAAGAAATTCGTGGAGCTTATGCCCACAGAGGGTGAGTATTCTACCGTGAATACGCTGTTCCGCGAAGGCAAAGCGCACTCCACCATCGGTGGTCCTTGGCTGGTTCCCACGGCGCGCGAGAGCGGTATTGACCTCGGCATTGCACCGATGCCTACTGTAGATGAGACCGGCAACAAAATTGCACCGTATTCCGGTGTGCAGGGTATCCATGTCTTGAAAGTTGCAGCTGAGCGCAAGCACGATGCCATTGCAAAGGTCTTGCAGGTTCTGACAAATGATTCCCGTTGGCATTGCGATGGCGAAAGCAAGCGGCTGCGCCCCTGCGAAGCAGAGTTGCTATGATGACCCGGTTATCAGCGGTGACGACATGGTTATGGCTATGTACGATACGGCGCAGGATGCAGTTCCCATGCCGAACGTTCCCGAAATGGACGTTATGTGGACTGTTACGGAAAATCTGCTTGTGGATGTAAACATGAGCGGAAAAGATGTCCGCAGCAGTGCACAGGCCGCCCAGCAGCAGGCAGAGAGCCTTATCAAGCAGATGCAGTGATGCGGAAAGGCCGCACTATGAAGAATAATAAAAAAGAAACGTTTTGGGCCTATTTGTGCAGCGCCCCCTCGTTGCTTTTGATTTTGCTGATCGTTGTATTCCCAATTCTGTACACGGCGTACATCTCCTTTACAAACATGAATGTTTACCATTGGTTCAACTTCTCGTTTGTAGGGCTGAAAAATTATAAAGATGCGCTGTTTGTTTTTGATTCCGGCTTTTTGGCGGCACTGCTTCGGACCATACTGTGGACTGTGCTGAACATGGTGCTGCAGTTGGTAATTGCCTTTGTGCTGGCCAGTCTTTTGAACATACAGGATTTTAAGGGTAGGCGAGTCTACAAGACACTGCTTATGATTCCTTGGGCCATGCCGGGCTATGTGTCGATCCTGCTTTGGAAAAACGGCATCTTCAATTCGCAGTTCGGCTTGCTGAACCAGTGGATGCAGAAGCTGGGGCTGGCGACAGTGCGCTGGCTGGCAAACGATGTCTCGGCATTTCTCTGCTGCACGGTTGTCAACCTTTGGCTGGCGCTGCCGTTTATGATTATGATTATGGATGGTGCTTTGCAGGCGGTGGATCATAGCTGCTACGAGAGTGCGATTCTCGATGGCGCAAACTGGTTCCAGCGGGCGTACTTTATTACGATTCCCGCAATCCGCCCGATTATTGCTCCGTCGGTGCTGATTACCGTGTTTACGACATTTAAGCAATTCGATGTGGTATACCTGCTGACACAGCAGGCGGGTGCGAAAACCGGTGCCAATATCCACACGATCCTGACTTATGCCTACGAGAATGCCTTTATCACAAACAATTACGGATACAGCTCTGCGGTCTCCATTTTGATTTTTGCTATTTTGATTCTGTTCTCGATGGTGACCAGCCGGAAAGCAAAGGAGGGGTAACAGATGACGCGGCATCAAAAGCGTATGCTTAAGCAGGCGGCCAAGCAGATTTGTCTGCATATTTTGTTCATCGTGATTTGTTTCGTCACGCTGATACCGATTTTGTATGCACTGTCGGTTTCTTTGAATGCCGACAACAGCCTTGTGAGCTCGGACTTCCGTTTTATCCCGAAGAACTTCACGCTGCGGAATTATGTTGCGGTCTTTACCGAAGAATCTGTCATGCTGTGGTTTAAAAACAGTATGACGCTGGCGGTAGTCACCGTTGCTATTTCGCTGGCGGCAGCAATTCCGGCTGCCTATGCGTTTTCCCGTATGCGCTTTAAGGGGCGCAAGCCGATATTGAAGCAGTTGGTTCTGCTGTACTCTTTCCCATCTGTCCTTTCCATGTTTGCGATTTATACACTGCTGCGCCCGCTGGGACTGATCAATAGCAAAGTTGGCTTGATTCTGATTTATACCGGAACGATGGCTGAGTTTGGTCTGTTGAACATGAAAGGATACTTTGATACGATACCGCGCGAAATCGAGGAAGCGGCGGAAATTGACGGCGCAAGCGGCATCCAGCTTGTCACGCGCATTGTTCTTCCGCTGGCACGCCCCAGTATTTTGGTTACGGCGGTTATGATCTTGATTTATGTCTGGAATGAATATCTCTTTGCAACGACCTTTATGACAGGTGCCGAGAATTATACACTGGCAGCCGGATTGTACTCTTTGCAGGCAACAGAAATGAGCGGAAGCTGGCCCGTTTTTGCAGCAGCCTCGCTGGTAGTCAGCCTGCCGATTCTAATTGTGTTCTTTGCCGTACAGCGTCATATGACCTCCGGCTTGACTGCCGGTGGTGTCAAAGGTTGATTGCCCCAAACAGGGAGATGACACAATGAATTTTGAAGCCATCCAACACATCCCGATGTCACAGCAGGCACACGGGATGGACCCAAACCATGTCGTGTTCCGGCTGCGCGCCGGGCGTGATGATCTAAAGCACTGCACGCTGTTTTATGCAGATCGAGCCTGCCGCCTGACACCGGTTATTTTCTCGTCTGTAGAGATGCAGGTGGAAGCGCAGGACGAATGGTTTGATTACTTCCAAGTCATCTTGGAAAGCCCCTATAAGCGGATCTGTTACTATTTTGAACTTGACGACGGAACGCAGAAGCTGCTGTATTACGGCGATTTCTTTACAGATCACCGCGTGGACGACAGATCGGAATACTACCAGCTGCCGTTTAACCATCCGGCAGACATTGCAGCACCGCCTGCCTGGGCGCAGGATACGGTAGTTTACAATATCTTCCCGGATAGCTTTGCCACGGGCCGCCGCTTTATCTCTGGCAAATCATCCGAAAAAGAGTGGAACGGCAAAATCACGCGCGGAAAACTCGGCGGAACGCTGCGCGGCGTGATCGAGAATCTGGATTACATTCAAGAATTGGGTGCTACCTGCATTTACTTAAATCCGATTTTTGCAGCAGGGGAGTACCACAAGTACGATTTGCTGGATTATCATCACATCGATCCCTGTTTCGGTACGGATGAAGATTTCCGACAGTTGGTCAACGACTGCCATGCACGGGGAATGCGTGTGATTATTGATGGTGTGTTTAACCATGTGGGGTGGAATTTTTTCGCTTTTGATGACGTGGTGCGCAATGGCGAAAACTCAAAATATAAAAACTGGTTTTACCATCTGCAATTCCCTGTAGAGAGGCCGGAAGACCCCGAAACCTATCCGACTTATGAATGCTTCGGCTATGAGCGCATGATGCCGAAAACTAACACCTGCAACCCGGAAGTACAGGAGTATTTCTGCGAGGTGGGCCGCTATTGGGTGCGGAAATTTGATATTGACGGCTGGCGTCTGGATGTTGCCAGCGAGATCAACGACGGATTCTGGCGGGCATTTCGGCAGGCGGTGAAAGAAGAAAAGGCAGAGTGTATCCTGATCGGTGAGGTGTGGGAGACTGCCCAGCATTGGTTGAACGGTGATATCTTCGACTCCACCATGAACTACGATTTCCGCAAGCATTGCCGCCGATTCTTTGCCGAACAGAGTATTGATGCGGCAGAATTTGATGCCCGCGTGACCAATATGCGGATGCGGTATAAACTCCCGGTACTGTACGCGCAACTCAATCTGCTGGACAGTCATGATGTGAGCCGCTTCTATTCGCTGTGCGAAAAAGACCCGGCAAGGATGCAGCTCGCTGTGCTTTTCCAGATGACTTTTACAGGGATTCCGTCTGTCTTTTATGGTGACGAGCGCGGTATTTACGGCTTACAGGAAGCAGAGTACCGCCATGAAATGACGTGGCCTTGGCAGATTTTTATAAAAAGGCGATGCATCGGCGACCGGAACCCCCGGCCCTTTGCCGAGGCAGCTACCATACCGTTAAGGCCGAAAAGAAAAACGGGCTGTATGGGTATGAGCGCACCGATGGAAAAGAAAAGATCACCGTGTTCCTCAACAACCAATCTGCCGCCGCAGAGATTCCTCCGATAAACGGAAAGATGCTGTGGCAGCAGGGATACGAGGAAAAGAACAACA
>ENA-OPTB01002247-OPTB01002247.1-human-gut-metagenome-genome-assembly--contig:-NODE-2247-length-12734-cov-3.107027_pt1 | contig 12734 bp, 10 predicted proteins | sample MGYA00241810_ERZ501911 | MGnify/ENA primary metagenome ERZ501911 (study PRJEB25962, sample SAMEA2042304) | human gut metagenome | biome: human gut; feature: human-associated habitat; material: faeces... | reverse complement strand
CCCTGCCGCTGGCAGAACAACAGCCTGTGCGCCTCTTGCATACCTGTTGGAATCGACAGGTGCATTGCCAGAACCGCCGCCAAGGACATATGTTACCATAAATTTCTCTGCATTGCCTGTTTTGGCATAGAGCTTATAGTCCCGATGGATCCTCGTATCGAAGTGGAACGGCATATGGTCCTGCATGTCCATCCAGCCGAGGAACGAATCTCCTGTACCAAGCGTGACCTTGTCTTCCGGCATCTGGTTTTCCAGGATGGTCCTTCCCATCGGAACGTCAAACGTCTCGAGGACCGTTGTCCGATCAACGTCATACACCGTCACCGAGTAGGTCTTTGGGACCCATTTGGCGTAGAGTGTGAGATTGTGGGCAGGCATCTTCTTACCGGTGAAGACATAGGCGCTGCCCTCGCATTTTTGGTTGTCAAACCAGCCGCCAAATGTATAGTCCTGCATATTGGCCGGAGCGGTCGGCGTATAACCGGCATCGGCAATAGACTGCTCATATTTTCTGACCAGTTCTTTCTCCTTGCTGCCGTGATTCATGAAGACGATCTGGTAGCTGTTACGGTCATAATAGAATTTTGCACCGTTGTAGCTGTCTCCATTTTTGGCGCTCATTGCCGTATTGCAGGTAAAGCCGGTGATCGAATAGCGATCTTCATTCGTTACCTTTGACCCGCTACTTCCGCCGGTGTCCGTATGGTCCAGCACATAGTTACCTGCAAGACTCTGCAGATAGTAGTACGCTTTCGCGTTTCCCTGGCTGGTTTCGTAGAATTTGGCTCCGTTCAGCGGCATGGTATCGATGTTGGCTTGAAAGGTCGATCCGCCCGGCGAGGTGGCCCAGCTTCCTCCCGGCCACTTTTTGCTGATATTCGCACCATGCTTGGCAGTAATGCGGTAATCAGTATTTTCTTCCCAGTTATAACTCCACCATCCTTTATCCACATAGAACTTCACTTCATACACATTCCGCTTATAATAGACATTGACGATGGTTGAGCCGTCGCCGTTGATGGTCTGCTGGGTGATGGTCTGCGCGGTGAAGCCCTGGTAGCTCTTTGCGGCAGCACTGGTGGGTGCTCCGGTCGCGCCGGATTTCTCCTCGCTTTCCCGGAGGGCATATTCGTTGTTGTCAGCATTCTCCTGCCAGTGGATGACGGTGTACTTTGTGGAAGTATTGCTCGTCCAGTGGGCAATCAGCGTGATATTGCTCGTCAGCGGGCTTCCAAATGTGAACCGATTTCCGCTTTCCTCGTACCAGCCTTCAAACGAGAAACCGGGTCTGGCCGGGTCGGCAGGCTGGATCGTATTGCCGGTCACAAACTGCGGCGCAACGTAGCTGCCGCCGTCCGAATTAAAATGGATCCAGTACCCCTTGTCCACTCTGGCGGTCAGGGTCAGCGTATCGCTGCCAGCCGGAAAATCCGCCTTTGAAACGGTTTCATACCGTGTTTCGCCGATATACCAGCCGGTCAGCTTCTCATCCGCCCCGACCGGTACGAGCACATCGCCCGTCGATACGGACGGCTGGGTATCCGTCAGCTCCTTTGTCGCGACTGTCCTGTCTTTGTAGCAGAAATAGACGGTATAGACTGTTTCAAAAATCGCCTGTACCGTGATCGTTTGGGTCTGTGTCACGGAGACCGGCATACCGAAGGAGACCGCCGGATCCCAGCGGACAAACCGCTTTCCCGCCGGGGCAGACGGTACGCCCGGATCCTTCAGCGATTCGTCATGCTTGATGATTTGCCTTCCAATTTCTACCCCCCCCCGCCTGGAAAATGTAGGTGTGGGTATTTGCTTCCGGCTGGATGCTCGCTATGCTGATGCCGCCCTCGGCAAACACCGTTGCCGTCAGGCCAAGCACCATCACAAACGCAAGCAGCAGCGCTATCAATCGTTTCTTCATCTTCGTACCTCCCTGTCAATCGCGTCGTTTTCTCTGTGTCTTGCGCGCAGAGGCTTTGTCGTCCATCTGCCGCGGTTGCCTGTGCTGGATGGCTCCAGCTGCCCGGGGAGCCGTTTTACCGCGCATACACCTCGCCTTCCAACTTGCATTTTTGTACATTGCAATATCAAGACTTTGTACTATTCATTATCAGGATACCATACGAATAATATTTTGACAAGATGGAATCTGGCTATTTTTCCAATCAGTCGGACAAAAGGTTTTTCATAAACTCTGACAGTCGTGGTGAAACCAGCAAAAAATCCGGAAGAACCCAGTCTATAAAGGGTTCTTCCGGATTTTTCTGTACTTTTTGTTGCTGCCTCTCCCGTGCGCAGGACTCGCACCGGCGCAGGAGATTGGCTGCTGCTCTGCCTTATTTCTTTTCTGCGTTCGCCTTTTCCAGGTTGATCTGGCGGCGGTTCTTGACGGCGTCTTCCATCGGGTGGATCTCGCCGGCGGCCTGCAGGGCCATTTTGGTCAGCAGCGGACCGACCAGCTCGTAGATGAGGATGGCGAACAGCGTGATGTTGCGGATGAGGTCGCCCTCCGCGCCGAGCTGGCGCGCCGTCACGCACATGCCGAGCGCCACGCCGGCCTGCGGCAGCAGGGTGATGCCGAGATATTTGCAGATCTGCGGCTCACATTTCATGAGCTTTGCGGAGTAATGCGCGCCGAGATACTTGCCAAGCGAGCGCGTCAAAATATACACAACGCCGATGAGAACGATCATACCGTCTTTGAACACGCCCAGATCCAGCCCTGCGCCGGAGATGACGAAGAACGCCGCGAACAGCGGACTCGTCCACCGGTCGGCCTTTTCCATGATCTCACCCGACAGCGGGCAGAGGTTGCAGAACAGCGTGCCGAGCATCATGCACGTCAGAAGCGACGAGAAGCCGATCGTGACCGGGCCGATCTTGAATTCCGCCATGGCCAGCGCCGAGGTCAGGAAGACGAAGGCGATGGTCATGTTCAGGCGGTTCGTGTTGGAGTTGACCAGCTTTTCCACCTGCGTCAGCCCCCAGCCGCCGAGCGCGCCGAGCGCCAGCGAGCAGACGATCTCGATGAGCGGATCGACGACGATGGAGATCACGTCGAACGAGCCGGTATTGAGCGCCTTCGCAATACCGAACGACACCGCGAACACCACCAGACCGACCGCGTCGTCCAGCGCCACAATCGGCAACAGCAGGTCTACCAGCGGACCCTTTGCCTTATACTGACGAACGACCATCAGCGTCGCTGCCGGGGCTGTTGCGGTTGCGATAGCGCCCAGGGGAATGGCCTGTGCAATGGAAAGCTTGCCTTTTGTAATCAGGCAAACGACAATAAGCGCAAGGTCAACCAGAAACGTTGCGGCCAGCGCCTGCAGCACGCCGATGACGAACGCCTGCTTGCCGGTATGCTTGAGCTCCGACACGCGGAACTCACTGCCGATGGAGAACGCGATGAAGCCCAGCGCGACCTCAGAGATCAGAGACAGGCTGTCCACAGCCTCCTGCGTCGGAAAGCCGAGCCCCTCGATGCCGAGAAGACCCAGGCAGTACGGGCCGATGAGCACGCCCGCGACCAGATACGCCGTCACCGACGGTAATTTTAACGGTTTCGCCACACGGGTCATCAGCAGACCCGCGAGGACTGCAACAGAGAGTGACAATAAGGTACGCATGGTGAAATTCCTTCATTTCTTCATTTTTATTCCCCATCATTATACGTACCTTTCGGCAAAATGCAAGGTCAAATTGTGAAAGATTCAAGATGTAAGAGGAACCATGCAATCAGACGCAAGCTACACATCCTTGCAGACAGGCTTCTGCTGCGCCGGGACATTCAGCAATCGCAATGCCGATGCAATCATCGCCGTTTATCCCTTTACACCACAGCCGGCAATTTCGCAGGCGGTAATCAGTATCTCGGACGTACCGGTCTTTGTCGGCGTCGGCGGTGGGATCACAGGCGGAGACCGCTCTGTCCGGCTGGCGATTGAGGCGGAAAATCAGGGAGCTTTCGGGGTCGTCGTCAATGCGCCGATTTCCAATGAAGTCATTTCCCGCATCAAGGAGGTTGTCGACATCCCTGTGATTGCGACAATCGTTTCCGACCAGATGGACATCCGTAGCCGGATCGAGGCCGGGGCTGATTTTCTCAATGTGTCCGGCGCGGCGGCGACGCCGCAGATCGTGCGCCGCATCCGTGCGCAGTTTCCGAACATTCCGATTCTTGCAACCGGAGGACCGAACGATGAAACGATCCTGGAGACCATCCACGCCGGTGCAAACGCGATCACCTACTCTCCGCCCAGCAATGGAGAACTTTTTGCTGCGATCATGCAAAAATACCGCGGAAAACTATAAATATAGCGTTTGAAAGCTGCCGGTAGTACACCGGCAGCTTGAGACTGTCAAAAAACCACGAAAAGGAGTTGGAAGACAGAGCAGCAGGGGAAGAGTGAAGGGGGCAAAGAGCCCCCTTCGCGTTCAATCAACCAGTTTTTCGAACTTTTTCAAAGTTCGAAAAACTGTCTCAGCGGGGCGAAAAGACTTTTTCGACACGCTGAAGCTGCCGGGAGTACACCGGCAGTTTCTCTGTTATCGCACGCGTGGGGGCTGTTCCGGCCCCGTGTGCTGCATCATTCTGACTGACCCTGCTCCTCCAGATAGCGGTACGCCGCAAGCGCGGCTGCTGCACCATCCGAAACAGCGGTTGTGAGCTGACGCACCTGCTTTTTGCGTCCGTCTCCGGCTGCAAAGACACCCGGCAGGCTTGTTTTTGTATCCTCACCCGCCAGATAATACCCGTTCTCTACCGCAACGGCTTCCTGAAAAGGAGCACTCTGCGGGGCCTGACCGACTGCGATGAACAGACCGTCCATATCCAGCCGCTCCGTCTCCTCGGTTTCGAGATTCAGAAGCTCCACACCTTGCAGGACATCTCCAAGCCGAAGAAGCTTCTGTACCGTATAGTTCCGAAGGATCCGGATATTCTCCTGCCGCTCCGCACAGCTAACCAGATGAGGGCTTGCGCGGAAGGCGTTACGCCGATGGATAAGCGTGACGCTGCGGCAGGTGTTTGCCAGGAGCAGTGCATCCTGAACTGCCGTATCTCCGCCGCCCACGACCGCAACGTCCAATCCCTCATAAAACGCGCCGTCGCAGACAGCGCAGTAGGATACGCCGCAGCCGGTAAGCGCATCTTCCGCCGCAAGCCCCAGTGACCGGTGCGCCGCACCGGTCGCAAGAATCACCGTTTTTGCCTCTCGAACGCCGTCTGTGCAGAGGACCCGGAAGCCCGCCGGCGTTTTCTCAAGCCCCACCGCCTCTGTATAAACGATCTCCGCGCCGAATGTGCACGCCTGTTCGGTCATCTGCCGGGCAAGTTCTGTGCCGGAAACCGAAGGAATGCCCGGATAGTTTTCCACCAACGGCGCGGATATGATCTGCCCGCCGGTCGATCCTCTCTCCAGAACAGCCACATGCTTACCGGCACGGGCAGCATAAATTGCCGCCGTCAGACCAGCAGGGCCGCCGCCAACGATCAGGATCTCATACATTTGCGTTCTCCTTTGCGGCAATAAATTCCCGCACACCGCTCACGCCGGTCCACTTCTGCCCGCCGGATACCAGCGTCGGTGCCTGCCGGATGCCAAGGGCGCGGACGGTGTCGCGGTTTTCCTCTGCAAACCGCACCGTATAGCGGATGTCTGCCGCATCCAGCAGCTGCTCTGCCTGCTTGCAGTTCGGGCAGGTCTTTGTCGCAAACAGTTCTGGTATTTCATTCAACAGCTCTGCCTGCCGCTCCGCTTTCGGCTCCTTTTTCCGGACGCCGCTATGCGTCAGCTTCGATGCACCGATGTCATACGTTCTGCGATCCTTGAATTCCTGCGCTTTGCCATCGTTCCAGTTCTGCACGGGGCGGTAATAACCGGTGATACGGCTGTAGACCTCTGCTTTCTCGCCGCAGAAGGGGCAGACTGGCTGCTCTCCTGCAAGATAGCCGTGGTTCTTACAGACGGAGTAGGTCGGCGACAGCGTGTAATACGGTAGGCGGTAATTCTCCGCGATTTTCCGAACGAGGCTTGCCGCCGCCTTCCAGTCCGGCAGCTTTTCTCCGAGGAAGGCATGGAATACCGTGCCGGAGGTATAGAGCGTCTGCAGTTCATCCTGTACATCGAGCGCGGAGAAGATATCCTCTGTGTACCCGACCGGCAGATGGCTGGAGTTCGTGTAATACGGCGTGCCGTTTTCATTCGCCGTGATGATATCAGGGTAGAGCATTTTGTCGTGCTTTGCAAGGCGGTAGGCTGTAGATTCTGCCGGAGTAGCCTCCAGATTGTAGAGATCTCCGTACTGCTCCTGATAGTCGCTCAACCGCTGCCGCATATGGTTCAGTACGTCTTTGGCAAACGCCTGCGTCTCCGGGTGGGTCAGATCTTTCCGGAGCCATTTCGCGTTCAGCCCCGCCTCATTCATGCCGACAAGGCCGATCGTCGAAAAATGATTCTCAAACGTGCCGAGATAGCGTCTGGTATAGGGATAGAGCCCACCCTCCATCAGCTTCGTGATGACCATGCGCTTCGTCTTGAGCGAACGCGCGGCGATGTCCATCAGCTTGTCGAGCCTCCGGTAGAAATCCGCCTCGCCTTCGGCAAGATACGCGATCCTCGGCAGGTTGATCGTCACAACGCCGACCGAACCGGTCGACTCGCCGGAGCCGAAGAAGCCGCCGGATTTTTTGCGCAGCTCCCGCAGATCAAGCCGCAGGCGGCAGCACATCGAGCGCACGTCGTTTGGCTCCATGTCGGAGTTGATGTAGTTGGAGAAATACGGCGTGCCGTATTTGGCCGTCATTTCAAACAGAAGCCTGTTGTTTTCCGTTTCGCTCCAGTCGAAATCCCGGGTGATGGAGTAGGTCGGGATGGGGTACTGGAAGCCCCGCCCATTCGCATCGCCCTCGATCATCAGCTCGATGAAGGCTTTGTTCACCATGTCCATTTCCTTCTGACACTCGCCGTAGGTGAACGGCTGCTCCTGCCCGCCGACGATGGCAGGAAGGTTTGCCATATCCTTCGGCACCGTCCAGTCGAGCGTGATGTTGGAAAACGGCGCCTGCGTACCCCAGCGCGACGGCGTATTGACACCGTAGACGAACGACTGCACACACTGCTTGACCTCACGCTGCGTCAGTTTATCCACGCGGACGAAGGGCGCGAGATAGGTGTCAAACGAGGAAAATGCCTGCGCGCCTGCCCACTCATTCTGCATGATGCCGAGAAAGTTCACCATCTGGTTGCAGAGCGTGGAAAGGTGGGACGCCGGAGAGGAACTGATCTTTCCCGGTACGCCGCCAAGCCCCTCCTGGATGAGCTGTCTGAGGCTCCATCCAGCACAGTAGCCGGTGAGCATGCTGAGGTCGTGCAGGTGCAGCTCTGCATTCCGATGCGCCTGTGCGATCTCCGCGTCATAAATTTCGCTCAGCCAGTAATTCGCCGTGATCGCGCCGGAGTTGGACAGGATCAGGCCGCCGACGGAATACGTGACCGTGGAATTCTCCTTCACGCGCCAGTCGTTGATCCGGAGATAATTGTCCACCAGCTCCTTATAATTGAGCAGGGTGCTTCCGACGTTGCGCAGCTTTTCCCGCTGCTTGCGGTAGAGAATGTAGGCCTTTGCCACATCCGAATAGCCCGCTTCGCTCAGAACGCGCTCGACGCAGTCCTGAATATCTTCGACTGAGATCAGCTCATTCCGGATCTTCGGCTCAAACTCCGCCGTGACACGCAGAGCCAGCAGCTCGATCACGCTCGGATGCTGCTGCCGGCCAACGGCCTCAAAGGCTCTTGTGATGGCATTGCCGATCTTGGCAATGTGAAATTCTGTGATGCTTCCGTCTCTTTTTGTTACCCGGTACATAGCTGATCCTCCTCTGTGCGCCTTCGAGTGAAACGAAATGGGATGCCGCGCCTTGCGCTGCATCCCATTCTAACCTGAAAGCTTGTGGTTTGTCAATGGTTTTATACAATATGTTGTGTTTATTTTAAATATTGATAACAACATATTGTTATTCATATCCCCCGGATCTCCACAGCGGGTATCTTGGGCCGTACCAGCTCCGCCCAGCAATGAAGCTGCATTTCAGATGGAGCGCTGAGGCCTGCCCGCAGGACCGTATCGCGCGGCTGGAAGCGCTGGATATAGTACCGCCTTGCGCCTGCGAGCCAGTCTGCAAGGCTTAGAAACGAGGCATCGTCGTGAATCTCTGCTACGGCAGTTGTCCGAAATTCGTAGTCTACGGTGTCGCGCAGCAAAAATGAGACGCTTTTATCAATGGGCGTAAGGTCAAGCTCCACCGCGCCAACGGTTTGTGCGTAGCGCACGGGGCTGTTTTTGACGTCCATGGCAACATAGTCTGCCAGCCCTGCACGCACAACTGCCTCCAGCTGCTCCGGAAACGCGCCGTTCGTGTCCAGCTTGATCGCATAGCCCAGCGCCTTGATCTTTTCCAGCAGAGCGGGAAGCTCCGGGCGCAAAAGTGGCTCTCCGCCGGTAACGGCAACACCGTCGAGAAGCCCCTGCCGTTTTTTCAAAAACGCCAGCAGCTCGTCTTCGTCCATGCCGTCTTCGTCCGCTGCGGTGAGCAGCGGCGCGTTATGGCAGAACGGGCAGCGGAAATTACATCCGCCCGAAAACAGTGTGCACGCCACCTTGCCCGGGTAATCCAGCAGCGTCAGCTTTTGAAGTCCCTGAATCCGCATTCGTCCCCATCCTCTCTTTCTGTCTTCGACGCCGAAGCGGCGCCCTGCTCCGCATTTTCCGCTTCCGCCCTCAGCGTGCTTCGGCGCTCGCGCCTTTGCAGCAGCCATGCACTGAGACTTCCCTTCGTCGCCGGATACGGAAACAGCTTGACATTGACCAGCCACGCGATCGACACGCCCACGACCGTCTGTACGGCCCGCATCAAAGAGCGTAGATAGACACTGCTCTCAAAATGGCTGATTATCAAAATGACCGCGATCGAGGCGGAAAGCCCGCAGTAATCGCGGCAGTTCGCCCACTCCGCCGCGCAAAGCACCGCAAGCGTTCCGGCCAGCAAAATTACGATCTCATACCAGCCCTTTTCCCACATCATATGCTCTGTGTTCCGGAGCAGATCCGTCAAAAGCAGAAACGGCATCCCGACGCCAATGGCGATCAGCGTCGCCCAAATACGCTTTTTCCCGTTTTCTTTCGTTTTCCTGGAGGACTCCCGGATCTCGATCATCGCGTAAATATAGATGAAGAGTGGGTGCGTCTCCAGTTCCGGCAGCACCAGACGAAGCAACTGCCAGAAGCAAAAGCCCAAAAACATTGCAAAAATGCTCTTCAGCTTTCGCCGGCCGATATGCAGATGGTGGTTTTCCCGGTTCCCGAATGCTAAAACAGGCACAATCTCGTCTTGACGTTGATCCTGCTTCATCTCAGGACCACGCTCCTTTCCCGTTCAACTCGCTTGGTATTCGTTTGTGAACTTCCATGCTGGCAGCAGTTATTATTAAGACAATATCTCAATTATGGATTATAGCACAGGACCGGGCATGATTGCAAGGAGGACGTCCCACCAGGCGCAAAACGGACGCTCCGCTCACGCCGGACCGTGCCGCAGCCGCGGCGGAACCTCGGTCAGAAACGGCGTGATCGCCTGCCGGTACATCTGCTCGACGAACCGGATCACGCTCTGCTGGTCAAACCGGTCATACCCGTCCAACACGACGCTCAGAAGTCCGTTCGACAGGCAGAGATAGAGCATCTCCAGCTCGTCTGCGGACGCATTTTTCAGGGTCTTTCGCCACGTGGAAATGCTCAGATCGTGCGCATATGCGATCATCCGGTGAATCAGCTCCGTACTTCGACGCCCGAACAGCAAGACACGGCAGACCGCCTCGTTTTCCTGAACGATCCGGTAAAGCCCACCCACAAGCCCCGCAATATCAAACGAGTGTATATAGCTCTGCATAGATCGTTCAAACTGCCCAAACAGTTCCTCCTCGATGCTCTCCAGCAGGTCAAAGCAGTCGGAATAATGGGCGTAAAAGGTCGCGCGGTTCAGTTCTGCTCGTTCGCAAATCTCCTTGACGGTGATTTTGTTGACAGGCTTGTGCTGCATCAACTCCAGCAGTGCTTTTTTCAGCACCATCTTGGTGTATTTCACTCTCGCATCCGTCTTCATTGCGCCTCCACAAAAAGTTTACAAATTAAGCCGACAGTTTGGCAGGATATGTTGCTGTTCTTTCAGCTTTCGGCAAACTGTCTATGGTGTTTCCGGTTGCTTGTATTATACTATAATTGTGAAAGATAATCAACATCTGTATGATTACCAAAGGAGGATGTGTGATGTATCAAAATTACCTGATTACCGGCGCCACCGGCTTTCTCGGAAGAGCCGTACTTCAGCTTCTGCTGGCACACAGCTGCCGCGTTCTGGCGCTGGTCATGGACAAAGACCCGCTTGCTTATACGATTCCGGAAAATGTGACTGTGTTCTGCGGTGATCTCACAGACAAAGATACCCTGCGCAGCTTTTTTGCCGCAGGCGGAGATAGCTTCTGCGTGCTGCACTGTGCAGGCATTGTATCCATTGCCTCAAAGCCGGACGAGGCGATCTACCGCGTCAATGTGCAGGGTACGCGGAACATCGTCGATCTGAGCCGGGAATTTGGCGCTGGGCGGCTGATCTACGTCAGCTCCGTCCATGCGATCCCGGAGAAGCCCGCACCGGAAACGATCACGGAACCAGACCGATTCGCGCCGGACGAGATCCTCGGCGATTACGGAAAAAGTAAGGCCATGGCAACCGCTCTGGTCCTTGAGGCGGCTCAAAACGGTCTGAATGCCAGCGTGGTTCTGCCATCCGGCATTATCGGCCCCGGCGATCTGGCGCGCGGAAATATGACCCGGATGCTGCTTGCCTTCTGCCGAGGTCAGTTGCCACTCGGCGTCAACGGCGGATATGACTTCGTTGACGTGCGGGATGCCGCGGTCGGCGTCCTCGCCTGCGCAGAGCGTGGGAAAGCGGGGGAATGCTATATTCTTTCCGGGCATTACACAAGCATTCAGGACATGTTTGCCTTGACAGCCTCCCAGCTTGATAGAAAAGCACCTAAGCTCTGTGTGCCCGCCACGCTGGCAAGCTGCGCCGCGCCCGTTTTTGAGAAGATTGCTCAGCTCCGGGGGGAGCGTCCCTTTTTCACCCCCTATGCCATCGCCGTGCTCCGCTCCAACGGGCGTTTTTCAAATGCAAAAGCAACTGCCATGCTTGGCTACCACGCACGCCCACTCAGAGAAACGATCCAGAGCATGATTCTCTGGTTTCAGGGGCAGAATCTGATTTCTCCTGCTCTCTAAAGGGCATGTGCCCGACCTTCGCTCTTACTCTCCCCTGTTTGAAAAACGGAAACGGGCAGCGTGATCAAACTCACACTGCCCGTTCACAATAGGAGCGGCTCTTATTTCATCAGTTTTTTGCAAAAGCAGGAGATCCGGTTCAGTGCCTCATACAGATTATCATCTGAGCAGGTGTAGGCGATGCGGATAAAGCCCTCGCCGCATTCGCCAAAAGCGCTGCCGGGAATGCAGACGACCTTCTGCTCGTCGAGCAGGCGGTTGCAGAACTCGACGCTGCTCAGGCCGAAGCTGCTGATGTCGGCAAAGACGTAGAACGCGCCGTTCGGGCGGTTGCAGCGGATACCGTCGATTTTGGCAAGGCCGTCAAGCAGGATCGTGCGGCGGCGCTCAAAGACCTGACGCAGTTCTTCGCACAGCTCCGGATGGTCGAGCGCGACGGTCGCCGCGTACTGGCCGGGCGCATTGGCGCAGGCGTTGAAGTTCTCCTGGCACTTGGTCATGCGGTCGACGATCTCCGCCGGGGCCGCGACAAAGCCGATGCGCCAGCCGGTCATGGCATAGGACTTCGAGAAGCTGTTGACAATGACCGTGCGCTCCTTCATGCCCGGGAAGGACGCAATGCAGGGGGCTTCTTCCCCGGCGTAGAGCAGGGTGTTGTAGACGTCATCGGAGATCACCAGCAGGTCGTGCTTCACCGCCAGCTTCGCGATCTTTGCCAGCGTTTCGCGCGTCATAACGGAGCCGGTGGGGTTGTTCGGGGCGTTGATCATCAGCGCCTTGGTGTGCGGCGTGATGATCTTTTCGATAGTCTCCGGCTGCATTTCAAAATTATGCTCCAGATCCGTGGGAACGCGAACTGCCGTGCCGTCGCAGTACGCGACCTGCGCCACGTAGTTCAGCCACTGCGGGTCCTGAATGAGTATTTCATCACCCTTGTTCAGCAGGACAAGGAACAGCAGGCTCAGTGCGCCCATGCCGCCGTTTGTGATGATGATCTCCGTTTTCGGGTCATAGTGCAGGTCCTTCAGATAGGACTTTTCGGCGATGGCCTGACGGAACGAGAGCGTACCGGCGTTCGGCGTATAATGCGTGATGCCCTTGTCGAGCGCTTCCTTTGCCGCCTCGCAGACCAGCTTCGGCGTCGGCATATCCGGCTCACCGATGCCGAGGCTGATGACGCCGGTCATGGTGTTTGCGCGGTCAAACATGGCGCGGATTGCGCCCTGCTTCAGCGTTTTGGCTTTTTCATTGATCCATTCCATGATGCTGATGTTCTCCTTTTTATCTCTGCACGCGGCCGGTGCCGTCGCCGCCCATGAGCTTGGTGACGTCGGAGACGGTGACGCGGTTGAAATCGCCGATGATGCTGTGCTTCAGGCAGCTGGCTGCAACTGCAAACT
>ENA-OPTB01002236-OPTB01002236.1-human-gut-metagenome-genome-assembly--contig:-NODE-2236-length-12805-cov-5.303294_pt1 | contig 12805 bp, 7 predicted proteins | sample MGYA00241810_ERZ501911 | MGnify/ENA primary metagenome ERZ501911 (study PRJEB25962, sample SAMEA2042304) | human gut metagenome | biome: human gut; feature: human-associated habitat; material: faeces... | reverse complement strand
TCTCCACGCCAGCAAAGCAAGCAAAGAGCCCACTTCCGATATGGGTGATGTACTCATTCATCTTGTCTACAGCACCAAGATTGGTCTGTATTTTGACAAAACGGTCTGGGTCCTTCTGGTAGGCAATGAAAATCAAACCTGCATCAAACTGGCCAGTTCTCTCATCAATACCATCAGAATAAGAATAAGAACGACGTAAGATAGGAAGGTCTACTTCTTTAGCCAAACGCACATGAGAATCGACTGGTAGTTTTGATAAATCTACTTCGTCAAATTCATCTTTCTTACCAAAGGGAGCACCTGATTCCTTGTAACGGCCAAAGGTGTTTTCTTGTTCCTGCAAATTGGTACGATCCCAAGTTTCCAAGTGCATCTGTACCAGACGAAGAGCCATGTAAGAACCATCCTTCATCCAATCTTTACTATCCGTCCAGACAACCTTGTCGAATTCCTTTTCCGTCGTAACATTGGCAGTACCGTCCTTGAAGCCAAAGAGATTTCGAGGCGTTTCCTTACGGTCTCCGATAGCTGCAAAACCTGATTTGCTCCACTTCATGGTGATTTTATTACGACCTTTGCGGATCAGATTTCGAACAGCATGGAAGGCTACTTGTTCATCGTCCGCACAGGCTTGAATAACGATATCTCCACCCGTATACTTGTCCTGCAACTGCTCCTTAGGAAATGGAGGCAAATCACGGAAGAGCTTAGGATGCTTGGATTCCAAGCCAAGTTTTTTAAGAAAATCAGCCGAAACACCAAAAGTAAGGCTCAAGCGATAGGGGTTGAGTCCCACTGTTTCACCTGTATCTGTTGGAGGTAAGAGGTCATTAGAACCATCTTTTTTGACCAGCTCTCCTTCGACCAATTTACTGCTATAATCTGTCCAGTCTTTAAAGAGCTGGATCACTTCTTTTTTATCAGTTGTATGAAGATCTAGCACCACCAAGTAGCAAGCCTTCTGCATGGGAGTCGTAATCCCAGCCTGATGCTTACCAAAAAAACTAATATCTTCATCCCCATCTAGGGCTTTTTTTGTTGAACTATCCTGATTAGCGAAAAAAGCAGATGCACCAGAAAGACCAAGCGCAAGCCCAGCCCCTCCAATACCTGCTTTTTTAAGAAATTCACGACGGTCCATTTTTTGATCTAAAAATTTTTCGTCAGTCATTTTTCTTATTTCCCATCTAGGATAACACCCATTTGTGATAATGGTTCACCAAGTTTAGTTACAGCTTCGGCCAATTCCTTAGTATCTGCCTCACTCAAATCTGTATAAGACTTATAGTTTTTCTCATCAGTCATGTGTTTGTCCAAAAGACCATTGACATTCTTGAATTCAGTTTCCAGAGTCTTAACAAGTTTAGCATCTTTCTTCTGAATCAACGGTTTGAAGAGTTCAAAGATTTTTTCCGCTCCCTCAATATTGGCACGGAAGTCGTAAAGATCCGTGTGTGAGAAGACCTCTTCTTCACCTGTAATCTTTTGAGTTGCTACTTCGTTCAGAAGGTCAACAGCACCTGTCAACATGATATCTGGAGTAACTTTAACAGTTGCAATTTTAGCTTTGAGTTCCTTAATATCGTTAACCAATTGATCTACATAGGCAGCTGTACCCTCTGTCGTGTTGTCTTGCCACATGATACGTTCGATACGGTGGAACCCTGACCAACCGTCTTCTGATTTATTTTCGTCCATGTAATCAACCAAACGGTAGTCGATTTTCACATCAGACTCACCAAAGCTTTCGGCAATTGGTTCTGAACGTTCGTAAGCCATACGAACCAATGGGTATTGTTTCTTAGCTTCTTCAAGATTTCCTGACTTGAGGGTTTCACTGAATCCTTCAGTATCTTTCAAAAGCTGATCAATTTCGCCTTCTACGAAAGTCTTATAATCACTTGTGGCCTGCTTCAATTGCTTTTGCTCACTGGCTGTGAGTTTTGAGCTAGTTGAGCTTGAATGACTTGAATTACCAGATTTGGCACAAGCCGTCAATAAAAGTCCTGATGCCAAAAGAACAACACCAAGTTTGCTAAGTTTTTTCATGAATGTCTCCTATTTTCAAGATAGTGTTCGACATTTGTCGTTATATATGTGAATCGTTTGTTATTTCGATATGAAAAACGAACGATGATAAGTCAATAATGGTCTCTCATATGTAAGAGAACTTATTCTAAACTAACAGAAGAAACCAGCACTGTCAACGGTTTTAGGCTATTTAAGAACTATTCTAAAGAGCAGATAAGAATGATTCTAAATAAAAGAAAAACAACAGGAAATAACCTGTTGTTACTAATTATTTTGTTCGACGTTTTCGAAGGAATCCTAGGCTTAGAATGCTTAAGAGACCTGTTACAAAGAGTCCACGATTTGTCTTTTCACCAGTAGATGGCAGTTGCTTATCAGTTTGACGACTAGCTTCAGTCTTAGCCTGACCATTGCCATGGTTAACAAGATCAGCATCTCCGACAAGGTCCTCTTGACTTGAGGTCTTGACACTTGTTTTAGTTACCTCAGTCTCTTTTCCACCAAATGACTCAGTCTTCTCAGAAGGCTTAGCTACTTCCTCAGTTGGTGTCTGAGCATTGGTTAAACGAATAATAGTCGCTGTTAATGGATCCAAAGTCAAAATATGATTATCGATTGTCACACCTGACAGCTCACTAATTCCAGATAGATTAACTTGATTGCCATCTGCTAAAACCATATAGGATAGACCATTTGTAAGCTTACTCAAATCAAACTGACGAGCCTTGCTATCAGCATTGACATAGACAAGGTAACGGTCTCCATTGGAAGCAATTGTTTGGTATCCTAATACCAAATCCTCTTGAGCGACATTATCCTGACCAGGAACTGTCAATAGCGTCACACGGGCATCCACATCTGCTTTAGATTTGAAATTGAAGGCATCTGTCGACTTACGTAAGGCAATTAACCCTTTGGTAAAGGCACGAGTTTTCGTATTTTCTGGGAAGGCCTGGCTATCAGTCGCCTTAGTCCAGTCAAAATGGTTAACCGCATCACTAGAATCATAAGAATCATGGATGAAGTAAGGATAGTCAAATGGATTGCCCTTTTCATCAACTAAGAGATGTGACTTATTCGGCACCTTGTCCTCAGACACAGGATAACGGTAGGCAGGATCACGGAACTGTTTGGTGCGGCCGTATTCCTGACCAGAGTGAATAAATGGTGTTCCCTGAGCAGTCAAGACCATAAGGTTTCCTAGACGCAAGCGACGATGAATTTCAGCATTATTCTCAGGCTTGCTTGGATCCTTCTTGATTGATTGGGCGATGATATCAAAAAGGGTCAAATTATCATGAGCAGCAATATACTGGATAACATCTCCTGGTGAATCAGCCTCAAAGTTAGTTGGTTGTGCCTTGATATTATCAAAAACTTTATTAATATCACGTTTTCCACCTGTGATGAAGGCCGGTGTTCCCTCGTTCGGATAACCTGATTTGAGAGTATTTCGAATATCATCTGAAAATACAGCTACGGTATCTGTGTCTTTCATCCAAGACTGATCGGCAGGCTGAACAGGGCTATTTTCATCGCCAGCATAAGTCACCCAACCCTCACCAAGCATAATGAGATTTGGATTAAGGGCACGTGCAGTATTGTAAGCTTGCTCGATACTTTCAGCATCATGGTCACCCATCATATCAAAACGGAAACCATCCACCTTGTATTCCTTAGTAAGATAAGCAATCGAATCAACCAAGACACGACGACTCATATAGTGAGTCGTGCCTAGACGACCCCCTCCAAAACTCGAACGAGGAGTACCATCAGCATCCATAAAGTGATAATAATTTGGCTCAAGGTCTTCAAAAATAGCTGTCTTGGCTGTATGATTGTAAACCACATCCAAGATAACACCCATACCGTGATTATGAATAGCAGCAACTAAATTCTTGAATTCTTCAATACGTTTAGCAGGATCACTTGGATTTTCAGAATACATCCCTGTCAATGAGAAATAGTTTTGTGGGTCATAACCCCAGTTGTAGTTACTATTACTTGAAGCATAAGTATCTAAACGTTGGCTATTTTGCAATTCATTAACAAAATAGTAGCTTAATACTGGCAAAAGTTGAATATGGGTAACACCAAGATCTTTAAGATAATCTAAACGCTCCGCAAAGGCTGCAAAGGTACCAAATTGGTGTTTAAGTTCTGAAGAGATTGCTTTATCAGAGGTAAAATCACGGACATGAGCCTCATAAATGATAGCATCTTCTCGAGTTTTAAAGTTAGGAATCTTAGCGTAGTCAAGATCTTTTGGTCCATAATTGACAGGGTCTACGAAAGCAGCCTTAGCAATCTTATGTTCAGGTCCCTTGTTGGCGTCGTCACTATTCCAAGCTGCCAACGATTTCGCATAAGGATCAAGAACGATTACTGACTGATCTCCACGTTTAATGCGATATTGATAGAAATAGCCTGTTAAATTTTCAAGCCCAAGATCAGTCGCAATCAAGTCAGCTTGCCAAGTGCCACGAGGTCCTTTACTTAGGGCATGTTCAGCGAGCACCTTGTCTTGATTGTTCTTGTCATAGATAATGATATCTACTTGATCTGCACTTGGTGACCAAAGTGTCACATGTGCCTTAGTACCATTCTCTTCAAGATGAGCACCCAATTCGCCATCGTAACTGTAGAGCGCATCCTTCAATTGCCAACTTTCAGACGTTTTAAAACTATCATTACCTAAAGTAACCTTGTAAGGTAGATTCTCTGCAGCAAAATCGCCTGTTAACTTGGCTTTTTTGAGCTTGGCATCCAAATCAAGTTGTTTAAGCGTTACGCTATTCCCATCCTTATCTGTCACCTTGAGGTCTTTGAGAATGTCCTCAGCCGTCACTTCATCTAAATTGCTAAAGCTAAGGTCAATTTGGCTTGGGCTAATTTGCTGAGCTCCAGTCAAACGCACATCTTTAACAAAGTAAGGATTAGTATAGATTGTTGGGTCTAAATCTCGTACAAAAAGCTGACGAGATTTTTTCAAGTCACTAAATTTATAGTCAGTTGGTTGAATTTTCACATCATCTCCTGTTTTGCTCTCATCTAAGAGTAAAAATCCGATAGATTTAGCTGCCTCTGTTAGTGGAATGTCTAAATAGGCACCATACTTACCATTCGGTTGGAAATTGACACCATCAGGCCAATTGCTTGGAGCGTCCTTAACATCACCCCAATACCAGACAGACTTATTGCTATAGTCACCATCCGTACGGAAATAATTGATACGAACGTGGTCTTGAGGGATAGGTTGATAGCTGTAAACTTGGAAATCCTTGTCAATCCAGGCTTCATTCATTTGAGGGCTAAGAATTTCGACTGCTTTATCCCCTGAAAGGTTCGTTCCAGCGGCATTATTAATCAAGAAGCTAAGTTTTTTAGGTGCTGAAGACAACTTCACATCTAAATAGACACCATAATCATCCTGTTTAGCTTCAGCAAATGAGGTTGCCCCTGTCGGCCAGGCCCCCTTCTGAGATGATGGTGTCTCAACATCATCCCAAGTCCAAAGTCCAAGCGATGCCTTGTCTGGACTTGGCAACTCTTGGAAATGCAAGCGAATAGACCCATCAGCAATAGGATCCTCAGATGCATTCGTAAGAGCTTGACTATTACTAGTACTTACTGTTTTTGGCGTGTTTTCGCTAGTTTCAGTTAGCTTGGGAATCTCAGTACGGCCAGTATTTTCTTCTGGAAGAGAAACTGGCTCATTTTCCTTGGACACCGTGGCATTCTCAGCTGCTACAGGAGCTGTTGGCGTTTCAGTTACTAGTCCACTGGTAGTAAGACTAGGATCAGCTGGTTCTACCTGTGTGCTAGAGTCGGGCGTTGATACTGCTTCATCTGCTTTTACTCCTTGAACTGCAGCAAAGCTCAAAAAAATAGCTCCAATGGTTACAGAAGCCAAACCTAACTTGTACTTGCGAAGGCTATAACGAAGAACTTTTTCATCATTAGCTTGAGTATTTCTTTTCATAGAAACTCCTTTTGTTAACGTTTTCATGTTTTTTAATATACCATTTAGCTTTCATTTATGCAAGCGTTTTCTCTCTTTGAAAATTAAAAAAGAGAGAACCATAAGATTCTCTCAATCTATTAATTATAAATAGAATAGTAACGCTTAATCCCTGCCACAATTGCATTAGCTAAAGTCTCCTGATAAGCAGAGGTATTCAAACGGGCTGCTTCTTGAGGATTTGACAAGAAACCTAGTTCAAGAAGGACTGCCGGAGCTGTTGTCTCACGCAAGACTGCAAAGGTTTGACGCTTCACGCCCTGATTCTGAGCACCAGTCGCATTAATCAGGCTAGACTGGATGGCATTGGCCAAGGTATCACTCATGCTCAATCGAGTCGGATTAGCATGGTAGGTTGCATTAATACGTGATGGGTATTCTGCATAAGGTTGGTAATAATAAGTCTCGATTCCTTGTGCTGCAGAACTTCCTGAAGCATTGATGTGAATACTTACGAAGATATCAGATTCAGAGGCATTAGCCGCACGTGAACGGTCCGCCAAGTCAACATAGGTATCACTTGTGCGTGTGGTCACAACTTGATAACCTTCTGCTTCTAATTTAGCTTTCACACGACTTTGGATAGCCAAGGTCAAGCTCTTTTCAGAAATACCAAAGTAAGAAGCACCTGGATCATAGCCACCATGCCCAGCATCCAGATAGACAATCTTATTTAAAACATCGTAGTTTCCTCTTGATGCCGAACCGATTTTCTTAGGTGCTACCACATCAGATGAAGTTGCCCCAAAGCCGATATTCTTACCTGAAGCATCAACAATATAGCCATGAACGATGTACTTGCCTGAATTCCACTTGTGCTGGCTTGCTGAAATAGTCACTTTATAAGAACCATCATCCTGTTTTGTAGCATTATGCCAAACAAGATCATCCTGACCATTTTGTTCAGACCAGACTGGGATAAGGACACCTGAAATACCACTTGGATTCGTCAGATTGGTGATAAGAACATCAAAAGTTCCACGATTTTTATCATTATTGACAATAGTCAAAGTTCCCTGAGTCTTAGTGATATCAAGTGTCACTTGTTTGCCACCTAGGCCAATGTATTTACCATCATTGTCAACCAAATAGACATGGGAATTATACAGACCACTATCACCCTTATGGTTGCTTGAACGAACGGTTACCTTATAGTCTCCATTAGCTTGCTTAGCTGCCTTGTACCAGATGATATCATCTTGACCGTTTTTTTCTGACCAAGTTGGAACTAGAACTTCTTTGAAACCTTGTGGCGCAACCAAGTTTGAGATAACAAGATCATAGCTACCAGTAGCATTGTTGAGACCAGTGATAGCGAGGTCGGCTTTGGGATCTTGGCTCTCTACTCCTTCATTTTCTAGGACGGAGTTGGTCGTATTGCTCACTGCATCCCATTCATAAAGTTTATAGGCTTCAATCAAAGAGATAAGTTTTCCGGGATAATTTGGATCTGTCGCATATCCTGCATTCTTCAGTTCCTGAGCCGCAACGCGATAATCTGTTTCATTCACAACTTTTCGGTAATTGTTTTTTCGCCACTCGGTACTCGTGAAAAATTTTGCATGGTCTACTACGCTATCATTCCATGAGGCATATTTTCGAAAAGCTGCATTGACGGTGATATAGTCACCATTAACATATTCCTGGGTAGGCACAGTCACAATTTCTCCATTCCAGTCCTCTGAATCCTTAATGCCAAAAAGATTATTGTTGGGAGCCTTAGCAAGCTCAGAGCTTCCCCAACCACTTTCTAGGATAGCTTGTGCTGCCGTAATAGAAGGAAGGACTCCTTCCTTGGCTCCATCCATAGCTCCTTGCTTAATGGCACTAAGAAAATAACTTTGATTCTGATCAATTTCGCTAGGATCATCTGCCTCTTGATAAGAGCTTGTGGTCACAGAACTATTGGTTAAGACAGCTATTTTTGAAGAATCTGCCAGACTTGTTTGCTCCTCCTCTAATACCTTTTCACTTTGTAGATTCATTTGGCTCGTTGAATCATCGTGTACTCCCACTTCAGAATAACTTGCCTCATGATTATCTGTACTTTCTTTCAAAGTTGAAGATGTATCAGTTGGTGACAACATTTCATCTGCTTTCGCCGATTGACCAGACATTCCTAAAAATAAGATTGCTAGCATAACACCGCACAGTCCATAAGCTTTGCTTTTCTTAAATCCAAAATGAAATCCTAATTGCATCTTAATTTCCTTTTCTACTTACAATTTCTGCTAATTCATTTTAAGACGATGAAACTATCAGCATCATAAAGTCTTAAAATAAACCTTCACCAATTTATTCGCAAAAAAAAGCTAGAAACTTGTCAAAAGTTCCTAGCTTTTTTAGTAGTATTGAAATATTAATCGACATCAACGAAACCAAAACGTGATAGAGGATACAATCTGAAAGAGATAACACCTTTAATTTGGTCCTTTTCAATAAGACCAAACTTACGACTATCATCTGTATTACGACGGTTATCGTTCAGTACAAGATATTGACCCTTTTCAATCTTAGTTTGTTTATTATCTGTCAATGTTGCAATGGAAAAATCATCAGTGAAGAAGTTTCCAGGTGAAACTGTCGCCAAATAAGCTGATTTATCCTTGCTAATATAGGCTTCGTCAACTGACTTATCATTGACATAAAGGAAATCATCCATAGCTGTCACGCTCTTACCCTCATCAGCAATAACACGCCCAATGTATTCTTTACCATTAACTGTATAAAGAATAAAATCTTTTTTCTGAGGTTCAACATTTTTATTGAAAGTAACATAATCACCAGCATGAATATAGTCATTCGCCTGACCTTCAGTCACACGGTGTGTTGAAAAGACAAATGCTCTTAACAACAAAATCACTACAATGGCAAGAACTGCTATGATAATATTTCGAATTAAATCTCTCTTAACCATACTTACTCCTTATGGGTTCTAATAAAATCATAACATAAATAGAGAAATAAAAAAAGAGGGAGTGAACAAGCTCAATGTATCTCTCCCTCTTTTTAAACCAAGGATTAAAGCCTTTCGCAGCTTAATAATCCTCAAGAAATGTTTGCATATTGACATCATCTGGAACTAAGGCAAGGTATTTTTCTGCCGTTGCACGCGCCTGATCTCTGTAACCAAATTCCCTCAGGATATATGCATAATCATGGAGGAATTCAGGATTTTCAGATAAATCTTTAGCCAAATCTTGATATATTTGATAAGCTTCTTCTTCATCATCAAGTGCTTGGTAGGCCTTGGCAATGTTCCAACGAGCCAAAACAGAATCAACTTCATAATCGGCTAAAGCCACTAGATCCTCGTAACGTTCTTCTTCCAAATAGAGCGTACTTAAACGTAAGATAATCTCATCTTGGTCCTCAGCCAATGGCAAGGCTTGCTTCAAATAAGATTCAGCAGATTGAGTGTCATGCAACTCGTAGGATAACTGTGACGCTAGCAAAAGTAATTGAACATCAAAGGCATTTTTAGAAATCCCTTGTTGTGCCATTCGTAAAGCTTCTTCGGTTTTATGTTCTGCATGTAACGACAAGGCGTAAATATACTCATAACCTTCGAAGTCAGCAGACATGGTTTCTATCTGCTTAAAGTAAAAATTAGCTTTTTGATACTCTTCTTGATCATAGAGCAAAGTGGCTAACTCAAAAGCAACGGTATCATCGTACTCAATTTCAATAGCTTTTTCCAAAAATTCACGAGCAGCTTCAAACTTACCAAGACTGGCATAAGCCTTACCAATGCGCTCATAAGTAGAAACGCCAGTCATTGCCAGGAGGTCACGATTATCTAATTTAGCATAGTATTGAATAGCTTGTTCAAAATTTCCAAGTTCAAATTCCATCTCAGCCAAACCAAAAATAATCAATGAGTCATCTGATAGTTGACTTGCCTCCAACAACTTATCACGTGCCACATCAGTTAAGCCCTCCATTTGATAGAGGTCTGCCTTTACAATTAAAGCAGACAAATAGTCGTCAGAATCTTCAGGTATGGCATCCAAATAAAGAAAGGCCTCTTCAATATCGCCATCTTCAGCCGCAATTTGTGCTAGATTGACATTAACCTCTGGAAAATCAAAACGAACTTTTTCGTAAATTTCTTGTGCCTGAGGTAAGAAACCAATAGACTCTAAGTATTGACCTAACTCAACAAGAACCTCTGCAGGGTCTTCTCGTAAAGCTTTTTTAAAATATTTGTCTGCGTGGTCTAAATCTTGGTTTCCAATAGAGGCAACCATTTTTTCACTATTTAACATCGTCTTTTTGCCCTTCATTTTCTAGATCATCTTGATAAAGATTACTTACAGAACGGTACCAATCAAAAATCTCTCTAACAACAACCTTGACAGAAGCATAGATTGGAATCCCTAATAGAACACCCCACACACCGTAAAGAGATCCTGCTGTCAAGAGAATAAACATAATGGTGATAGGGTGAATGCTTAGTTTATTTCCCAAAACAAGCGGAGAAACAAAACGTCCTTCAATAGTTTGCTCGATAACAAAAATGATGAGGACCTTGATTAACATAGCAGGACCTTGCACCAATCCCATAATAACAACTGGTACCATAGCAAGAAAACTTCCCAGATAAGGAACCATGTTTAGAAAACCTGCCATAATACCAAAAGTCATACCATATCGAAGACCTACAATCTTAAACATAATACAGAACATAATGGCAACGACAATAGCGACTGTAACCTGGCCTTGAACATACCCTTCGAGCTGACTATTAATATCTGAAAGCATACGAACAGTTGTTTCACGAAAGCGAGTTGGTAAGGCTGAGACAAAGCTATGTTTCATCTTTTGGCTATCCCTTAAAAGGTAGAAGAGAATGAAAGGTGCCAAAATGATAGCTACTGTCACCCTTGCTACTGTGCTCGCAAAAGATCCAACCCATGTCAAAGCCGATGAAGAGAAGTTCTCAGCATAATTGACCATTCTCGCTGAGAAATCACTAAGCATGGACTCTAGATCACCGTGGAAGTTGGAAAGAATAGGAAGATTAATCCAACGTTCCGTCTCACTATTGGCACGTGCAATATATGATGGTGCATTTCGTATCAAGATCAAAATTTGATTTTGTAAGCTAGGAATAGCCGTCGAAATTCCCCAAACCAAGAGCAAACCAAGGATAGCGTAGATGACTAAGATAGACATGGTTCGGTTTAGTCCGGTTCTTTCTACAAGTAGTACCAAAGGTTTTATTAAATAATAAAGGAGCATGGAAATAACCAATGGCAACATAATAATGGTCATAAACTGGATGACGGGTGAAAAAATGGGACTAATCTTGGTAAAAATCAAAACCGTCAAACCAATCAAAAGTAAGATGAAAAAGGCTACAACAGCCTGATTATTCAATATCCACTTAAAAAACCATGTTTCTGAAAAATGTTCTGTTTTTTTACGCTTCATAGTTCCTCCCTATTTATCATAAAATGTTACAGTTTTATCTACCAAGTTCTGGTTACGATCGTAGCTAAATTTTGCAGAGAAGAATGGTCTATCTTCAAGGATCCACTTAAAAATCTCATAGTCACCTTCCCAAGTTGGTTTAGATAAGACCTCATCATAAGGTACCCATTCAAGCGTTCCTTCACGAGACTCCTCATCTGAGATGAGTTCTCCTTCAAAACCAGTTACCTTAAAGACATAGGTATACCAATCATGACCGGGGGTAAATTCTGGAAAGGTAATCATCCCTTTAAAATCCATATCAGTCACTGTAAAATGGGTTTCCTCGAGAATTTCACGACGAGCACATTCGTCAGGCGTTTCTCCCGCTTCTAGTTTTCCCCCAACAGAAATCCACTTTCCTTCATGAACATCATTAGGCTTTTTATTACGATGTAGGAGCAAAAGCTCCTTTCCATTGTCAATATAACAAATGGTAGCTAACTTTGTCATAATGCATCTCTTTTCCAATGTTTTTTAAATATTATACCAAATATGGGATTGGATTTGGGCTTTGAGCAAACGATTTTGAGATATAGTTGAAAATCTGCTTTCTGATTCTCTTGACAAACAAAAAGAGAACCAATTTGGTTCTCCTTTAATCTCTTTAGTATTTCAAATAACGGCGCATTGCCATACGTGACCCAATCGAACCGATAATGATACCGACTGCAAAGAGGGTTCCGATAACCGCATAGACAAACCACTCTGGATCATACATCGAAATACCACCTTTGACAAAATCAGGGTTCAAAGATGAGTAAACCATGTGATACAAAAGATAAATCAGTCCTGAAGGAATGATAGCACCAAGTGCACCAATCCAAGCGCCTTCCATCAAGTAGGGACGACGAATATATGAATTCTTGGCACCTACCAAACGCATGATTTGAATTTCAGTCGCACGGGACATAATGGTAATACGGATGGTATTTGAAATCAATAGGACAGCCACAATCGTTAAGAGAGCTGTAGCAATGATGCCCCAGAACTGAACACGTTTCATAGTAGACATCAGAATTTCGGTATCTGACCCACCAAAGTTAGCATTATCAACGCCCTGAATGGCTTTAGCTTCCTTAGCAACTCGACTGACATCATCTGGTGATTTCGTTTGAACGATGTAAACATCTGATAGTGGGTTAGCATCCCCAGTCGCTGTCTCGAAACTTGACCCCATTGTTTCAATGAGTTGTTTCTTTTGTTCTTCTTTGCTAGAGAAGGTAACCTTATCTACACCTTTGATTTTGGTCAAAGCATCATAAATCTTATGGTAGT
>ENA-OPTB01002235-OPTB01002235.1-human-gut-metagenome-genome-assembly--contig:-NODE-2235-length-12808-cov-5.648318_pt1 | contig 12808 bp, 7 predicted proteins | sample MGYA00241810_ERZ501911 | MGnify/ENA primary metagenome ERZ501911 (study PRJEB25962, sample SAMEA2042304) | human gut metagenome | biome: human gut; feature: human-associated habitat; material: faeces... | reverse complement strand
AACTTCATTTAAAAACGTAAAACGTAAACGTATGAAAAAGTTAGCAGTTTTATTTGTATGCGCAGCCATGTTGGCTTCGTGTGATGGCTTTAAAGGTGGAAGCAAAGACCTGAAGGCTGAAAATGATTCTCTATTGATGGAACTGACCCAGCGCAATGCTGAACTGGATGATATGATGGGAACTTTCAATGAAGTACAGGAAGGTTTCCGTAAGATCAATGCTGCTGAAAGCCGCGTGGACCTACAACGCGGAACTATAACAGAAAATTCAGCCAGTGCCAAACAGCAGATCGCTTCTGACATCGAATTCATCTCTAAGCAGATGGAAGAAAACAAAGCGCAGATCGCTAAATTGCAGGCTCAGTTAAAGAATAGCAGTTACAATTCTGCACAAATGAAAAAAGCTGTTGCTGCTTTGACTGCCGAACTGAACGCTAAACAACAGCGTATCGAGGAACTTCAGACAGAACTGGCTTCCAAGAATATCCGTATTCAGGAACTGGACGCTGCTGTCAGCGACTTGTCCGCAGCTAAAGAAACATTGGTTGCAGAAAACGAAGCTAAAGCAAAAACCGTTGCCGAACAGGAAAAGAGTCTGAACGCTGCCTGGTTTGTATTTGGTACAAAATCAGAATTGAAAGCTCAGAAGATTCTTCAGAGCGGAGATGTATTGAAGAGTGCTGATTTCAATAAGGATTATTTCACTCAGATTGACATCCGTACAACAAAAGAAATCAAATTGTACTCTAAACGTGCTGAGTTGCTGACTACTCATCCTGCCGGTTCTTATGAATTGGTGAAAGATGACAAAGGCCAGTTGACATTGAAGATTACTAATCCTAATGAATTCTGGAGTGTATCCAGATACTTGGTTATTCAGGTAAAATAAGGTAGGATTCCTTTTTTAGAATTGCCAATGTGCTGATTCCTGAATTCGAGAAATTAGCACATTGGCTTTTTTATTTTTTATATACACCCATAACTACTGATGAAATATAAAAATCTGTTTTTTGATCTTGACGACACCATTTGGGCTTTTTCCCGTAATGCCCGCGATACCTTTGAAGAGGTATATCAGAAATATGCATTCGACCGTTACTTTGATTCGTTTGACCATTATTATACGCTTTATCAAAAACGAAATACTGAACTTTGGATTGAATATGGTGGAGGGAAGGTGACGAAAGATGAACTGAACCGTCAGCGTTTCTTTTATCCTTTGCAGGCGGTAGGAGTGAATGATGAGGATTTGGCTGAAAAGTTCTCGAAAGATTTCTTTGCTGTTATTCCTACAAAAAGCGGTCTGATGCCTTATGCCAGAGAGGTGTTGGAGTATCTTGCCCCTAAATATAATCTGTATATCCTTTCCAATGGCTTTCGTGAATTGCAATCGCATAAGATGCGTTCGGCGGGTGTGGATGGTTATTTCAAGAAGGTGATTCTTTCGGAAGATCTCGGAGTGTTGAAGCCCCGACCTGAAATCTTTAATTTTGCCCTGTCTGCCACTCAATCGGAGTTGCGCGAATCGTTGATGATTGGTGACAGTTGGGAAGCTGATATTACCGGAGCGCATGGGATAGGGATGCATCAAGCCTTCTACAACGTGACGGAACGGACTACTTTCCCTTTTCTTCCTACTTATCACATCCATTCTCTGAAAGAATTAATGAATTTATTATAAGTTTTCTGGATTAAGTCGTATTTTTGTTGCGTTTAATAAATGCATAAAAATGCGATATAATCATGGATAGTACACTTCTGCCTTTTGCTTTACTTTGCTTCACCTCGTTTTTTACGTTGACCAACCCTTTGGGGACAATGCCCGTCTTTCTGACGATGACTCATGGAATGACGGAGAAAGAGCGTCAGTCGATTGTCCGTCGCGCCACTATTGTGTCGTTTATCACAATAATGGTTTTCGTCTTTGCCGGCCAGTTCCTTTTTAAGTTCTTCGGTATCTCTACTAACGGATTCCGTATTGCCGGGGGAGTGATTATCTTCAAGATAGGCTTCGATATGCTTCAAGCCCGCTATACACCGATGAAGCTGAAAGATGAGGAAATCAAAACGTATGCGGATGATATTTCTATTACTCCGCTCGGTATACCTATGTTGTGTGGCCCCGGAGCGATTGCTAACGCTATTGTATTGATGCAGGATGCACATTCCTATGAAATGAAGGGGATATTGATAGGCACTATTGCCCTGATTTATCTATTGACTTTCTTCATTCTTCGGGCTTCCACGAAATTGGTGAACGTCTTGGGTGAAACGGGTAATAATGTGATGATGCGTCTCATGGGATTAATTCTGATGGTGATTGCTGTGGAATGTTTCGTGAGTGGGGCGAAGCCGATATTGGTGGATATTGTGAGAGAGGGGATGGGTGGTCTTCTCAAATGATGAGTCGAAAAAATCATATGGATTAAAATGTAAAAGAGGCTGAACCTCAAAATAGATACTTTGAGCCAGCCCCTTTATAATTAAAGTTTTCTAGTTGAAATCGTCAGCTGGGAATCCAGTCCGGCGAAATCCTGAGATCTTATAAGTTAAATTATTGTCATCATCGTCAAACTGTACCATATATACGATACTGTCGGCAGGCATGCCACTAGGTGTTTTTGCAGCATTTTCCAATATTTTACCGTCAGTGATTTTCACTTTTGATTCATAGATTACATTATCTACGAATCCCGTTGTTGAGAATGTTCTTTCCGTATAGTTTACATTCACTTTTAGTTTATATTTCCAAAAATTGTTTAGATCATCCAGCCACATTTCTGTTTCGCTGTTACTGGCTGTATTGTATGTGCTCATTTGCATATGTCCTAGTTCAAAAGGATCTTCTACTTCCTTCCCATCAATAATAGCGTTCACTGTTATCCACCAGTCACCTGCCATTTTTTCAATGGCAGTGCCACCTGGTTCTGTGTCGTCATCACATGCTGTAAAGGCGAAAGCCAATGAGGCCAAAAGTAATATCATATATTTCTTCATAATCGTATATTTTATTTCTTTACTATAATGTCAAAAGATAACTGACCGGCATAATCAACGGTCCATTTCAGAGTTCCAGTTGTAGGATCTAATGATGTGTTAGTCATCTGATCCATAGAATCACCCCAACCTGCTACGTTGCTTTCCACATGAGTGATGGTATTGTCATCATTCAATTTAAACTTCCCGACCATTGCATAGTCTGGTCCATAACCTGTACGTTGATCATACCAACCACCTAAGAAATCACTGATGTAAAATATACCGGGTTCTAGTTGCAATATAATTATCTCATATCCACTGAAAGCTACAACTGAGGGAAGGGTACGCTTGCTGCCTTCTGCTACGGTATAGATTCCGGACTGCAAAGGGGACGCGGTATTGTCTGCTACATATACTGTTCTTGTGAAAGTTTTGGCAAAACCATCTTCATTATATGCTGCATATACTAAGTTATAGATACCAGGAGTGTTCACGTCTACATTTCCTTTTATCTGTACCGATGATGTAATATCTTCACCGTTCATTTCTGCATAATATCCCGGCTCCACATATGGCTGCCCTTTTTCTATAACAATCTTCTCATCGCCTTCTCTTTCCAATGTCACGAAATAGGTGACTTTTGAAGTGTCATCTGTTGATTTGTCGCAAGCTCCAAATACGAACGACAAACATACTAATATGCTATATAATATTTTTTTCATATATAATACTTACTAAGTTGTTAGCTTTTATTTGATATCCCACCAAACGGGTGTGCTTCCCGGTACGGCTGCAGGGGGGTTTGCATTCTGCTGGCGTGCTCTTAAAGGATAAGTCATACGCTTCATCAGTCCGCCTGCTTCCAAACCATTGGTCCATGGAGCAACTAAATCTCCCGGAGTATATACAGATGCATTTTTCTGTATTTGCTCTGCCGAATAAGAAGATAATTTCGGGCAATCCGTACGACGAATTTCACTCCATGCTTCCATATGGTCCATATAGAAAAGAGATACCCATTTCTGCATATATATAAGATTCAGCTTTTCTGCCAATGTTGAAGCGGTGGACCATGCACAGCTCCCCTCTAGTATGCTATTCTCCTGTCCCGCGAATTCACGAGCAGCGAAATCGGCAGTAACTCCTGCCTCGTATGCGCTTTTGGCACTTGCATCATTGTTCAGGAAACGGACATATACTTCGGCAATCAAGAATTGTAATTCTGCTTGAGTAAAGAAATAAACTGGTTTTGTCGGTCCGATTGAATAATCAATAGCACTTACATTTTTGTTTTTCCAATTGTCAGTTCCTAAAATACTTTGCATATGTGTTTTTCCACCGGGAAGCTGTCCGACATACTTTCCGTCTGCGTCAGTTTTGTTGATACCATAAGCGATACGGGGGTCATCCGTAGCAGTTAGATAAGAGATGAGTGGATAAGCTGCACAATGGTTACCCGTTAATCCAATAGCATTAGTATTATACCAAGGATTGCATCTATCTGTTTCATTTATAAAACAATCCAGTTTTACGTCTCCGGAAAAGAACTCATCGTTCTGTACTAGAAGTTTAACTTTCTCCGTATAAGCGGCCGCATCTACGTTGGCGTCAATGAAGCGTAAATACATGCGAAGACGAAGGGCATTGGCAAACCCCTTCCATTGAGCGAGGTCTTTGTTGAATATTAAATCCGGTACGTCCATACCGCTTCCGTCTAATGCTGTTTCTGCTGCATCAATTTCAGCCAATATGCCTTTGTATACAGCGTCGCCTGTATCCCATTTGGGAGTTGCATTCGCATTTCCTTGAAGAGCCTCCGAATAAGGCGAGTCACTAGTGTTATCTACCATGATTTGGAAGGCATATGCTCTTAGTATAGTAGTTGCAAAGCGGTCGGCAGGATTGGTCGTTTTCTCTAAAACCTGTTTAGCGTCCTCCAACGCGCCAGCAAATAAAGTTCTATAAGAATAATCCATTTGCTGTGAAGATTCAGTAAATGTATATTCACATAGAGTGTTGTATTGGTTGGATTCCGGCTTTTGTTCATAATACTGCGCAAAGAACCCCGCGTAATTATAAATTTCTCCTCCTACTACTGAAGCGATCGAGGCGCTGATGGAAGGGAATATCAAATCAGCCGTTACCTGATTGTTCATCGGATAGTTCGGGTCGTCATTGATATTCAAGTCGCAACTGGCAAAAAGTGCTGTAGTTGCCAATGATGCATATAATAGTATTTTCTTCATATTTATTCCTGTTTAAAATTTAACCATTAAGTTGAAACCGAAACGGCGTGAGCTGGGATTAGCTGTGTATTCCCCATAGTTACCTTCAAGGTCATTACCAAATGAAGTCATTTCGGGATCAATAAATGTATTGCTGGATGGAGTCCAGATAAATAAGTTGTTGCCATATGCAGAGACTTTGATTGCTTGGAATGGGGTTTTTGACAACCATTTCTTCGGCAAATCCCACCCTAGCACAACAGAACGAAGTTTTACATATGATTTATCTACCAGGAAGCAGCTTCCCATATCTGAGCCACCATCACCCCAATATTGATAGATGTTGGAACTAGTAATAGGAGTTGTGTTTTCTACATAAGTCACTTGATCTCCATTTACTATTTTATTTACCGAATTGGGGACAATAAAGGGGTTGCGGTCATTGTAGGCAGTCTGTATTGCGTTGCCGGTGAAGTAGTTGATGTCTTTGGTTCGCGAATACATGACTCCACCTTGGCGAATATCGAAATCAACCCCCAGGCTTAAACCTTTATATTTTAAATTAGTGGAAATACCCATTTGATATTTGTTGTTCATGTCTCCACAGATTCCAAATTCTGCGGCTTCAACAGGAAGACCTGTGGATGAATTTACAACAATTCTTCCTTGTGGATCGCGTTCCGCTACTTGGGCTTTGAATACTCCGACAGGCATTCCGGTTATAGCATACATACTTGTACCACCGTTCAAACCATAAATAGTCGTAATTCCGCCCAATTCCTCCGGCAGGCTGATTACTTTACTCCAGTTTTTGGTAAAGTTCCATGTTAGCTCCCAAGTAAAATCTTTTGTTCTTATCGGAGTACCGCTGACCAATAGTTCAATACCATGATTGCGAATTTTACCTAAGTTCATGTTTTGAGCCGTATATCCTGAGGCAGGATCCATTGACAATGAGAAAATCTGCTTGTCGGTGTTACGATTATAATAAGAAATATCAAATGACAATCGATTTTTCAAGAAAGCCATATTTAAACCAACTTCTGCTTCTGTTGTCATTTCCGGGCTCAATGTGTTGCTACCGAGTATATTACCGGCTGAATAAGCATTGACACCCCCTAATGGGAAAGTCAGAGAACCAAAAGGTATACTGTTCGAAGATTGTGCGTATACGGGGTTGACCATATATACATCAGCGTCATTACCGGTTTTACCCCAACTGGCACGTAATTTACCGAAAGTTATAGCTTCTTTCCATGTTTCATTCAACAACTCGCTGAAAATGAAACTACCTGTAAATCCTGGATAAAAGAAACTACGGTTACCTTTCGGAAGAGTAGAAGACCAGTCATTGCGGGCGGTAACCGTTAAGTATAGCATATTTTTCCATGAACCTTCGAACTGTCCAAACACACCCATCAAACGTCTTAGCTCCGTATATTGTTTCACAGTGGGAGTCTTGCCGGAATTTTTTAAGTTGAACCATGTCGGAATTGTCAAGTCGTTCACTTCTGAATATTGATAAGATGATTTGCGTTCGTTGCCATTGAATCCTACTAATGCATTGACATTAAAATCACTGATTGGCATATTGAAGCTAAGCAAAAGGTCCTGATTGATTTCACGGCGTCGGGTGATCTGCTCTGTATATTGTCCGATTTCACCGGAGAACGGACTGCTTGAACCTTGTCCTTCTCCATTGGGAGTTCCTTCGTAATAAAGAGCATACAAATTCGGTTTTCCCTTATCACTTTGCCCCGTTGTTGTATCCAATCCCATACGATATGTGAACTTGAAGTATTTCAGGAATTCATAATCTAATTGGAATTTTCCATAGAATCTTTCCGATTCATACTCATTCAGGTAGTTATTCAATATATAATATGGGTTCATTACCCCATACGGAGTGTAATAATATCCGGGAGTATTGAACGGATCATTCTGATCTTCCAACCCTATGATGCTTATATCCCGTGGAGACTGATACAGGGAGTTTAGCATGGATAACCCTTGTCCGGTAGTTGCAAACTTATTTTGCTGATAAGCATAGTTTAATGAAGAAGAAAATGTTAATGCACCAACTTTGTGGCTACCACGTGCTGAAAAAGTATATTTGTCATAACTGTCAGCATCTGTCGGAATCATTCCATCATCGCTGATCTGAGAGAAAGAAACAAAATAATCACTCTTGTCAGTAGCTCCGTTAAATGATACACTATTGCTATACCTGAATCCCGCGTCAAAAAAGTCTTTGATATTATCAGGCATTGCTACATAAGGTTTCAGCTTTTGGGAGTTATTGTATACGTTTCCCCATAACTGCATAGAACCGTCAAAACGGGGACCCCAAGAGCCGTTTTCCAATTCAGTATGGTTACCGTTCCATCCCATACCGAATTCATTTTGAAATTCCGGCAGGCGTAAAATAGTAGACCATTGCACACCACCATTATACTCTATTCCAACGCCTTTTCCTTTCCGGCCGTTTTTGGTCGTAATCATGACTACACCATTTGCTGCCCGGCTTCCATACAAAGCGGTTGCCGCAGCGCCTTTCAAAATAGTCATATTTGCTACATCATCTGGGTTAATGGCATTTGCTCCATTTCCGAAATCGTATCCGCTATTCAACCCGTCCGTAGAATATACGGTGGAGTTATTCAAGGGTACTCCATCTACTACATATAGTGGTTGGTTGGTGCCGGATAGCGAACTGACCCCACGGATAATTACCGAATTGGAAGCTCCCGGGTCTGACGAGGTGTTGGAGATTTGTACACCTGCAATCTTACCCGCCAAACTAGACATGACATCCGAAGTACGACTTTCGGTAATCTTGTCACCTCCGACAGAGGTAGCAGCATAGCCTAATGCTTTTTCAGATCTTTTTATGCCCATTGCCGTGACAACAACTTCGTCAATTTGCTGTGCATCAGACTTGAGTACAATCTTTAAATTAGGCTTAATCGCCACTTCCTGAGTCTGCATACCAATGTACGAAATCTGCAAAGTCTTTGCAGAACTAAATATTATCGTAACCTCTTTATAATGAGCGATAAACAGATAATATGATATCTGTTTGGCATAAATATGCATCAAATGTAAAGTGCAGATAATAAGCGTTTTAGTATTTATTAAAAATCTTGAGTTAATGATTTATTCTACTGTATTTCCACCCAAACAAGTGATTTATTTATTTGATTATCAAGTAAATATCATTTGTATTCAGAAGAATATTAAACGTTACTTGTTACCGTTTTGTGATAGGTAACCATTTTGTTGCTATTAATTGTTATAATTATCTATAATTAGATGAATATAACTAGGTGTGGAAATGAGTCAACTGATAACTATACGATTTGAACTTAAATACTACATAATGAAAAAACATCTATCATACTATCATTCATTTTTATATTGAATTAATTATCAGAAGAATAAGTATGATAGATACTTTTAAAATCCGATATCTATCATACTTTCTTCATGAAAAACGGGTATCTATCATACCAATACAGCTCTATTTTAGTGTAGTATCAGGGGAAAATACCCATATAAAGCCACAGGGATGTCTATTTTACAGAATGGTAATCCACATTTGTCGGCTTAATAATCCATTAGGAACGGTAATCTTTTTATAGCCCACATCTGTAGGCTGTACAGCCCGCACCTGTAAACTGTACAGCCCACGTATGTGTGACGAACAGCCTGCACTTGTGGGCTAAACTTATCGCCATTCAAGTGGAATTATTAAGCCATGATGGTCAGATTTATATGGATTCATTGCTATAAAAACAAGCTATCTTACGCCTGTCCGACCTTTATTCGGCTATTTTATTAATGAGAGATACCCTGTTTTTGATGGTATAAGAATGATAGATACCTTTTTTAAAATACATCTATCATACTTATTCTCTTGATAACTAACATAATATAAAAATGAATGATAGTATGATAGATATTTTTTTCATTATGTAACAGTTAAGTTCAAAACCACACAAAAGTAAGATTTTAATACGGTTAACCTATGAATTGAGTACCCGTGGCTATAAAACAATAAATTTGGAAATGGAATTTTTCAATCTAATTCTTATATCCGTTCTTCCCCTTCAACAAAGCCGCCTTTTCAAGATCACGCACAACTGTAATGTCCATTATATTTGCGTATACCTGAGTGGTTTTCACGCTTTTGTGACCTAATAATTTTTGTACAGTGGTTATATTTGCACCGCTATATAATAATAAGGTAGCATTTGTATGACGTGCAGTATGAAAAGATACCCGTTTGTCAATACCCGCCAAGTTTGCTAATACATTCAACTCTTTATTGATATTAGAATTATCTTTTAGCTTGAAAAAACTATTCAATTCTTCCTTGTAACGTTGCAATATACCAATTCCTTTGCCCTCAAATAATAGGTATAATGGCAGACGTACTTCGATTCCGGTTTTTACAGATTTATATATAAGCCAGGTTTCCTGATGAAATTCGACAATATTCGCAGGGTTCAGATTTATAAAATCGGAATATCGCAGCCCTGCATAGCAACAAAATAAAAAGGCATCTTTTGTCTTTTGTAATTTCATAAATCTCCCAGTCAACTGTAAGTCTTCAAATTTATGCAGCTCTTCTGGTGACAAATGTGTATGATTGCCCTCCACGCTTTTAATCTTATATTTTCTGAAAGCGTATTTCTGTACATCCATATATTCCTTGTTTATAGCAACATTGACATACCGTTTCAAGTGTTTCATATGTTTGGCTATGGTATTAAGGTGGTATCCTCTGGATTGCATGTAATTGTCAAATGAAGAAACAAATTCGAATGTCAAGTCCGTAAACGATATCTCTTTCTTGAACTCCCGAAGTAGCTCAAGCGTAGAAAGATGATTCTGCTTGGTACTTTCTTTCAATGAAGAATTGGAAACTTCTTCTCTATAGAAACTCAAAAATGACCTTCCATTACTTACAGGTCTATCAATAGACTCTTTTAATAAATCCAGTGAAATCGATTTCCCTTGTTGCCACAGTCCAAGTTCGGTTTGCTCAATCGCAGCTATATATTCATATAACATGCGGTTGAGAACATCAGCGTTAGGGTGGCTTTTTACCATTTTCCGCTTAGTGTCCCATTGGTCGACTTTGAGATATATTTTAGTAGAGAAATACATTTTTCTCCTGTTGAGATAAGCTTCCACCTGCACCAATGCCATCCCCTTCTTATTCAATTTCTTTTTTCTGTTAAACACAAGATTGTAACTAATCTTTTCCATACTTTTCCTTTTTAATTAATAATAGAACAAATTAAACGCAGTTCTGTGCTACATCAGAGATGAATTTGCATTAATATCTCTAAAAAAAATATTCTTTTAATCATTGAGTATTCACAAAACTTTAAATTAAATGCCACTTTTTTGTTGCTATTCTTACGTAAAAAGCAAAAAGCAGCTTTATTAAAGGGGAAATGTGACGGAAAATGACTAAAAGAAATCTTAAAAGGTACATTTTGTTCAAACAAAATATCACTATACACTTTTAAAAGTGGCTATTTTAATGCTATAAAAAGGTGTTTATTAGCATAAAAATAGCCACAAAAATAACAATATGTTAGATTTGCAACCTTTTTTTATTAAAATAATTGTTAGTTTCATATTTATTAATATATTTGCAAATTGTTAGAGTAAAGAAACAATTAATGTAAAGTTAAACTTTAAGAGAGAATTTATGAAAAGAAAATTGATGCTGTTATTGGCATGCCTTTTTGTGGGCATAAGCCTGGTAACTGCTCAGACTCAGAAGGTCACAGGCGTTGTGATTTCTGAAGAAGATGGGCAGCCGGTTGTTGGCGCTTCTGTGTTAGTAAAAGGTACCACCCAAGGTACAATCACAGATGTAGATGGTAATTTTAATTTATCGAATGTACCAAGTTCTGCAAAGACTTTGCAGATTTCGTACATTGGTATGCAGACGCAGGAAGTGGCGATAAAGCCCAATTTGCGAGTGGTTCTCAAATCTGATGCACAGCTAATAGATGAGGTTGTGGTAACCGGATATGGGGTAACTAAAAAAGCGGCATTTACGGGATCTGCCCAAACGGTGGATAACAAGGACTTGATGAAAAAAACAGATGAAAACTTTATGAAGTCTTTGGAAGGATCAGTAGCTGGTTTACAAGTAAATAGCTTGACTGGACAACCTGGTGCATACGCTTCTACTACTATTCGTGGAGTTGGTTCAATGAATTCTGGAACCGAACCTTTATACGTAATTGATGGTATTGCCATTTACACAGACAAAATGGGGGCTTATAACAAAGCCGGGACAGGGGATATGGCGGCAAGTCCGATGGCTAATATCAATCCTAACGACATTGAGTCCATCACAGTTTTGAAAGATGCTACAGCTACAGCTATTTATGGAGCTCGTGCAGCGAATGGAGTAATTGTAGTTACTACTAAAAAAGGTAGTCTGGGAAAAGCGCGTTTTAATGTGAATGCAAAAGTCGGAACTAGTTTTGTAGGTAAGATAGATCATAATTATCGTACGACAAATCTGGATAAATACAAAGAGATCTGGACCGAAGGACTAACAAATGCAGGATATGACGGTGAGGATGGCATGACTTCTGCTGAATGGCTGAATGCCTATGTTATGGATTGGTATAATGTGGACTTGACGCAAAATATCAAGAGTGTGGATTGGCTGAAGGAGATTCTGCAAAATGGTTTTTCACAAGAATATGATATCAGTGCTCAAGGTGGGAATGAAAATTTGCGCTATTATATTAGTGGAGGATATTTTCAGAACACAGGTATCGTCATCGGAACTGGAATGAAACGCTATAGCGGACGTATTAGTTTAGATGGAAAAAGCGGGCGAATAGGATATGGACTTTCTGTGAATGGAGCACTCTCCGATATAAACAACACTATGACTGAAAGCCAATATACTAATCCTATTGTAGCAGTATATGACATCCGTCCGTTTGAACAGGTGCGCAATGAAGACGGAACATATAATACAAATGTTAATTATAATCCTGTAGCTATTAACGATAAAGAAAAAGGTGATAAACGCAATCAAAAGCAGATTACATTGGTTGTGAATCCATATTTTACTTATAATATTATTGATGGCTTAACATGGAAGACAAATGCAGGATTGAGCTTGATTGACTTGGACGAGTTCTTTTACAGTTCAATTTATAATCCTCAATATTCCGGTAGTGGTATGCTTGGTCAAAGAAACCAGGAAAGAGCAACAACCTTGACCATTACCAATACCGTAAACTTCAACCGCACTTTCAAAGACATGCATCATTTGAATGTATTGTTGGGACAAGAAGCACAGAAAATATCTTATAGAACAATTTATGCAGCTGCCAGTGGATATCCTAGTGATGCTGTTTTTGAATTGGACAATGCTTCCAAGCCAACAGGGGCGGGATCTTCAACCAAAGCAAGCACTCTTTCTTCATTCTTTATGAATGCAGAATATAACTTGAATGATAAATATTATCTGTCAGGCAGTTTCCGTTATGACGGCTCGTCAAGATTTGGTGTAAACAACAAATGGGCTCCTTTCTGGTCTATAGGAGCAAAAT
>ENA-OPTB01002232-OPTB01002232.1-human-gut-metagenome-genome-assembly--contig:-NODE-2232-length-12813-cov-37.651121_pt1 | contig 12813 bp, 10 predicted proteins | sample MGYA00241810_ERZ501911 | MGnify/ENA primary metagenome ERZ501911 (study PRJEB25962, sample SAMEA2042304) | human gut metagenome | biome: human gut; feature: human-associated habitat; material: faeces... | reverse complement strand
CTTTGTTACTTTCTTGTGAGAAAGTAACGCAAAAGCACTTTCACACCGCCGCCCCTTCGGGGCTGGCAGTATGAAAGTGCTTTTGCGCCCTGCCGGGGGCTAAAAGAAGCAGCCTCACAACTGTCTCCAAGAATTTCTGTTGTCACTCTACTTCTTCTGGTGCAAGAGGATAGCCACACAATTCATCTTCCTGTGCAGAAACCTCTGCGTCCTCTGTTTTTACAAGGCCGCTTTCTTCAAGCAAATCTGGCGGCACAGCACTTACAGCTAACTGTTGTTCTTCCGGCAAGCTATTATACCAATCCAGCCATTCAAGCGTTTCTTTGGAAAGGCCCTCCGCATCTACCATCCGATCACCATATCGGACTTGATTTCCGGCTCCTTCTCTTTGCTCAAAAACGATCCATTTCTCGTTCATAAAAATCTCTATGGTATTGTCGGCCCCGTATTGATATTCAAATCCTGTTCCAAAATTAGATTGGTTATCCTTTGTCGGTATCTCAGAGCCATCAACCGATGAAGTGATTTCCCCGTCCATTACCCCGCAACGGCCACTTATGGTACTTTCTTTCCCCGTATCATAGTAGAGTTTGCCATCCACCATTACCATAGGGATTTTATCCCATTCTTGCGTTTCTTCCTGTCCCGGCAGTTCATTCTCACTTACAGGAACAATCTCATATTGGTAGTTGTCCCAATAAGATTCAATATCAGCTGCTGTAAAATAATCCAGTTTCTCCTCTGGAAGTTTCAGTCTGCCTGACTTTACTGCTTCTGCACAGTAGATAATCTCATAACTTGTATCATTTGAGAGATTAAACCGAAAACTTGTTACTGTCCCTCCAGCAACAGGCTCCGTTTTTTTATCGCTTACCTCCAATCCCGAAAACAGAAAATAAATATCCTCTATATCATCGGTTTTTGTAATGACTTGCTTTTCAGCGGAGTTTGGCACAACATTGCGATACATCTCGATATTATTCACATCAGCAACATCAAAAGGCATTGAAATAGTTTCCTTTTTTTCGCAACCAGTGAATACCAAAACCATAGCCGCCACCAAAACAAGAGCAATCTTTTTCACTGTATCACACCGCCTTTCTTAACTTGTAGTGACGAAAAAAATATCCTTTTGTTTCCTATCTGCCACCAAAAATTTTTGAAAACCAGCTTTTTTTCTGTTCCGGTTCCTGCTGATCCGTTCCAGCCTCCCCGGTAATAAGCTGCTGCTGGATTGTCCCCGCGTGTAGGGCCTGGGCCGCTGCCGCTGTCTGCTGGGCGGCGGCCAGCGCGTCAGTAAGCCGGGTAATGGTCTGGGCCTGCTGCTCGATCTGCCGGTCTTTCACTTCAAGCTGCCCCTGCAGCGTGTCGATGGTGGCCTGTAAAACAGAAATCACACCATCAACCTCTGCTGTTTTTTCTGCATTTTTGGTTGACGGCGCGTCAACCAAACCGTCAACCGCGCCCGTCAACTGGTTGTCGGTGGTTGACGGTGCAATTTCAGAAAACGCCTGTTTTATCAGCTTTTCGCCGTCAACCTCTACCATCAACCTACCGTCAACCGTTGCCGTCAACCCCTGTAAACTGGTTGACAGTGGTTCACGCTTAATTTTTTTGAAAACAGCTTGCTTTGATACCCCTATCTCGTCAGCTATCTGCCGGATCGTTTTCATACCTTTACGAACAGGCCCACAGGACACACGCCCTTAAACCCCGGCGTAGATATGTACCAGCAGCCGGGGCCTGTCGGCTCCCACGCTACTTCCAGGGTAATCTCGTGCCACCCATCAGGGAACAGGGCCGTAAAACCCTGCCCTGCGTGTATGCCGCGACCTTCCAGGAGCAGCCGAGGGTGCGGATCATCGTCTGCCGGATCGGGAAGCTGTATCTGCGCGATCCTCTCTTTATCCCAGCTCATAGACCTTTCCTCCTTCCCCTAAAATAAATCGCTATGCGATCCCGTCCGGGTGAGATATAAAATCAGCTCGTCCCCGTCCACTTCGTAGATCAGCAACCAATCCGGCGTAATGTGGCACTCACGACACCCCGTATAATCCCCGGAAAGTTGGTGCTCCCTGTTCTTCTCTGGCAACGGCTCCCCCGCAGCCAGCTTTTTAATAATATCCGTCAGCAAAGAAATATCAAAGCCGCGCTTTTTCACGCGCTTCAAATCCTTCTGAAATTTTGTGGTTGGTCTTATGTTATACATCGGCAAGCAGCTCCTCCATCATCTGATCGACATTGGAATAGGTCTTGCCGAGGCTCGGATCGGCCTTCATTCTCTTTACTTCCTTGATTGCTTCAACGGTTTCAGCGTTCGGCACATCGCCGCTGATTTCAAAGGGTATTCTATACTCCCGCACCGCCTTACGCGCAAAAACATTGAACGCCGTTGTCATCGTCATTCCCATATCAGCACAGAACGCCTCAAACTGCCGCTTCAAGTCTGCGTCCATACGAATGTTAATATTTGTATTTGCCATAGGTAGCAACTCCTTTCATTCTTATTATATCCATTGTATAACTTTTTATTTACAATGTCAATATATGTTCCTGACCGTTTACCCAAGCACTGGCCCTTAAACTTCTACCCTGGTATGTTCGCATTTAGAGGGCAAAAAAGCCTTGATTTATGCGGCTTTCCAAACGCGGTAGAGAGGGGGCCGGTATATTTACCCTCGGAGGGCTGAAAACGGCTTCTAAAGCGTAACAGGGGCCTTTCTGGGCCTTATTCCTGGCCCCCATCGTGCAGCGCATCCAGGAGCCAATCGCTCAACTCCTGGGAAGGGGACACCCGCACCGTTATATGCCCATTTTCAAAGCGCACCGCTGGCGGCGGACAATCCCACCACTTGCGGACGGTTTTCGGATCAAGGCCAGTTTCCCGGTGACAGTCGGCCTTGCGCCCCTCCGGGTGCTGCTGCCGCCATTCATAAACCCGCGCCTGGGCCGTTCCGCTGCCTTTAGGCCGCCCGTTCCCTTCTCTCCAATTCGTACCATTAGCCTTATCGTTAATCTCCTGGATTGCTCTCGCGCCCTGCAAATGTACTGGCTGTTTGCGCCAGTTCCGCTTGTTGACAGGCATAGTCAGACCGGAGAGCTTCGCTATATCGTCCCTGGGGAATGTCACATAGTCCTCGTTGAACATCTCCAGGGCGCACACCACATCATCTTTCGTGAAGCGGTTTATATCCTCCACGCTCATATCATCGTAAGGCCGGAGCAGCGCGAAAGCGTCCCGGCGCAGCTCGTCCTCGTCTATCCCGCATTTTTTCGCATAAATCGCCAGCGTCATAATGCCATAGAAACGATGGCCCACCCGGATTTCATCGGCGATCCGGTGCAGCCACCAGTCGTAAAGGTCACGCTTGACCGTCCAGCGGCCCCGCCGCTCCTTCTTGACGATCCGCCGCTCATACCAATCCGGGTACTTCTCTTTCGCCTCGGCCAGCGACAGGCGGCTCTTTCTCATAAGCCCTTCAAGCCGCTGCTGCTCCCCGTTGCTGTCCGGGATATAATCAAGCAGCCGCACCAGCTCCACCGGCCCGCCGAGCCGGAACGCCCTCACAGGGTACTCACGCCCCAGCTTCGAGCCGGAGCCGACCACCCGAAATCCCTGCAAAATCCCCTGCATTTGTGGCTCCTTGATGGTGGAGGTAAACTTATTCCAAATCTGCCGAGTGAGGGAATATTTCAACTCTTTCAAGCATTTCTGGTTGTACGGGTACATAGGCACCGGCTCTTTCAGCACATAATACAGGTGAAGCCCTGTCCCGCTGTTTACAACAAAGGTTGCCTGGGGCAAAATATCCTTGTTCATCTGGTGCAGCGTGTCCCGGAGCTGGGGCATACCTACCCCGTCCAGGTCAAAGACCAAAGCATAGAGATACCGGGCATTTTTGCCGCACCGCCGCAGCCCAAAATAGGAGATCGGGGACATAATCGTAAAATCGGTGTCTTGCAGCTCCCTCAGCTCGTCCAGCTCGTCAGTGATGGTACAGCGTTTCGCTTTACCGTCCCCCTCGATCTGCAGGGCGATCCCGGTTGCCCTGTCAACCTCACCTTTCGTCACTGTCACCGCGATCCCGTTTCCCTTCCTGTCCTCAAAATGGCCCTTCCTCTCGAAAGATCCTTCCGGGAAGATCTCACGATAAAACTCATACGGCTCCACCGGCTCCAAAAACTTCTCTAAATGCTCATTCTTTTCCCTGTAAAGTTCCCGGAGCTGTTCCAGGGCTGCTTGCTGATCCTCCATTCCTTACACCTCTTTTCGTACATTCTGCAAACCCACAGGGGGAAAAGGGGGAGCCAAAGAGCGGCCCCTTCGGGGCCTTAAAGAGAAAGTCACCTCCCCCTTTTCCCCCTCGCTCTGGGGCATGGAAATGATGGAAAACCTTTCAGGTTTACCACATTCCCACACCCCGCCGCTCACCCCCATAACCCCCTCCGACTTTCTCCCTGTCAGAGAGAGAATATTTTATTATTTTTTCCCTGGCCTAAAGGCCATAGGGGGGCATATATTATCAATACATTTTATTCCCTATTTTACGACAAACCCATTTCAGCTTGTCCCCTTCACCCCATAGGGGGGCATATATTATCAATACATTTTATTCCCTATTTTTACTGTTATTATAGCCTGTCCGGGCGGCTCTTGCAAGGCTCCCGGACAGGCTTCTTTTACAGCTCCATACCGCCCCAGGTGTGGCCCTGTTCCTGTTCTCTCTCCGGCTGCTGCACCTCTGGCACTGGTAGCAGCTCCCGCGCCTTTTCGACCAGGGGCCGGAACTGCTCCGGCAAGTGCTGATCCAGAAAGTCCAGCACCGCCCCGATCCCTTCCCGGAGCCGCGCCGAAATCCCACGCTCCCAGCTCAAATCTTCTTCCAGGTATTCCACCTGCACTTTGAGCTGCCGGTTTTCATTTTCAAGCCGCTGCCGCTCCTGGGCCTCCTTCAGTTTTTCTTTCATCGAGGGGATTTTCTGCTGAAGCTGTTGGTTTTCTACCTTCAGCTCCCGCACCTTCTGCTCTGCCGCCGCGCCCCGGATCACCGCCGCCTTCAGCTCCTTCACCTGCTCCACCGTCACACCCTTGACGGCCCCTGTCAGCGTCTTTTCCGGCTGTATCGCGTCCAGATCGGGCTTAACCTTCTCCACCGCTTTCAGCAGCTTCACATTCCCTTGCAGGGCCTTTCTCTGCTTTTCCAGGGCCGCGATCTCCTGCTCTGCTGCTGTCACCTGTTCCTGGATAGCTTCAAGCCGCTGGGCCGCTGCTCTGTACTCTGGTAGCTCCATACGCTCGCGGCCACCGCCCAGGCTGATAATCTCAAACTCGTGAGCCTGGGCGATTTCCGTTAGGGCTTCTTTCTCCCGTTCCATCCAGGCTTTCCATTCGGTCTGCTTTCGGCCCATCCCTTCAAATCCCTGCTGCTTTAACGCCTGTTTCATTGATACCCGCGTTGAGAGGCCCCGGCTCTGCTCCGTTGCCACAGGCACGAAGTCCACATGGAGGTGGGGCGTGGCCTCGTCCATGTGCAGCACCATATTGAACACCCGCAGATGAGGGTTGCGCTCCTGGAAGGACTCTGCAAATTCTTTGAGAGCTGCCGCCGCCCGTTCCCCTCCAGGGGAGCCGCACCCGCAGTCCGTCAAGTTGCCGATCTGGAAGATAGCCTCGTGAAATAGCTTCTCCTGTTTGCTCTGCCGGATATGCTCATAGTAATCTGGTATCTTGTCCCTGGTCTTTTTCTTTTTGGCATTGTAGGCGGCCAGGGCTTCATCGAAAAGTTCGTGGTACACCTTCTTCAAATCCTCGTTGCAAAAGGTGACATTCTGCCCCGACCTGCTCCGGTCTACATTCGCCGCTGAAAAGCTCCTGTTGTTGTGCCGGATACTTCCCCGGCCCGTCATTCCCGAAATGGTTGTGCCTATAAAATCACCCGTCCCTTTCCTGCAAAAGCCTATATCCTACTACTCCTATTTTACCATAACTGGCCGCAGGCCACAACCTCTTTGTTACTTTCTTGTGAGAAAGTAACGCAAAAGCACTTTCACACCGCCGCCCCATTGGGGCTGGCAGTATGAAAGTGCTTTTGCGCGCTCCCGCGGGGATTGCCGGAGCTGCCAACCGCTACGGTTTCCCGCTGCTTTCGGGCGGCTCCGGCTGGGACTTCGGCCACACTGTCAAATCACTGCTTTATGCTCTGCAAAATTTCCTCAACCGTCGTTCCGTACAACTTTGCCAGCGCAATCAAATTAGAGGTACTCGGATCACATTCTCCGCTTTCCCACTTAGATACTGCTTGCCGACTAACCCCTATTGTTTCTCCTACAAATTCTTGGGTCATCCTATTTTTAGTCCGCAAGTCTTTCAATACTTCACCTAAATTTTGTTTAAGGACGCTCTTTTCAGCTCTTACATCTTTAGACCTAATATATTTCTTCAAAGCTCGAATAATCAAGATAACCAGATAGATAAATAGCCCGAAAAGACCTGCATAGATGATCAAAGAAATAACCATCATTGGTGCCGCTATACTCATATTTGTTCCTCCTTTCTGATCATCATTTTAGCAATAACTTCTCGGTTGCTACCACCAATTATTGAGCAACTTTAAGTTGCTTTCTACTTTCCAAACAGTTTACTAAACCACCCGCGCTTTTGCTCCGGCTCCTGGCCCTGCTGATCCGCTCCGGCCTCCCCGGTAAGAAGCTGCTGCTGGATTGTCCCCGCGTGAAGGGCCTGGGCCGCCGCTGCTGTCTGCTGGGCGGCAACCAGAGCCTCCGTCAGCTTTTCAATCTGCCTGTCTTTTACTTCAAGCTGTCCTTGTAGCGTGTCGATGGTGGCCTGTAAAACGCAAACCAAATCGGAAACTTCGTGGTTTTCGGTTTGCGTTTGGTTTTCGATTTCGGTTTGCGATTTTTCAGAAAAAGCCTCTTTTATCAAGGCTTCCTGGTGTTCATCAATCGCAAACTGGTTTCCGTTTTTTCGCAAACCTGATCGCAAACCCAGGTTTGCGATTTGTTTATTTACTGCTGTCTTTGATACCCCTATCTCGTCCGCTATCTGCCGGATTGTTTTCATACCTTCACGAACAGGCCCACAGGACACACGCCCTCAAACCCAGGCGTAGATATGTACCAGCAGCCGGGGCCTGTTGGCTCCCAGGCTACTTCAAGGGTAATCTCGTGCCAGCCATCTGGAAACAATGCGGTAAATCCCTCTCCTGCGTGTATGCCACGCCCTTCCAGGAGCAGCCGAGGGTGCGGATCATCGTCTGCCGGATCGGGAAGCTGTATCTGCGCGATCCTCTCTTTATCCCAGCTCATAGACCTTTCCTCCTTCCCCTAAAATAAATCGCTATGCGATCCCGTCCGGGTGAGATATAAAATCAGCTCGTCCCCGTCCACTTCGTAGATCAGCAACCAATCCGGCGTAATGTGGCACTCACGACACCCCGTATAATCCCCGGAAAGTTGGTGCTCCCTGTTCTTCTCTGGCAACGGCTCCCCCGCAGCCAGCTTTTTAATAATATCCGTCAGCAAAGAAATATCAAAGCCGCGCTTTTTCACGCGCTTCAAATCCTTCTGAAATTTTGTGGTTGGTCTTATGTTATACATCGGCAAGCAGCTCCTCCATCATCTGATCGACATTGGAATAGGTCTTGCCGAGGCTCGGATCGGCCTTCATTCTCTTTACTTCCTTGATTGCTTCAACGGTTTCAGCGTTCGGCACATCGCCGCTGATTTCAAAGGGTATTCTATACTCCCGCACCGCCTTACGCGCAAAAACATTGAACGCCGTTGTCATCGTCATTCCCATATCAGCACAGAACGCCTCAAACTGCCGCTTCAAGTCTGCGTCCATACGAATGTTAATATTTGTATTTGCCATAGGTAGCAACTCCTTTCATTCTTATTATATCCATTGTATAACTTTTTATTTACAATGTCAATATATGTTCCTGACCGTTTACCCAAGCACTGGCCCTTAAACTTCTACCCTGGTATGTTCGCATTTAGAGGGCAAAAAAGCCTTGATTTATGCGGCTTTCCAAACGCGGTAGAGAGGGGGCCGGTATATTTACCCTCGGAGGGCTGAAAACGGCTTCTAAAGCGTAACAGGGGCCTTTCTGGGCCTTATTCCTGGCCCCCATCGTGCAGCGCATCCAGGAGCCAATCGCTCAACTCCTGGGAAGGGGACACCCGCACCGTTATATGCCCATTTTCAAAGCGCACCGCTGGCGGCGGACAATCCCACCACTTGCGGACGGTTTTCGGATCAAGGCCAGTTTCCCGGTGACAGTCGGCCTTGCGCCCCTCCGGGTGCTGCTGCCGCCATTCATAAACCCGCGCCTGGGCCGTTCCGCTGCCTTTAGGCCGCCCGTTCCCTTCTCTCCAATTCGTACCATTAGCCTTATCGTTAATCTCCTGGATTGCTCTCGCGCCCTGCAAATGTACTGGCTGTTTGCGCCAGTTCCGCTTGTTGACAGGCATAGTCAGACCGGAGAGCTTCGCTATATCGTCCCTGGGGAATGTCACATAGTCCTCGTTGAACATCTCCAGGGCGCACACCACATCATCTTTCGTGAAGCGGTTTATATCCTCCACGCTCATATCATCGTAAGGCCGGAGCAGCGCGAAAGCGTCCCGGCGCAGCTCGTCCTCGTCTATCCCGCATTTTTTCGCATAAATCGCCAGCGTCATAATGCCATAGAAACGATGGCCCACCCGGATTTCATCGGCGATCCGGTGCAGCCACCAGTCGTAAAGGTCACGCTTGACCGTCCAGCGGCCCCGCCGCTCCTTCTTGACGATCCGCCGCTCATACCAATCCGGGTACTTCTCTTTCGCCTCGGCCAGCGACAGGCGGCTCTTTCTCATAAGCCCTTCAAGCCGCTGCTGCTCCCCGTTGCTGTCCGGGATATAATCAAGCAGCCGCACCAGCTCCACCGGCCCGCCGAGCCGGAACGCCCTCACAGGGTACTCACGCCCCAGCTTCGAGCCGGAGCCGACCACCCGAAATCCCTGCAAAATCCCCTGCATTTGTGGCTCCTTGATGGTGGAGGTAAACTTATTCCAAATCTGCCGAGTGAGGGAATATTTCAACTCTTTCAAGCATTTCTGGTTGTACGGGTACATAGGCACCGGCTCTTTCAGCACATAATACAGGTGAAGCCCTGTCCCGCTGTTTACAACAAAGGTTGCCTGGGGCAAAATATCCTTGTTCATCTGGTGCAGCGTGTCCCGGAGCTGGGGCATACCTACCCCGTCCAGGTCAAAGACCAAAGCATAGAGATACCGGGCATTTTTGCCGCACCGCCGCAGCCCAAAATAGGAGATCGGGGACATAATCGTAAAATCGGTGTCTTGCAGCTCCCTCAGCTCGTCCAGCTCGTCAGTGATGGTACAGCGTTTCGCTTTACCGTCCCCCTCGATCTGCAGGGCGATCCCGGTTGCCCTGTCAACCTCACCTTTCGTCACTGTCACCGCGATCCCGTTTCCCTTCCTGTCCTCAAAATGGCCCTTCCTCTCGAAAGATCCTTCCGGGAAGATCTCACGATAAAACTCATACGGCTCCACCGGCTCCAAAAACTTCTCTAAATGCTCATTCTTTTCCCTGTAAAGTTCCCGGAGCTGTTCCAGGGCTGCTTGCTGATCCTCCATTCCTTACACCTCTTTTCGTACATTCTGCAAACCCACAGGGGGAAAAGGGGGAGCCAAAGAGCGGCCCCTTCGGGGCCTTAAAGAGAAAGTCACCTCCCCCTTTTCCCCCTCGCTCTGGGGCATGGAAATGATGGAAAACCTTTCAGGTTTACCACATTCCCACACCCCGCCGCTCACCCCCATAACCCCCTCCGACTTTCTCCCTGTCAGAGAGAGAATATTTTATTATTTTTTCCCTGGCCTAAAGGCCATAGGGGGGCATATATTATCAATACATTTTATTCCCTATTTTACGACAAACCCATTTCAGCTTGTCCCCTTCACCCCATAGGGGGGCATATATTATCAATACATTTTATTCCCTATTTTTACTGTTATTATAGCCTGTCCGGGCGGCTCTTGCAAGGCTCCCGGACAGGCTTCTTTTACAGCTCCATACCGCCCCAGGTGTGGCCCTGTTCCTGTTCTCTCTCCGGCTGCTGCACCTCTGGCACTGGTAGCAGCTCCCGCGCCTTTTCGACCAGGGGCCGGAACTGCTCCGGCAAGTGCTGATCCAGAAAGTCCAGCACCGCCCCGATCCCTTCCCGGAGCCGCGCCGAAATCCCACGCTCCCAGCTCAAATCTTCTTCCAGGTATTCCACCTGCACTTTGAGCTGCCGGTTTTCATTTTCAAGCCGCTGCCGCTCCTGGGCCTCCTTCAGTTTTTCTTTCATCGAGGGGATTTTCTGCTGAAGCTGTTGGTTTTCTACCTTCAGCTCCCGCACCTTCTGCTCTGCCGCCGCGCCCCGGATCACCGCCGCCTTCAGCTCCTTCACCTGCTCCACCGTCACACCCTTGACGGCCCCTGTCAGCGTCTTTTCCGGCTGTATCGCGTCCAGATCGGGCTTAACCTTCTCCACCGCTTTCAGCAGCTTCACATTCCCTTGCAGGGCCTTTCTCTGCTTTTCCAGGGCCGCGATCTCCTGCTCTGCTGCTGTCACCTGTTCCTGGATAGCTTCAAGCCGCTGGGCCGCTGCTCTGTACTCTGGTAGCTCCATACGCTCGCGGCCACCGCCCAGGCTGATAATCTCAAACTCGTGAGCCTGGGCGATTTCCGTTAGGGCTTCTTTCTCCCGTTCCATCCAGGCTTTCCATTCGGTCTGCTTTCGGCCCATCCCTTCAAATCCCTGCTGCTTTAACGCCTGTTTCATTGATACCCGCGTTGAGAGGCCCCGGCTCTGCTCCGTTGCCACAGGCACGAAGTCCACATGGAGGTGGGGCGTGGCCTCGTCCATGTGCAGCACCATATTGAACACCCGCAGATGAGGGTTGCGCTCCTGGAAGGACTCTGCAAATTCTTTGAGAGCTGCCGCCGCCCGTTCCCCTCCAGGGGAGCCGCACCCGCAGTCCGTCAAGTTGCCGATCTGGAAGATAGCCTCGTGAAATAGCTTCTCCTGTTTGCTCTGCCGGATATGCTCATAGTAATCTGGTATCTTGTCCCTGGTCTTTTTCTTTTTGGCATTGTAGGCGGCCAGGGCTTCATCGAAAAGTTCGTGGTACACCTTCTTCAAATCCTCGTTGCAAAAGGTGACATTCTGCCCCGACCTGCTCCGGTCTACATTCGCCGCTGAAAAGCTCCTGTTGTTGTGCCGGATACTTCCCCGGCCCGTCATTCCCGAAATGGTTGTGCCTATAAAATCACCCGTCCCTTTCCTGCAAAAGCCTATATCCTACTACTCCTATTTTACCATAACTGGCCGCAGGCCACAACCTCTTTGTTACTTTCTTGTGAGAAAGTAACGCAAAAGCACTTTCACACCGCCGCCCCTTCGGGGCTGGCAGTATGAAAGTGCTTTTGCGCCCTGCCGGGGGCTAAAAGAAGCAGCCTCACAACTGTCTCCAAGAATTTCTGTTGTCACTCTACTTCTTCTGGTGCAAGAGGATAGCCACACAATTCATCTTCCTGTGCAGAAACCTCTGCGTCCTCTGTTTTTACAAGACCGCTTTCTTCAAGCAAATCTGGCGGCACAGCACTTATAGCTAACTGTTGTTCTTCCGGCAAACTATTATACCAATCGAGCCATTCAAGCGTTTCTTCCGAAAGACCATCCGCATCTACCATCCGATCACCAAATCGGACTTGATTTCCAGTTCCTTCTCTTTGCTCAAAAACAATCCATTTTTCGTTCATAAAAATCTCTATGGTATTGTCGGCTCCGTATTGATATTCAAAGCCCGTCCCGAAATTGGATTGGTTATCTTTTGTCGGTATCTCAGAACCGTCAACCGTCGAAGTAATTTCCCCATCCATTACTCCACAACGGGCACTTACGGTACTCTCTTTCCCCGTATCGTAGTAGAGTTTACCATCCACCATCACCATAGGAATTTTGTCCCATTCAAGTGGCAGCTCGGAGGAATGCTTCGTTACTAATTCATCAAATACAGATAGTTCTATGTTGTCCTTAGATGTTTTCCAAAAATATCCGTCTTTCTCAATAGTTCCATCATTCATTATTACAACAGTGTCTATCTGTTTCCCTTCTGTATCATACCACCTTACTGAATAACTCCACCCTGTACTGTCGTTACTTTTCTCACCTTTTTCAAATTCTAATGACAGTATATCAGCAATTTGCGAAATTACTTCTTCTTCGGTGACCTCTACCGTTTCTCCCGTATTTCCTGATTGTATTTCTATTTTTCCAACTTCTCTATCTTCGAGAGTAATGATACTATCACTGTTGTTACACCCACTTAATACAAAAGACGCCACTAATACCAAACATAAAATAAGAGCAATTTTCTTCATTGTATCACACCGCCTTTCCTACTTGTAGTGACGAAAAAAATGTCCTTTTGTTTCCTATCTACCACCAAAAATTTTTGAAAACCAGCTTTTTTTCTGTTCCGGCTCCTGCTGATCCGCTCCACTCTCCCCGGAAAGAAGCTGTTGCTTCATTGTTCCCGCGTGGAGTGCCTGGGCCGCTGCCGCTGTCTGCTGGGCGGCTACCAGGGCCTCAGTCAGCTTTGCAATCTGCCGGTCTTTTACTTCAAGCTGCCCTTGCAGCGTGTCGATAGTTGCCTGTAAAACGCAAACTAAATCGCCAACTTCGTGGTTTTCGGTTTGCGTTTTAGTTTGCGATTGGTTTTCGATTTCGGTTTGCGATT
>ENA-OPTB01002229-OPTB01002229.1-human-gut-metagenome-genome-assembly--contig:-NODE-2229-length-12828-cov-2.312065_pt1 | contig 12828 bp, 9 predicted proteins | sample MGYA00241810_ERZ501911 | MGnify/ENA primary metagenome ERZ501911 (study PRJEB25962, sample SAMEA2042304) | human gut metagenome | biome: human gut; feature: human-associated habitat; material: faeces... | reverse complement strand
TGGTCATGAAAAAGGGGCGGCAGATGCCGCCCCCTTGCGTTTGAACTCTTTTGCATGTCTGAAACCCCGCGATATGGAAAGGTTAAGTGCCCTTGTATCTGCCGCCTGCGAAGCGGGCCTTCGATCACGGCTGCGGCTGGTGGACGATGCCCACGAACAGGGGCAGGCCGTCAGTCCCGGTGATGGCAAACACGAAGGGACGGTTCAGAACGAAGTCCACTTCCTCCTCCGGCGGGGCGGCTGTGCCGCACATCATCATGACGGTATAGGCCGCGGCGGTGACGCCTTCCTCGTCAACGGCCACCCGGGCGGCGTGTTTGGCCTGGGAGAGATAGGCCGCCGTATCGTCGGTCATGGGGGAAAAGTCCGAGACCGCCGGATCAAAGACATCTGTGATGCCCAGAGATTTCAGGCTGTCGGCCAGATCCAGATCCGACGCGATATCGAACTTCGGCAAAGCGAGGTTGACGATGAGGTATTTGCTCTCCGCACTCTCGCCGCCGCTGAGAAGGAAGTCCATCGTCGGCTTATCCGCCAGCAGCTCCTCCGGCGCAACGCCCTCGTCCGGCAGCAGGAGCCACATGGCGCCGCTGCCCTCCAACCGCTTGGAAACCGCGGAGAAGCGGTCGCTCCAGTAATAGGTGTTCGTCCCGCGCTGGCGCATGAAGTCACAGGTCACGTCGCCGCTGTCGGCGTGGAAGGTATCCGGCGCGGTGTTGGCTTCGGAGAACTCGCCATTCCACTTGGCCCGGAAATAGATGGTGGACGCAAGGGCGAGGATCGTTTCCTTGTCCATTGTCAGGCCGGAGGCTTGCTCCTTCAAAAGCCCGCCGGTCTGCTGGTCGATCCAGTCCTGAAGCGCCTTGTCAAAGGCGGCGGAGCCCATTTCACCACGGAAGGACGAGGCGTAATAATATCTTGCCAGCGCGTCCATGGCTTCCTGCTTGAAGCTGATTTTGTCGCTGAGCCACAGGGAGTTGGCCAGAATACTGGTCACCGCGCCGTCGTCACAGTAGTTGGCGTTCCAGACAGCGGCGGCCTCGGCCCGGAGGGCGTCTACATCGCCGCTGTCCAGCAGGGCGAGGATCTGCTCCCGGCTCTCGCCGTCCGTCACCTCCGCCAGCATGGCGAGGGCCATGTAGAGGTTGATGGGGGAGCAGACCTTGTTCTCTCCGCTGTTGCCGGTGAGAAGCTGGGGAATGGCGGCGCGGAGGTAGCCGTCCAGCACGTCCGTATAGCCCTCCGGCTGATCCGTCTGCTTTCTGCGGTCTGCCTGCCATGCGTCATAAACCTGATTGAAACCGTCACTGTCAAAGTCTCCGTTGGGCCTGCTGAACCTGGTCTCGTCCGGGTACGGCGCCATCTGGGGATACTGCGGGGCGGCCAGCTGGTACTTGCTGAGGGTTTTTACCTCGGGCTGCGCGCAGGCGGTCAGGGAAATCAGGCTGACCGCGGCAAGGAGAAGAGCGAAGATCCGTTTCATGAGAAGCACCTCCATCTGAAAAAGTGAAAACGACCGTCTATATTGATATAGACGGTCGTTTTTCAAAAAAGTTTCACAAAATGTCAGTTTTCGTACCGGGTCCAGTCGGGGTTCTTCATCAGCTTCGTCCAAGTCTCGTAGTTGCCGGCCTTGTGCTCAAAGTCGTGGGAGTTGGTGGCCTCCTGAACCGCCAGATAGAACCAGTCGCCGGGGTTGCAGTCCGGCCAGACGTTCATGCCGGGCAGCAGATCGCTTTCATCCTCGGGGATGCGGTTCAGCACACGATTGATCATGGTCATGGCCTGGGCGCGGGTGATGTAGGTATCAGGGCGGAAGGTTCCGTCCTCAAAGCCCTTGATCCAGCCCAGCTCCGCAGCCCGCTGGATGTACTTCTCAGCCCAGTGACCCTGAATATCGGAGAAGGTCTGCTCGCCGTTGCTCTTGCCGGTGTCGAACCGGGCGCAGATGGCGGCGAACTGAGCGCGGGTGATGGGCGCCTTGGGATCGAAGGTCGTGGTGCTGCGGCCCTGGACGATGCCCAGCCCCGTCATGGTGGAGATGGCGGTGTTGGCCCAGTAATCGTCCGCCACATCGGTGTAGGTGTTGCTGGTGAGCAGATTGCCGTCACGGACGGAATCCTTCAGCAGGCGGAAGAAAATGGTGGTGGTCTCCGCGCGGGAGATCAGACCATAGGGCCGGACGTTGCCGTCCATGTAGCCGATAACGTAAGCAAAGTGGTCGCTGTCATTCAGCAGATCAGGCGTGGTGCCGCGGTAGTTCCGCACGGTGTCCGCGTTTTCGACGGCGGCACTCAGGCTGTCGGAGAAGTCCTTGTGGTTGATCTCGTACTCCGTCCGGTCCAGAACGTAGCCCTCGGGAGCGGAGACCTCAGCGTAGTACCAGATGCCGTCATAGGACTTCTTGTTGTCCACGCTGAACAGGGCGATGCCGCTTTTGTTGCCCTGCTGTGTGGTCTTGACTACTCTGCGGTTGACGATCCGGTCGTTCTTGTCCAGCTGATACAGCTCGAACTTTGCGCCGTTCAGGGCATGGCCGTCCTGCGCGTCCACCTTCTGGATGGCGAAGAAGTACTTGTCGTCATCGTCGCCGCCGTGACTGCTGTTGCGCGTCCACTGCGCATAGAGGATCACGCTGCCGGTCATTGTGATCCAGTCGCCGGTCTTGTAGGAATCGCCGCTGCCGTCCGCCTTCGTGTTCCAGCCGGTGAAGGTGTAGCCGCCGCGTGTATAGTTGTTTTCCTTTACTGTGGCCTTTGCGCCGGTAGCGTAGGCGGTGAGGTCGGTGGTCTTGCCGGAGTCCGCGCCGTTTCCATCGTAGGTCACGGTGTAGGTGGGCACAGCAAGCTTCAGCTTGGCGGTATTTTTGGCGGGGGCTTCCTTGCTCTTGCCTTCAAGCTTGAGCGCCTGCATAGAAATCATGATCGTACCGTCGATGTAGCCCTCGGAAATGATGTCCAGTGCCGTGTTACTGTTCAGCTTGCCCTGCGCGTCAGCGGTCAGGGACAGCGAGACGCCGGAGAGCGTGATCATGGGGTTTTTGGTATCGACGCCCTCATCGCCCTCAACCTTGATCACGCAGGGGATCGTCCAATAACCGGTGGTATTGTTATAGGTCGGCTTGTTATTCGGATCAAGCTTAAACCAGCCGCTTTTAAGGGTGATGCCGTCCAGCGTAGCCGGGTTTTCCAGCTTGTCACTGAACTTGACATACAGGTTCACCTTGCTGCCGGCGAATATGCCGATGGAATTGTTCTTTATGAAATCCCAGAGAGAAGTTACCCCGACAGATGTCATAGCCCTCTGGATGTTAGAAACGGTGTCTGCATGCTCGGGGTTAGCACCAAATTTCAGGCTCTGCATATCCAGCGTTGCCTGATAGGAGATCTTGGCGTTCTTTTCGACAATGTGCGCGGTGGTATCGGTATCGTCATCGTCCGCAGGAGCGCCATTGACGCCGTGCTTAATGGCAATGTTATCGTCGATCAGATCCGCGGTGGGCTGTGCCAGAGGCGTCCACTTAGCATAGAGGACCGTATCTTCAGCTACAGCAACCTTTTCCTTAGCCTCGTTCACGCACTTCGGCTCCTTATACCAGCCTCCGAAGTTATAGCCCTGCAGCGTGGGATCATCTGTGCTCACCGGGGCGTTCCAGCCCGGCAGGTAATACGCAGAATCGGGGACCGTAACATCTGCCGTTACACCGGCGGGCCGATTGGCGTCATAGGACAGCTTATAGACATTGACCTGACCGTCCAGGTGCCAGACGTGTGTGCCAAAGAGTGCTTCGCTCTCGTAACCGGCCGCGCCGTTATCTTGTTTCAGGTCCACCCATTCGCTGATCCAATCGAGGTTAAAGTCCTTATTACTGTCATGCTTCACGAAATTACTGCTTGTCTTGACCTCGGCGCCCAGAATGTTCTTCTTCTCTGGGGTCACGGTAGTTGCCGTTACCAGCTTGCCCAGCGTTGCCCAACTGCTACCGTTAGCATTGTATGTCACGCCACTTTCAACTTTGACCAGTTCGTTCTTAGTGTTGACCGTCTTAAAATAAACATACACAGGGGTCGGATCAGAGGTGAACGTCCACGTGCCGGTGACCGTCACATCTTCGTCCGGCATAATGAATTTCTTGTCCGCCTGAGAGATCTGCGTGTTGGTTTGATCACCCTTTACCGTCCAGCCGTCGAACGTCCAAAGGCCGGTGCGGCCTTCGTGCGTGCCGGTCACACTCTTCTCGGCAGGGTCAAGCAGTGTGACGGAAGACGTCTCCGTATACTTTGCGGGATCCACCGGAGCAGGAACAGTTTCCGGGGCTGGAGAAGCGAACACATATTTTACCGCGTGGGGCGTGGTGATGTCGATGCGGAGGAATTTTGCCGAGCCACCCTCGGAAATCGTTACCTTATAAATCTCGTTGCCGCCGATGGGAATCTGAATTTTTGAACTGTGACCCAACGCTTTATCACGCACCAGATCAATGCGTGTAATATCATTTGCGGTTACCTTTCTAATAATATTTGGTGCATACCAATAGGTTTTTTCTATATTGTGAAAACAGAGAGTGTCACCACCCGAATATTCGGGGCTAATAATACGGACTTGCTTTGTCAGCGTGCCTTCCAGATTATCGAAATCTGTTTTCGTCTCCGCATCCAAATAGATGCGAATTTCATCATAGGCTTTTGACCCCACGTCTGTACCCGCCGCGGCGGCCGAAACAGGCAGCAGGGAGAACATCATGACAAGAGACAAGAGCCATGCGCACAGCCGTTTGCATTTCATAAATTTATACCTTCTTTCCACGCGATTTCTTTTGAGTCCCGCCCGGGACCCGGGTTCAGGGGGATGCGATGGGGTTCAGGGACGTTTGCTGATTTACTTGATAGGCGTTCACCGCTTTCCACCGGATATGGATCATATTTACAACTGCGGTAAAACCCCGCAGAAGCTACGGGGAAATTATAGCATAAAGCCGGTTTGCCTGCAAGGGTTAGCTTAGTCAAAACGACGATTTTTTTCGCGATTGCAACAGGTCTGAAACGGGCGGCGCCGTCATGGTCAGGTCGCTCATGACATAGATCGTTGAGCCGTCCTCTGCCTCTGTGACCGCCTTGGCCAGCGTGGCGTAGGGCTTGTCCGCCGAGCCGTCACCGGTCCCATCATTGCCGCTGCTGCTGACATAGACCGCCGTGCCCCGTCGGCATAGGCCGCTGCCGGAAGGAGTGTGAGACACAGCACAAGTGCCATCAGGGTTGACGAAATCCTTCGTTTCATAAGTTTCTCTCATCCCTTAAATGTAGGAATATAGAAGAAGTTCAGCCATGGGTTTGTCCCGGCTGAATTTATACCGCGGCGGTGCTGCCGCCCTTGAAGCGGAAGTGAATTGTTTGGCAGTGATGGCCAAAATCCGTCAAAATGCAAAATAAATGCGGGGGGGACTGGCTATTTGTGTATTTTACCATGCGCGAACATGAAAAACAAGGCGTTTGCAGAGTTGACAGACAGAGTTTGCGCTAAGTGAGCGTTAAGAAATTGATGATCCGCTGCGGAACCGGGGGGGTGCCTCCTTACCTATATAGGATACGGGCTGAAAGAGGAAAAAAACAAGCGAACGCGCTCGAATGACCATGCCAGATTTTCAGCACAAACCGTGCCAAAATTGTTGGCTCGTGCGGATAGCTGTCATATAATGGAGAAAAAAGCGGAGAGATCACCATGTTTGCCGAACGATTTGACGCACTGATGAATATTGCGGAACTTTCCAACAGCCAGCTGGGACGGGAGATCAGCATGGATCCCTCCCGCATCGGACGGCTGCGCTCCGGTGCACGGCCTCTGCCGAAGCACCACGAGTTTCTGCCCGGGATGTGCGCTTATCTGGCAGCGCACCTACCTTGCGGGAATGATCCGGTGAGAAACCGTACAGCGGGGCAGAACTGCCCGATTCTGTAATAGATAAAACCCCCGGATACCTTGCTCCCCTGACAGGGAGGATAAGGTATCCGGGGGTTTTATTCCTGAGCTTGCGGGCTCTGCATGGCGGTCAGTTCTCTTTTCTGCCTGCGGATGTCCTTGCGAAAGAGGGCGTCTGCCATACCAGGCCTGCGCCGGTAGGCAGATAGGCGGGCACTGTTTGGGCAAAGACTTCCAGACCCATGGGGCCGGTGCAGTGACAGACACCGGCGCAGGTGATGGAGCTGTGCCGGAAATAGTCTGCCGTCCGGGCAATGCGTTCCGGGTCCGGGGGGACCAGGTGAGTACCGCCGAAAACGGCCTGGATGGGCCGCTCCGGGAAGCGCCGTTCCACCGTGGAGAGAATGTTGCGGATGCCGTTGTGGGCGCATCCGGTGAGTACCACCAGCCCTGCTGGGGTATCCACCACACAGATCTGTTCCTCCGGGAAGGTATCCGGCACCAGGCGGCCGTCCGGGCCCTCCATGACCGAGGAGGGATGGACCGCCTCTTCCGGTTCAGGGGCCGGAAAGTTTCCCAGAAGATACACATGCGGAGCGATCTGCATGCAGTCGTCTGCCAGACAGCGGAAGCCGGTCAGCCCCTGCTGGAAGAACCAGGATGCCTCCATGGGCGGGCCTACCAACTCCAGCGTCTGGGAATAGGTTTCCTGCTGAGGCGGGTCGCACCGGTGATCCCACCACTTCCGGATGAAAAAGCCGCTATGGGCATAAATGGGTACGTCCGGCGGAAGGAGCTCCGCCAGGCGCAGAAAACCACCGCAGTGATCCCGGTGGTTGTGGCTGAACGCCACGGCAGTGACCCGCCGGAGGTCGATACCCAGCTTCTCCGCGTTCCGCAGGCAGGCATCCCGTTCCCCGGCGTCGAACAGCAGGCGGGTATCTCCTTCCTCCAGGTAGACGGACAGGCCGAATTCCCCCTCAAGGCCGGGGTACAGAACGGCGTTTTCTGATAAGACAGTCAGCTTCATGGCAGGCTCTTCTCCTTGTCAGTTGTTTAAAAAACGGAGGAAACGCCGGGGCGTCTCCTCCGTTTTTGTATGGTCGGGGAAATTACTGAACGGCAACAGTGCGCTGGAAGGTATCGATCCAGGCTTCCTTGTTGGCGGTGATGTAGGCCTCGTCAAATTCCTTCAGGGCGTTCATAGACTCGTCGCCGAAGGCCAGATAGGTCTTCAGAGAATCGTCCATGGTGGCGTTCTTGTTCACAGGGGCCTCGTTCATGACCTCAGCAATCTTGTCCTGGGTGTCCTTGCTGATGAGGTATTCCACAAACAGCTGGGCCAGCTCAGGGTTCTTGCAGTTCTTCACCACGTTGGCGGTGGCGGGAGCGGAGAAGGAACCCTCGGCGGCGTCCACCCAGACCATGTTCAGGCCGCTGTCGGTCAGGCTGGGCATATTGATGTCCATGAACACGGCGATGTTGGCCTCACCGGTGGTGAAGGCGTTGACAACGTCGGAAGAGGTGGAATACCACAGATCGATGTTGTCCTTCTTCTCCTGCATCAGCTCCATGGCGGGGGTCACATCCTCCTGGCTGCCGCCCATGGCCTCGGCCATAGCCACCAGCATGTAGGGGCCGGCGGTGGAGGTCATGTCGGGCAGAGCCACCATGTGCGCATACTGGTCATCAAATAGGCCCTCGTAGGAGGGGGGGGCGGGCAGACCGGCCTTCTCCAGAGCGTCGGCATTGTACATGATGCCGTAGCGGCACAGGGAGTAGCAGGGGCCATAGCCGTCGGCGTTGACAGCGATATCATACAGGTCGCCGAGGCTGGTGACGATGCTGGTGTCGATCTTCTCGAACAGGCCGGATTCGTTGCCGGTCTGGGCAAAGCTCTTGGTCAGCAGGGCCACATCGGCAGTGGGATCGTTCTGCTCAGCCATCAGCTTGTTGAGACGGTCGCCGTTGCCGCTGGTGGGGTCCACCACGATGGTGCAGTTGTACTTGGACTCAAAGTCGGCGGCCAGGGTCTTGAGACCGGCCTCGGCCCAGCCCCAGGTAGCAACGACCAGCTCGGCGCCGCCGAAATCCTGAGTATCGCCAGCTGCTTCGCCGTTTCCGGCGTTATCAGTAGGAGCTTCCTCCTGCTTGCTGCCGCCGCAGGCGGCCAGGCTCAGGGTCATGACCAGAGCCAGCATCAGTGCAAGAATGCGCTTGCTTTTCATTTTGTTTACATCCTCCAGATTTTATTTGATGTCTTTATATACACAGAAATGCTGGGCGGGGAAGTGGAGCAGAACTTCACTGCCCTCCTGCACGTCCGCATATTCGTGGATAGCGGGGTATACCATTTCCTCAAAACAGCCGGAGACCTCCAGCCGGGTGGTATGGCCCTTGTAGGTGGCACTTTTGACGGTGCCCCGGACGGTATTGACACCTTCCTGCTCCGCAGTCCGGATGTTTTCGGAGCGGATGGCCAGAATGCATGCGTCGCCCTCAGTCAGCTCCTGGGCGGCGCAGCGGATCAGGCGCATATCTCCCTCTGCTCCGGCGGCGATGCCGTGAAGAAAGGTGGAAAAGCCCATAAAGTCCGCGATAAAGGGAGAGGCGGGCCTGTCAAAGACCTCCTGGGGCTTGCCGATCTGCAAAATGTGGCCGGCATTCATGACAATGACCCGGTCTGCCAAGGAGACGGCCTCCTCATGATCGTGGGTCACGATGATGGTGGTGATGCCCAGCTCCTTCTGGATGCGCTTGATCTCCACCTGCATCTCTACCCGGAGCTTGGCGTCCAGGTTGGAGAGGGGCTCATCCAGCAGCAGAATGGAGGGACGGGTCACCAGAGCCCGGGCCAGGGCCACCCGCTGCTGCTGACCGCCGGAGAGGAGATGGGGAGCGTGCTCCCGGAACTCATACATCCCCACCGCACGCAGGGCGTCGTCCACCCGCTCACGGATCTCGTTTTTGGGCAGCTTCTGGAGCTTCAGACCAAAGGCCACGTTTTCAAAAACCGTCATGTGGGGGAACAGCGCGTAATTCTGGAAGAAAATGCCGATATTGCGGCGGTAGGGGGGGATAGTGGAAACGTTTTTGCCGTCCACCAGGATCTGCCCGGCGGTGGGTTCAGTAAAGCCGGCGATCATGCGCAGTGTGGTGGTCTTGCCGCAGCCGCTGCCGCCCAGCAGGGCGATCATCTCGCCTTCAGGTTCATGGAATCCACCGCAGTGAACTCGCCGAATCGCTTGGTCAGTCCCTGTAATTCCAAAGTAGCCATAGTTTACACCTTTCCGTTCTCACTTAACAAACATGTCCAACCCTACAAACTTCTCCATCAGTACGATCAGAACCAGAGATGCCAGGATCAGCAGTGTGGAGATGGCGGCCAGAGTGGGGTCGAAGGTCAGCTCCATATAGTTCATGATGCGGATGGGCAGGGTGATGAACCTCGGGGTGGAGAGCAGGCTGCTCAGGGCCACCTCGTCAAAGGAATACAAAAAAGCCAGCAGCGCACCGGCCATGATGCCGGGCCGGGCCAAGGGAATGGTGACCTTGAAGAACACCTGAATAGGGGTGGCTCCCATGGAGGTAGCCGCATCCTCCAGCGTCCAGTTGAACACATGGAGTACAGACACCGTGTTCCGCACGATGTAGGGCAGAATGATAATGAGGTGACCGATGAAAATGCGCAGCATACCGGACACACCGCCGATCTGGCTGTAGACCTGCAGCAAAACAAAGGCGAAGGCCACACTGGGCACATACATGGGAGAGGTGTAGTAGTTCAGCAGAGCGTCCTTGCCCTTAAAGCTGTACCGGCAGACGGATAGGGCCGCCGTCGCGCCCAGCAGAATATCCGCCGCTGTGGCCAGAATACCGATTTTCAGGCTGTTCACCAGACCATCCATAAAGTGGGTGGAGGAACCGAAAATATTGGCGTACCAATTCAGGGAGAAGCCCTGAGGCGGGAAGGTGATGAGGGCTGTGGGCGTGAAAGAGGCGATGACGATCACCACCAGAGGCGCCAGCAGGAACAGCATCACCAGAATGGCAAAGATCCGGCAGGGCAGATTCACATCTTTTTCGCGCATATCACTTTCCTCCTCCCATACGTTTCATATATCTGGAGGTGCACAGCACCACCGCGATCTGCACCAGCAGGATCACTGCCAGCAGAATATAGCTGATGGCGGAGGCCGCACCCCAGTCAAAATTCACATTGATCTCCTGGACCACCATGGTGGCCATCATCCGGAACTTGGAGCCGCCCAACAGTTTGGGTGTCACGTAAGAGGTCATGCTCATGGTGAACACCAGCACGCAGCCGGAGATGATGCCCGGCAGGCTCAGAGGGAACACCACCTTGGAAAAGGTTTGGAAGGGAGAAGCCCCCAGGCTGTAGGCCGCGTACTCCACATTGGGGTCAATGCTCTGGAGCACGCCCACCAGGGAGAGGACCATGTAGGGCACCAGCAGGTGGATCATGCCGATGATGCCCGCCGTCTCCGTGTTCAGAATTTTCAGAGGGGCGGAGATAAGCCCCAAGGACTGGAGTAGCTGGTTCAAAAGGCCGTTGGTTCCCAGAATGACCATCCAGCCGTAGGAACGGACCACAGCGCTGACCAAAAAGGGAAACAGGATCACAATCATCATGACCTGCTTCATACGGGACTTGGTCCGGGCCATGTAAAAAGCCGTGGGATAGCCCAGCACCAGGGAGATGGCGGTGGACACCAGGGACACCCGGAGGGTGACCCAGAGAATGTTGCGGTAAAAGGGGTCACTGAAAAAGTTCACGAAATCGGAAAAGCCGTTTTCGTGCAGGGTGTGGACCAGAATGTAGACCATGGGCGCCACAAAGAAAAACAGCAGGGTCAATACGGTAGGCAGCGCCAGCAGCAGTGCCCGGTGTTTACGTTCCATCCGAACTTATCTCCTTTATCTCTTCAATCAAGGGCAGAAGCCGCTTGTGCAGCGCATCCACCAGACCCCGGTCCGTGCATTTCAGCTCCGGCGAAACCGCCAGCGGCATAAGGGTAAAGAATGTCAGCAAATTTTTGTGGGTGAAGCCCATGCGGCGGCAGTCCGCCAGGAACTGCTCCATCTGCGCCAGCAGCGCTTCCGGAGACTGGTCGCACATCAGTCCCGCCAGCGGCAGGGGGATGAGGGTCAGCACCTTGCCGTTTTCCGCGGTGCAGAGCCCGCCCTGCGCGTCCCGGAGAGTGTTGGCCGCCAGGGCCATATCGGCGTCATTGCCGCCGTAGACCGTCAGGTTGTGGCAGTCGTGGCCGTAGGTCAGTGCGGCGGCACCGGTGACACCGTCCATGCCGGTCAGCAGGCCGATGCCGTGCTGGTCCCGGCCGTAGCGGTTGAATACCGCCATTTTTAAACAAGGAGCTGTTTTCAGACAGGCAAAGCCGTCTCTTTCAGCGGACAGGGGCAGGGTCTTCTGGACCCGCTGGGTGCGAATGGAGATGCCATCCTGGCCGATCAGATTCGCTACGGCGGTGCCGCCGGGGAAGCCGGGGCGTACCGGCACCGTGACGGCAAAGTCCTCTTCCGTCACGGGACGAAGATGAACAGAGCTACGCAGGTGGTCCGGGATCTGGTAAGGGGCGGTATGGGGCAGATAGCTGCCATGGTCCCAGACGATTTCTCCGGCCCGGAGCACCAGTTCCGGTCTGGGATGGCGCAGATCCTGCACCAGCTGCATATCAGCCTCCATGCCGGGGGCGATGCCGCCTGTGTGATACAGCCGCAGCCGGACGGCAGGGTTGATGGTGGCATACCGGATGGCCCGGATGGGGTCAAGACCCAGTTCGATGGCCCGTTCCACCACAAAGTTCAAATGCCCCTGACGCATCAGCCGGGGGAGGGGAACATCGTCCGTTACCAGGCAGATGCGGTCCTGCACCGGTGCATCATTCATGGCCTGGACGATTTCCCGGTTCAGCATGCATTCCTGTACCTGCACCGTGAAGCCCAGAGCCAGCTCCTCCCGGAGCTTTTCAGCGGAGGGAACGGTGTGGTCGCTGTCGATGCCCATGGCCCGGAAGGTCTGCAAGCGGCGGCCGGTGAGGGCGGAGACATGGCCATCCAGAAAAACGCCATGGTTGGCGGCAGCTTCAATGACGGAGAGCATCCGCTCATCTCCGGCGGCGACGGCGTTGAAATCCATGACCTCGCCTAATCCAGCCACGCCGGGAATATCCAGCAGGGCCTCCATCTCAGCGGGGCCAACATCAAAACCGGAATCCTCCAGACCGGGAGCGGAGGGAATGGTGGAGGGGGCGGTCAGCAGCACCCGCAGGGGCAGGGACCGGCAGGCATCTGCCAGGCCCCGGACGCCCTCGATGCCAAGGACATTGGCAATTTCATGGGGGTCGGCGCATACCGTGGTTGTGCCGCAGGATAGGGCCACCTGAGCAAAATGCTCCGGCGTCAGCATGCTGCTCTCCAGATGCATGTGAGAATCCACGAAGCCAGGCAGGGCATAAGCGTTGCCGCCATCAATGCTCCGGCGGCTGTCCAGCGCTTCTTCCGGGCCAAAAACCCCGGCGATATGACCGTTGACAATGCCGATAGATCCGCTTACAATAGAGGCGCTGAACACATTGACAATCTGCACATTGCGGATTACCAGGTCAAAGGGGTGTCTGCCCAGCATAGCTTCGGCGATATCTTTCAGCATAGCGGTGTCCCCTCCGTTTCGTATGTCAAAAATAAGACATTTTAATGATATCTTTCTGGTCTGGGGAAAAAAGTCAAGGTCATACCATACCATAATTTTAAACGGGAATTGCGGTTGTTTCATACAAGTTGAACGATCGAAACACCCCTTGAGAATAGGAGTAGTCAACAATCCACGGCCAAAAGGCCATGGGCTTGTAACTGCCCAGTCGTAGTAACGGA
>ENA-OPTB01002220-OPTB01002220.1-human-gut-metagenome-genome-assembly--contig:-NODE-2220-length-12872-cov-2.705781_pt1 | contig 12872 bp, 8 predicted proteins | sample MGYA00241810_ERZ501911 | MGnify/ENA primary metagenome ERZ501911 (study PRJEB25962, sample SAMEA2042304) | human gut metagenome | biome: human gut; feature: human-associated habitat; material: faeces... | reverse complement strand
GCAGTCGAGGATGGCTATCTTCAGGTTATTGATAAAGAACAGTTTCTGACCAATATGGCAGAAGAGCTTGCAAATTCTGCTGAAAAGCGAATTGCCGAAGAGGAAAAGAAAAATGCAAAAGAGTTCCCTTGACAGGAAGAGAATTAAAGGATATAGTTAAAAAAATTAACTGGCAAGGGAGCTGGTCATAACGAAGGAGGTCATTATGAGACATTTAATAGATCCGATGGATTTATCTGTAGAAGAAATTAATCATTTATTAGATTTAGCTGACGATATTATTCTTCATAAGGAGAAGTATCAGGAAGTTTGTAAGCATAAGAAGTTAGCGACTTTATTTTTTGAACCAAGTACAAGAACTCGACTTAGTTTTGAAGCTGCCATGATGGAGCTTGGCGGTAATGTACTTGGTTTTTCTTCTGCCAATTCTTCTTCTGCAACAAAAGGAGAGAGTGTTTCTGATACAGTAAGAGTTGTATCCGGTTATGCAGATATTATTGCGATGCGTCATCCAAAAGAAGGTGCGCCATATGCAGCAACAAGAAAGGTTACAGTGCCAATCATTAATGCTGGTGATGGAGGGCATAACCATCCAACACAGACATTAACAGATCTTATGACTATAAGAAGAGAAAAAGGACGGCTTAATAATCTGACGATTGGAATGTGTGGAGACTTAAAGTTCGGTCGTACGGTACATTCATTAATTAAAGCGATGTCTCGCTATGAGAATATCAATTTTATTATGATTTCACCGGAAGAATTGAAGATTCCGGATTATATTAGAAAAGACACATTAGATGCCAATGGTATTGAATACAAAGAGGTTAATGTATTAGAAGACGTCTTACCGGAACTTGATTTGTTGTATATGACACGTGTACAGCGTGAACGCTTCTTTAACGAGGAAGATTACATCCGCTTGAAGGACAGCTTCATCCTTGACAGTAAAAAAATGAAACTGGCACCAAAGGATATGTTGGTTCTCCACCCTCTTCCACGTGTAAATGAAATTGCAACCGATGTCGACGATGACCCACGTGCTGTTTACTTTAAGCAGGCACAATATGGTGTTTACATACGAATGGCGTTAATTATGACTTTATTGGAGGTGATTCCGGAATGTTAAATATTGGTGGATTACAAGAAGGAGTTGTCATTGACCACATTAAGGCTGGCGGCTCCATGGAAATTTATCACTATCTTGAATTAGAAAAATTAGACTGCTCCGTTGCTATTATTAAAAACGCAAAAAGCAGTAAAATGGGAAAAAAAGATATTATCAAAATCGAGGGACCGATTACGGTAAACTTGGACATTCTCGGTGTTCTCGATGAAAATATCACCATTAATGTTATAAAAAATAACGAAATTGTAGAAAAACGTGTTCTCACACTGCCGGAAACGGTAACAAATGTCATCAAGTGCAAAAACCCTCGATGCATTACTTCCGTTGAGCAGGAATTACCACACCGTTTTAAACTGACAGACCGCGAAAACCGGATTTACCGCTGCATGTACTGTGAGCAGAAGTTTTCGAGAAGACGATAAAAGACGATAACTTAATTTGATTGTGATATAAAAATTGATATTGTTTTTCCTATTCAGGACCACTCCCGCTTAATGAACACTCGTAACGGTGTTCAACGTCCTTCATAGTGAAAAACAATATCAATTTTCATTTAAAATAAAATAAGTTAAAAAGTTTTACCGCCTACTTTTCACAAACTTACAGTTCTTCTGTCTTGAACGTTGTGTAACCTTCATAATAATAACTGTGGTCTATGCCTTTCATATATACTTCTCGGCTGTCAACCTCATCGGTCAATGCATTCTTTAAAAGATATTTTATTTCGATATCCTTAACCGGACTTCGTTCCATCGCAAGTAAATAATCTTCTTTATCGACTTTACTCCAATCAATTACTTTGCCAATTTCCTGTTTTAACATATGGTCAAGCCAAATGCGTGCACTCCGTCCGTTTCCTTCCCGGAATGGATGCGCAATATTCATTTCTACATATTTTTCTATAATTTCGTCAAAATCAGACTGTGGCATTTTATCAATATTTTCAAGTGCTGCACCTAAATACATCAGCGGTGCAAAACGAAAATTTCCTTTTGCCATATTTACCTTGCGAATCTCTCCGGCAAAATCATAAATATCTTCAAACAAATACCGGTGGATTGCCTGCAAAGTAAAAAACTTACCTGCCGGGAGGGAATCTAAAATGCCTTTTTCAAATAATAAGACTGCTTTTTTCTTGCTTAACTGCTCTTCCATACGAGCAAGTTCAGCAGAACTTGTAAGACCTAATTTATTTTCAAGCATATCATCCCTCCTCATGCAAAATTATATAACACTATTGTAACATAAAACCGTTATAAATACAATTTTAAAAGTTCCGATTACATTCTTACTTTACCGCAGAAAACTGATGTGTTTCCACAGCTTCTAATTCATTAATTCGAATCCAGTGGCTTGTATAAATCTCCACTTTGATTTTGGATGCTTTTACTTTTCGTTTCAATGAAACTTCCGTTGTTACTTTCGGATTTGTTCCTGCATCCGGTCTCACAGTAGCTCCCATCTCGGTCCATTTTCCGTTCTCATAATAGGAAATACGGTATGAATACTGCGCTTTTTCAGATGTCATTGTCAAATCCGGTATCACACCGGTTCCTGCACTCGCAAACTCACTTTCCTGCAAAGTAAAGAGACGAACCACATTGATACTTTTTGGCTCACTAAACGTCATCGTAACTTCATGACGGTCTGTATCACTGCTTCCTCCAACACCAGTTTCCAAACCTTTCGTAATTCGATCTCCATCCACGACAGAGTTTGGAACAGTGAAAGAATCACCACCACTTTTCTTCTGTCCGGCAAGTTTTACTGCATCTTTCATTGCCCAGTTGACATACGGCGTCAAAGTTATTTCTGAAACTTCTACGTTCGTATCTGCAAAAACAAACCGTACCTGTGTGCTTTCAATTGCTTCTTTACCCTGAACAAAAATGGTCTTTCCGTCATCGCCTGCTTTTCCGGTATATATTGTCTTCCATGTATCATCTGACTGTTTTACCTGAACCTCATAACTGCCAAGCGATGAATCCTTTGTCTGAATCATAAATCGGTCGTACTGATAAGAATCCTTAAAGTCAAATGTAAGCATAGGATTTGCATCCGTTGATTGTGGCTTCCATGTTGTTTTTTCATCCTTATCATATACATTTTCTGCTGCATTTGAAGTTTCTTCACTCGTTGCCGTAATGGAAACCGGCAGACTTTCTTCATCTTCATACACTTTAGAAGACAGCGATTCAATTACCGCATCCGCTCCCGTCACTTCCATTGTGATGGTACCAAGCCCCGGCGTCAAATCCATTGCACCATCTAACATATACTCTTGCATGGTATCGGATAACTGAACTTCTCCAATTGTCTGGTCATTCCATTTAAGTGTTACAAAAGCTTTTCCGTCGGACTTTCCTTTCAGGTAAAATACAAACAAATCATCTTTTTCAACCTGCGCAAGATAAGAATATGTCATGTCCTTTTTTGCCTGTAAATTAGTATGTGCTGCCTTAACTCCTTCATGATCAGAAGCTGAAATACTTCCCGGAACTTTCGCATAATCACGAGTGCGGACGGTTACTCCGCTCACGCTGACATTACCGGATACGACGGTCATTGTAAACGTCTGGCTGCCGGCATCCAGTTTTGCCATATCTGCCGCCTCATACAGTGCCTGCTCTTTACCAATTGTTACGGTACCAAATGTCTGGTCTCCACATGAAATTTTTACCTTTGCTGCATTGTCCGATTTTGCATCTAAACCGGCAAAATAACTTTCCGATTCTGATATAATTCCCTTGGCACTAAAGGTTTCACCTGCCTGATATGTTGTTTTTTCCGTGGTAATTGTTCCCGGAAGTACATTTTCATCTGCAAGAACACCTGCAAGCGTTGTTTCTTTTGTCTGTTTTTTACCAACATAATAACTTTCTTTCGGCCCGGCATTAGAGCTTTTGACCGATTTTTCAGAAACAACCAATTTCTGAAGCAGGAATGCAGGGTCATCAGAATATATACGAATCGTATTCACGCCAGCATTTAGGTGGATATTATTCTCCTGCTTTCTGCCATTTACTTTCACATCATTTGCCCATGAACCACTGTATTCTCCAGCCAAAAACGTATCGGCATCTACCGTATTTTTCTCAACTAATGTTTCCCCGTTAATCGAATAACCATACGAAATGGAAACCTTATCACGCTCCAGATTATTGGAAGGTGCTGTATAAACAGTAAATTTATAATCCCCTTCGTTTGGAACACATACTGCATATTCTGCATAGGCAGCTTCTTTCATCGTCTTTGTCTTATCCGCATTTGTCGGAAGAATTTTCATTGACTGTCCGGTCTTTCCATAACCGTCAAAAACATGGAAGGATGTATTATTGCCACCTTCTTTTGCCATTACATAATTTCCCGGAAGAATGGAGGCATATCCATTTGTGTAAATATATGTCTTGTCTGCATAGGAAGATGTATCATATACCTTTGCATTAACATTAATTGTAATGGTCTGGCTGCCGCTTTGAATCTTAACGGAGCCGGAAGCATCTTTTTTGACCTTTGAAAAATCAACCGATACCTCAAACGCATCCTGTGATTTTACTGTGCCGGATTTCTTACTTACAACAATCCAGTCCTCCGAAGGAGTTATCGTATAAGCAAAACTGTTCGCTCCCTGATTGGAAACAGTTACCGTATAAGATTCCTGATTCAGATTTGTAAAATCGGATAATGTACTACTTTCTGATGCCTCGACAGCCTGTTCTTCATTTTCCATCGTAACCATCATTTTACCATCAGCTGCCGGTTTCACCCAGACTGCTTTTGGATAACTCCACCCGGTTGAATTCCAAGTTACAAAGCCGACATGAGGAGAACTCATCATACCATCCCACTTGTCACCAACTCCCGGCATATTTTTGTTATACGTTTTCTGTAATTCCTTATCCAGTGCCACCGCTTGTTCCAGCTCAGCCGCATATAAATTTGCTGCCACACTGTTATTTTTCGCCAGATATTTATTGATGCCGCTTAATATCTGCATTTTTGTCACATTTGCCGATGCAACAACCGGGAAATAGACAAGTTCAAAGTATGCCGCCTGCCAATCCGATGGAATCTCTTTCTGACACGCTTTTGCTCTTCGTATCATATCATCCACTTTGACAAGCATTTCTCTGCCTTCATTATAATTTACTGAATCATAAGTTGCCGAATTGATGGATTCCGGTTTGCCGGAACCATTTAACCATGTATAATCATCTAACAGCTTCTCCATCTCATTCACAAGAGAATCCGATGTATTTTCGCCAAACTGCTGTTTTACCCAGTTTTTACGATATTCAGTAATTTTATCTTTTCCATTTGTTCCCCATGTATCATAATCATATGCCATATCAAGGAAATAGGAAATATTCATCTCCATCGGCTTCAAATCACCAACATTAACAATCCAGATATTATCAATGCCATGCTCATATGCCATATTCATCTGTTCCCAAGTTTTAGTAAGAGGAACTGTATTTACCCATTCATAGGAAGTCGGACCGCCATGGTAATCAAAGTGATAATACATACCATAGCCGCCTTTTCGATTTTGGTCCTCCTTCGTTGGAAGCGTACGCATATTTCCAAAGTTATCATCGCAGAGCATAATGGTTACGTCATTTAAAACATCCCATTTTTTCAATCCCTCTGCTTTATCTGTGCCATGCCAGTAGTCCTCTACTTCTTTATAAACAGTAAGAACCTGAGGGGCATCCGATAAATTATTCTTTTTCAAAATATCTTTCTGCGCCGTAATTACTTTTTTCAAAAGTGCAATATTTTCTTCTTTTGTTCCTGACAAAGAAGAATCCGACTCACCACGCATGCCAAGGGTATAAACATTTTCAAAATTTTTATTTCTTGTCACACCGTCTTCCCAGAATTTTGTGATAGCGGTTTCGTTCGTATTAAAATCCCAGGCGTTGCTTGTGCCATACTGACGATATTTGTTCTGCCATTCCACACCGGCCCGGCAAAGTGGCTCATGATGAGAGGTTCCCATAACAATACCGTATTTGTCGGCGAGTTCTGCATTGGCTAACTTATTCGTTCCCTTACCGTCCTCGCTAAAAGTATTCGACCACATCGCCGGCCACAAATAATTTCCTTTACAGCGTAAAATTAATTCATAGACATTTTCATAAAAATACTGATTATATCCGCCAAATTTTTTCTTTGCATAACTAGTCAGTGATGGAGCTTCATCATTTAGGAAAATACCACGATATTTTACGGATGGTTCTTTGGATGTAACCGTTAATTCCTTTTCCGGAATCTGAACTACATCTTTGGCAACCGGTGTAGCATCGCCCCAGTAAACCCATGGAGAAACACCCATTTTCTCAGAAATATGATAAAGACCGTAAATCGTTCCACGTTTATCACTTCCGATAACGACAATTGCTTTTTTAACATTTGCCACCGGATTTTCTACCACCTGAATGCGGTAAACTTCGCGCTTTCCTTTTATCTGGGAGGCATCTACTTTTCCCTGCTCAATCAAGGAATCAATTACCGCATTGTTTCCGATGGAGCCGGCAATAATTGCATATTCCTTCAATGATTCTGTCTTAGTTACGACATTTGCCTTTGCTTTCTCTTTTGTAACAAGAGAAATGTCTTTGGCAACGGAAGCTGCAATCAGTGATAATCCATCATAATCTTCTCCTTTGGCATCTAAGTACAGACTTGCTGCAGAATCCTTTGCTGCAATCGTAAAGCAACCTGCCTTCTGTTCAGTAATCAGCGGGTCTTTTGTCGGCTGTGGTTTACTTGTATTAACTGCCGGACCTTTTGTTACCGCACTTTTTTCCTTCACTGTAATCTTACACACTGCCTTCGCCCCGCGTCCATCCTTTGCATAAGCAGTAATCACAGCGGTACCTTTCTTCTTCGCCATAACAACTCCTTTTTTGCTTACCGATGCAACTGATGATTTTGATGAACGGTAAACAACACCTTTTTTTGTTGCTTTTGCCGGTGTCAGTTTTGCTGTTAATTTCAGCGAACTGCCACAAAATAAACTGGCACTTTTTTTACTAAGTGTTACTTTCTTTACTTTTTTAAGCTTCTTTGTTACCGTAACAGAAATCACTGTTTTTTTCTTTCCGCAAGAAACGATAACCTTTGCTTTACCTGCCTTTTTCGCCTTACATTTTCCCTTTTTGTTTACCGAAACAATCGAGGATTTTGTTGAGCGAACTGTTATTTTTTTTGCCTTTTTTTTCGGCGTTACCTTTACTTTCAACTGAAAAGTTTCACCTTTTTTCAGCGAAAGCATGGAAATTGCCGGATTCGTCACCGTAAGACTCACAGAATGCGAAGCCTTCTTCTTTGCCTTCGCAAAAACGATTCCTTGTCCCCCAAAAGAAGTTGTAACCAACGCAGCTGTTAAAAATGCTGTCAAACTTCTTTGGAACATCTTTGTGTTCTTTTTCACATATATCAACTCCTTATCGTTATATAGTGATTTTATTATATATCACAAAATATACAATTCCGATTGCAAAAACTGTGTTTTACATTGCAAAAATTGAATATCTTGACAAAAAGCATAAGATAAATCTATAATCAGAGAAAAGAAGGATGACGAGGAGGATTTGTTTATGCGCTATTTACTTCATGAATCGGACCACCCGATTTCAACCGATTACTATTATGAATGTCGAAAGACAACAAACGACCATTTTCCAAGGGTTCTTGCACACACGCACGATTATTATGAAATTTATATCTATCTCAGTGGCTCTGTTATGCTGTTTATTGAAGACCGTATTTATAAAGTAAAACGTGGAGATATTATAGTTATTCCTCCCTATACAATTCATCAGCTTCTTCCTACTTCAGAAGAACAGCTAAATGATGAATATGACCGAACCTATATGTACATTACCCCTGCCTGCTTATCCTCCTTCCAGTTTAACGAACACTCCTTATTAGAGCCATTTGAACTGGCAAAAGAAAACAAACGGTATCATTTTAATATTGCCGATTCCGATGATTTTGAGCGCATATTTCAATGTTTTATGGGAATTTACCAAAATTCAAAAATTGATTTTTATGGAAAAGAAATGTTAAACCGTGCCCATATTTTAGAGGCGGTTACACTACTAAACAAACACATTCTTTTAGATATGAAGCCACGAAAAGCAACACACGTGAACCCTTTCATTGATAAGGTACTGTCTTATATTAATGAACATTACAAAGAGGATTTATCACTGGAGCAGTTAGCCGGTCACTTTTATCTGAATAAATTTACGCTGGCAAAATTATTCAAAGAACAGACCGACCGAACCGTGCATAATTATATCATACTAAAACGAATCAGCATGGCAAAACAAAAAATAACAGAGGGGGTGCTCCCCTCTGCTGTATACCAAGATGTAGGATTTCGTGATTATTCTACTTTTTACCGTGCCTTTCTCAAAATGGAGAAAATTTCTCCAAAAGAATTTGCACGTTTCTGCTCTGATAAAAAGGATAATTAGAACAAACCGGTAATCTGTCCGTCGTCATTTACATCAATCCCTTCGCCAGCCGGCACTTTTGGCAATCCCGGCATAGTCATAATTGTTCCGGTAATGGCAACAACAAATCCGGCTCCGGCAGAAACATAGACATCACGGATATGGATTGGGAAGCCTTCCGGTCTGCCAAGAATTGTTTTATCATCCGACAAGGAATACTGGTTTTTCGCCATACATACCGGCATGGAGCCAAACCCGAGTGACTCAATCCGCGCAATCTGCTGTTTTGCTGCTGGCTCAATAATAACTTCTCCTGCTCCATAAATTTCTTTTGCAATTGTCTCAATTTTCTCAACAATCGACAACTCATTTTCATAGAGGTAATGGAAATTACTCTCTTTATTCTCAATTGTATCAATTACTTTTTGCGCTAACTCAATGCCGCCTTCGCCACCTTTTTCCCAAACTTTAGAAAGTGCGAACTCACATCCTCTCGCCTCACAGAACTCCTTAACATATGCAAGTTCTGCTTCGCTGTCTGTTACAAACTCATTCAATGTAACAACACATGGCACACCAAATTTAGCAATGTTTTCAATGTGTTTTTCCAGATTTACAATACCGGCTTTCAATGCATCGAGATTTTCTTCGGATAAATCTTCTTTTTTAACACCGCCATTGTATTTGAGGGCACGAACCGTGGCAACAAGTACAACGGCATCCGGTTTCAAATCAGCTATACGGCATTTGATGTCTAAGAATTTTTCCGCTCCTAAGTCAGCACCAAAACCAGCCTCCGTAATTGTGTAATCTGCTAATTTCAAAGCTGTCTTTGTCGCACGGACACTATTACAGCCGTGAGCAATATTGGCAAATGGACCACCATGCACAAGTGCCGGTGTATTCTCCAAAGTCTGAATCATATTCGGACGAATAGCGTCTTTCAAAAGTGCAGCCATCGCGCCTACTGCTTTAATTTCTTTTGCCGTAACCGGTTTTCCTTCATAAGTATAAGCAACAATAATTCTTCCCAAACGTTCTTTCAAATCTTTCATGTTGTCTGCAAGACAAAGAATCGCCATGATTTCGGATGCTACCGTGATGATGAAATGATCTTCTCTTGTCACACCATCCACCTTGCGTCCAAGTCCTACCGTAATATTACGAAGTACACGGTCATTCATATCTACACAACGCTTCCATACGATCTGTTTCGGATCAATGTTAAGAGCATTTCCCTGCTGCAAATGGTTGTCTAACATAGCAGCCAGCAGATTGTTAGCGGATGTGATAGCATGGAAATCTCCGGTGAAATGAAGATTTAATTCATCCATCGGTACAACCTGGGCATAACCACCGCCGGCAGCACCACCCTTCATACCAAAGCATGGTCCAAGGGATGGTTCACGCAGTGCAATGACTGCTTTTTTTCCAAGGTGGTCCATAGCCTGTCCCAGACCAACAGTAGTGGTGGTCTTGCCCTCTCCGGCCGGAGTCGGGTTAATGGCTGTTACCAGGATCAGTTTTCCATCGGGACGGTCTTTGATCTTGTCCCACAGGTCATCGGAAATTTTGGCTTTATACTTACCGTAAAGATCAATATCGTCTTCTTCAATGTCTACTTTTTTTATAACATCTTTAATTGGTTCCAGAGTTGCCTCCATAGCAATCTCAATATCTGATTTCATAGAAATCCTCCTTATCTGGTTTGTCAGTCACTATCTATTATACATAGTATGACTTTTTATTGCAAGATTTTCTCCTTTATATATGTAAAATATCGTTCTAAAAGATGACAGTCCGGCATGCACTGATATAGCATCCTGGCTCCTGCCACATCTTCTATTTCACTTAAGATAAATTCGTCTTTTTCGTTGATTATAAAATCAATGCCGGCCAGTCCAAAGTCAAACAGGGAAATAACTGATTCTGTTAATTGTTTTTCTTTTTTGGAAAGGGTGCGTAAAGATACACTGCCTCCCAGACTGAAATTGGAACGAAAATCATCTCTGGCTGTCCGCTCAACGGCGGCTATGATTTCTTTCCCGATCACATAAACACGAACATCTTTTCCGGGCCCTTTTATGAAGGGCTGAAGGATGAAATCACTGCCATTGAGGCCGTTTTTTATCTCAGAAAAAGATTCTTCTGTTTTAAAAACCTGAGTGCCACCATGACCGGCGATAGCTTTCAGTACATGTGCCGGGTGACTTTTTAACAGGGCTTGTGACAATTCATGGTTTTTGTAAAAATGACTTTCAACCATAGGAACATCCGGACAGTGGGACTTTATATAAGTCCATGTCTGGTATTTATCATTGCAGATAGCAGCAATATGGCTGTTATTAAAAATGGGGATTTTATTTGATTCTAACTGTCTGGAGAGTTCCGGGCAAATAGTGCGGATCAGTGCAAAATCCGGCTTTGGTGTAAGTGACAGATCGTCCGGAATGGAATCTGTCAGTTTTAACTCAAATTCGATTCCCATGGAATGGCCGATGGTTTTATGCATTTCTATATAAGAAGCATTTCTTTTGGCTCCCTGTCTGTCATAGACAAGCCAGGCATGCAGTAGATTCATGCTATTTACCTCTCTATCTTTTTTAAAATATATTCCAGTATTTTATCTGCGGTATTGATATGGGTACAGTCCAGCAAGTTTTTAAAATGTGCATTGGAATTTATTTCACAGATCACAGGTTTCTCCTCCTTGCCAAACAAGAGATCCACACCGGCAAAATCACCCTCCAGCGCCTGAACCGCCCGAAGGGCCAGTTCACACTGCTCTGTGGTAGGTACATATTGTTCCATTCGGCCGCCGGATGAAATATTGGCGCGAAAATCGGTATCAGAAATCCGTTTCATACAGCTGACTACTTCCTGACCTACTACCTGGAGTCTCAGATCTCTTCCGTAACTGGACTGGATGTATTCCTGAAACAATATTTCTGTAGTTGTTATTTTATTAATCTGATCCATAAGGTCCTCATAAGAACGGATCATATAAACCTGTTGTCCAAAAGAACCATATCCTTCTTTCAGTATAAACGGAAAGGACAACTGTTCCAGGATAGATTCTACAAAAGACAGATTTGTAAAGGAAGTTTTGTCATAAGTCATAGGGGCCAGAATGGTTTTAGGAACAGGAAGCCCTTCTTTGGCGAGCGCAAGGAAGGTTTTTCGTTTGTCATCACAGATGCGGATAAACTGAGAAGAATTAAACACAGGAATGTTCAGATCTTCCAGATATCTGGCAAGTAATATATCCTTGTCCCAGAAAATCACAAAATCCGGTTTTGTTCTTACCGGGGTGCCGGGAAGAAGCTTGGTGTTTGGAATCTCCTTCAGTTTTATCCCATGCGTGGATGCTGACAGCATAAATAAATCCGTCAGTTCCTGGAATTTTTTGGTTCTTAAAAAACCGTTGGTTATCAGCCATCCTGTCATCAGCCATTTTCCTCCAGATAATTTTCAAATTGTTCTTTGCTCATAAGGATCGTGCGGGCTTTGGTTCCCTCATCACCGCTTACCACACCGGCATCTGCCAGCTGATCCATAATACGGGCAGCACGGTTAAATCCAATGCGGAACATTCGCTGCAGCAGCCCGATGGATGCTTTATCTTTTTCAATAATAAACATTCCCGCTTCCACAAAAAGTTCGTCCCGGTCAGGCTGGCCGTCGCCAGGTGTATTTCCGCCTGCAGTCCCAGGTGCCGGAGCTGACTCTATGTGGGCGGTCACTTCAGAATTATAGGAAGGTCCATCACTATTCTTTTTAAGGAAGGATACTACTCCATCCCGCTCTTCATCTGACACGAAGGCACCCTGGACACGGATGGGATTTGGCAGATTCTGAGGTGCAAACAGCATATCACCGTTTCCCAAAAGTTTCTCAGCTCCTACCGAATCAATAATGGTTCGGGAATCAACGCCGGAGGAAACAGACAAAGCAATCCTGGATGGAATATTTGCTTTGATCAGTCCTGTGATAACATTGACAGATGGTCGCTGAGTAGCTAATACCAGATGAATACCGGCAGCTCGTGCCAGCTGGGCAAGACGACATACGGCATCTTCCACCTCACCGGGAGCAACCATCATAAGGTCTGCAAATTCATCTACGATAATAATGATCTGCGGCATTTTCTGAAAGGCCGGATCGTCGGTTTTTCCGGCTTTTTCAATCCGGGCATTGTAGGAAAAAATATCTCGTACGCCGGTTTCTGCAAATTTCTGGTATCGTCCGGTCATTTCTGCTACTGCCCATCCGAG
>ENA-OPTB01002217-OPTB01002217.1-human-gut-metagenome-genome-assembly--contig:-NODE-2217-length-12884-cov-2.892041_pt1 | contig 12884 bp, 6 predicted proteins | sample MGYA00241810_ERZ501911 | MGnify/ENA primary metagenome ERZ501911 (study PRJEB25962, sample SAMEA2042304) | human gut metagenome | biome: human gut; feature: human-associated habitat; material: faeces... | reverse complement strand
CTGCTGCTGTCCTCCTGATAACTGTAAGACCTGCCGTTTCCAGTCTTCCCTCGGTATTCCAACCGCTTCCAAAATTTTCTCTATGTCTTTCTTTCCACCCAGCATCACATTTTCTTCTGGAGTCAAATAATCTATCAGATTATAATTCTGAAAAACCAATGACATATTTTTCTTTCGATAGTTGTGTAGTCCTTTTTTTCTTATATTTACCCCTTCATAATAAATTCCCCCATCCGTCGGAGAATCCAAACCTGCCAAAAGCGATAAAAAAGTTGTCTTACCGGAACCACTTGGTCCCAAAATGGCATACATTTTTCCTATCTCAAAGCCATATGATATATCATCTAAAACTTTTTTGCCTTTATTCGCCTTATAGTAATAGACAACATTCTTTGCCTCAAGAACAATGTTTCCTGCATTTTTACTCATTTCTATAACCTCCTACCCCGTTATTCAGCTCATTTCACTTAATATCTGCTTCGGCCTTTTCTTCATTATCGTGATTCCTGCTACTAATACTGCAATAATCAAAATACCTGATATCATCCCAATATCCATCAGAACCATTTCTTTCGTTATATGAACCTCCACATCTTGTATTTTTAAATCCGGTGCAATATATCCATCTATATAGGTACCAGTATTTTCCTGTTCCTGCTGTTCTAATTTTTTGATCACGCCATCTAGTACGGCATCGGATTTAACATTATTTGCCGGGTTTCCACTTACACGAATTGTAAATGGGAAAGTCTTCTTTAATACATCACTACCTTTATAGAAAAGAAGTGAAAAATTAAAAGAACCGACACTTGCCGCAATCGGCTTTGTAAGAATAAATGAAACAGTAGTATCGTTCTCCTTCACGATCTGAATAGCAGAGTCTCCATCAAAAAGAAGTGCTCCGCTAGATAATTTTCCCTCAATGCGAATCTTATCTGCATCAATAGTATATGGTTTATTTTTATTCCAAATATGAGCCATGATCTGCACGGAATCATATTCGCCCTGATTGATATGGATCAATTGTTTATTGTTTGGTTGTCCAACATTAAGATCTATCTCATGTGTAATCACTTATTTCACTTCCTTTCTTAGTTTATTGGATATGTTAAATTAATATGTAACTTTGTTGGTTTTGTATCTCCATGTTGAAATACCTGTATTTCTCCAGCTTGTTTGCTTACAATACCTTCATCATTCGTATTAAATCCTATAATTCTCATATCACAACGATTAGATGCGGGTGCATCTGTGATTATAGATAACAATGGAATATTAAACATAGGCGTGCATTGTTTTGGTAGAGTTGCAACAGTGACCCATGTATTTGCATCAATTGTTCCATTTAATTTTAGAGAAACAACCACGGCATCCAAAACTTTTTTAATTTTATTGGTATATGTATTATCTAAAGTAAGTCCAGATGCAATAGTGCATGAATATGATGGAGATGAACCTTGTATTGTACCATTTGCAACTATGTTCCCTCTTGTAGCTACAATATCTGACTTTACGTAAGTACCATCGGCTAATAAATTTGTATCACCAATATATTGTAAGCTTCCTGTCGTGCTAGGATTATCTTCATATGACTTAACATATGTACCGTCATAATTTATATATGTTGTTTGATATGCAGTCCAATGACGTCCAGTCATATATGATGTCGATTTGTATAATAAAATTGTACTTGGAGTAAATTTTGAACGATAACGTATGTCAGTGTTATCACTAACAAAATGTTCTTTTTGTGCTTGAATTTCTAGTCCAAAACTTTCATCATCTACTATTTCTTGTATATCATCATAATTATTAATCGAATGTGGAACATAATTTGGCAATAAACATTCAATATTAGTAATACCAGATTTAATTGTTGTCTTATATTCATTAGATTTAGTTACCAAACTACCAGCAGTTAAATTATTTGCAGTTAATGTCTCAGTAGTAATGGTGTTTCTCGTGATTTCAGTTACGGCATCTTCGTCAATAAAAGTAGGAGTATCTTCTATATTTGCCCAGTTCAGCTTTACACTAGATCCAAAAGTCAAATTACCATTGCCATCGCCGTTAAAATCAAATAGAGTTTCCGACCCATTATTCAATTTAAAGTATGGTTTAGATGGATTCATCTCTATATATTTCGTTCCTTGAGTCATCTTAAATCCATCATTGGTGATTGTATAACTGCCGGACTGATTGGAGATTTCTAAATTATTTCCAATAATCATTTCACCTATCAGATTTTTGGCAATAATACCTGTAATCTGTTTGCCATTCCAAACAATTTCTCCAATTGCTATATTTGGAGTTTTCCAATTATCGTTCGTAAATAACAGTCCACGCCCATTTAACCTTGTCTGAGATGGTTCGTAATTGTTTGTATCGGTATTAAACTGTCTGCCGAGTAATCCACAATTGTCAAATAAAACTTCGGCATTATTCGTACTCATAATGTGAGTTTGTGTCATTGATAATCCTTCATCCAACATTTTATTAAATGCCGTAGAAATGGATGTATTCTTATCAATTTGCTTTTTTGCTGTTTCGTATGATGTAGCCAAACTTGCCGCTTGTTTGATCGTGCTGCCAATTTTACTTGCTTCATTTGTAACTATAGATGCATCAGCAAAAGTAATTTCACATGACTCAATATTTTCAAAATCTATACTCATTGATATAATACGAAGTTTAATATCTTTACCGTCTATACGAATCCGAAAATAATTTCCAAGAGCAAACGCATCATACACATCGGTGTATTGAATTAATGACATCAAGTTGCTCAACGACATAGTAATCGTATGTTCAAATTGACAAGCCTTCGCCGCCTCTTCTTTTGCATCACGGATCAACTCCTCTACATTTTGCATAAGAGTGGCTTCGTCAATGGTTTCTGATGTGAAATTATCATTACTATACACCTGCTCACGCTTGAAAGACAAGAACTCATAATATAAATCGTCTCCAAGATAATTCTTAAAATTACAAATACCGTTGATTGTTGTAATCCCCAATTGAGCATGATTCTGTTCAACCTTTAGGGCGTCAACTTTATCGGTGTAATTTTTGATCAATTCATCTATATAATCAGCCATCACAGAATATTTAGCCGTAAGTGTTTCAAACATCATTTTAGGAGATATCTTATCTGGTTCATTGTCAACAACGAGCTGATAGAATAAATTGCTATCATTAACCGTACTGTCTAGCTCACCCAATAACACGGTAACTTGTCTATACCCATCTCTGATGCCTGATAAACGATTGATAGAATATCCTTCTTGCACATCAGTGCTGTCACATGCAGTGCATCTGCCTTGAACTACCGTATGCGAATGGCAATGTGGACAATAGCCGGCATAATAATTTTTATAATAATCACTATCATTTAGATGCTTCGCTTCTTCTTTGGGATCATCGTAGTATTTTGGGTCGAATGTGATATCAAGATTAGCCAACTGAATATCCATCATACGCTTCAAATATTCATAATACTCATTGCTAAAAACCTTTTGCCCATCTACTGTTATATATTTGAAACTATCATCACCGCATCGAACTGACAGAATCCATTCTGTTTCTGGCTTATAGAAATATTTATCTTTTGATTCATCTTCGGGATCTGGATAGTTTTTCAAATATACATACAAATATCCACCCCATTTTGTAATCGGAGCATTATTCTCTTGTTCTATAATGCGCACTTTATCATTAGCATTTGCATCTTGTTGCCATTTTACAGCATAACCTGTTGGACACAGGAGAGTAGCATAATCCAAGATATCTTTAGATAATTTTTGCAATGTCGTATTCTTGCTGCGCACACATCCATAGGTGATTTGAGATATTAAATCATTGTATATCTTTTTACAGTACCCTGCTGCATCTTCCGTGCCGGGGATTCCCTCTATGATAGGAGAACGACCTGACTGCCAATACATAATCTCATCGGTATATTTATTCCATCGATTCCACAGCATAGCAAAATCATCTTGATATTCAGCAAGAAGTGCCTGATATTCTGTCCATTTCTTTTGCAGCGGCTCACTCATTTCTTCAATTTGATCTTGACTCATGCACCAAATTCTATTTGTATTTCCAATAATGCGCTGCCGAATCATATTATTAACAATATCGTCACCACCGGTAATCTTAAAACAATTCTTAATTTTATCCGTCTCAATGGAGTCCTGCATTTCAGATGCAAGATTTGTTGTATCTACAAAAGTAGAAGAGTTGAGACCATATCCTTCCTCTGCTTTCGCACCACAAATCGTACATACACCATCAATAATATGTCTCTTATTATGTTCATTGACAAAATTACCATCATCATCTTTTTTGTCATGGTATTCAACGTTAGTGCAATGATACTGCATGTCAAATACATTAATAGTACGAGAAAATGGGTCGCAAATAAATATGCATCCAATTTCATCTGCAATTTTAGTAAAGAAACTCCATACATCCTCGTCCGAAGCTGAAAACTCTTGCTGTATATCCCACAAGCTATCATCAACGTGTCCGATTTTATAATGCGGTGCGGCGTCAGAGATAACTCTGTTTAATAAACTTTGTGCCGGTATCGACGGATTATAAAATGTAGTTGGCATATATTTTTGCACTTCTAAATCGTCATCAGTATTAACCTCAATAGTAATATTTGTCTGACTTAACTCCGATTCCTGCAACGCCGTTGCTGTTATATCTTTTTGGACACAATCAGTTTCTTTTGTAGGAAGTGATATCTGGAAATAACCAACTCCTTCGATCAAGATCACAGACAAGTTCTTTATTTTGTCAAATAATGGCATTACAATCGAATCATTTTCTTTATAAATTGTAAACGTAGCTGTATTTGCCTCATTAAATACAAGCGGCAGATTCAAATTATTGACCGGATAAATTTCACCAATCTTCTTTAATGATCGTGTTACTAGAAAGATTTTCGGAGTTTCAAGCGAGTCATCTCTATTTCTCCTAAATTTGAATTTAATTGCATCATAAGTATGTTGATTCATTTTATATCACCGCCCATCTAATTGATCTATATGAAAGATTTATATTGCAAGGCACACCATGATTTGTGTATGTATTTGTTCTGTTTTGGGAAATTGTGCCGGAATAACCATCTAGAGTCGGGGATACAAGATTGTCATAATTAACCAGTCGAATAGGGTAGTAGTTGTAATCATCAGCCAAATCATCATGATCTGTTCTATCCGTTGTAATCTGCTTTGTTTTGCCGTTTATTAATATAACCTCATTTGTTTTACAATTGTCAATATTCATAGCTATATTATGCATAGAATATTCAATGTCAAGATCATTAGTGATATTAACAGCTCCATCGCCTAATGCCTGAATCTCAATAGAATCAAACACTTGTGCGCCAATATCATCCGAATCACTATACAATGTGAATGTATCACCAGTACCAATATTCTCTTTGTTGATAAACTGTACTTCAGAATATCCATATGGAGCATTGCATGTAGCAGTTAATTTCAATCCCATAATTTTACCTAACACCCTAATCCATGTGATCGAGATGGTACAATAATAATAAATATCTTCATAGCCATCTTGAAAAAATCGCAAATACTGATATCTCCCTGGGCATTCTAGCCAACGGTGGAAGAAAGCTTGTTCCGCTGGTGTAATTTCTAACTCTTCCTGACCTAGATTTTCGTATACATTCTTTAAGCATGACCACTCTATTATTAATGGTTCTTCATAATGAGATCCATGGATATTCCATTCATTATTGTTTATAGGTTTTGAAGTATTAAATGTAACCTTACATCCAATTTCTCCATCTTGAGTGTTTGAATCGAATTCACCCATGATTAAACCCATATCTATCGCCTGAACACCATTGAACTCAAAATTTGTTGCGTACACAGCACGATCACCTCCATTTTTTATTATTTTTATTTACGATGAAACAATCGTTTCTTTTTCGTAATTTTGCTTAGTTCTTGTCTTGTTTTTACTAAATCTTCTGCAATTTCTTTGTTTAGTCGCTGATATTCCAATTTTTCAATTCGCAAATCCCTAATAACCTGTTCCATTTCTTCACGATACTTGTCACCAAGAGATTCATTATTCATCTGATCTATGTTCCGAAGCCGCTCATTCTCAGCGGTCAATCTTTCAATCTCATGTATATATACTTCTATTTTTTCGTCCATTTTAGCTCCTTTAGATAGGAGAGCGGCACGAAACCGCCCTCCACAATCTTAATACTTATAAATTCCACTCATATTGTTATTTAAGCTACCGGCTGTTGCATCTCCCCAAAATCTCTGCAATTTCTTGTCCTGTTGCATTGCCGCAATAAGTCCGGCAGAAAATTCTTTCGGATCTGTAACATTAGGAAGTTCGATATTGTCAATATTGAGTGTCAAGTCTCCTGTACGTACCTTAGTAGCTGGCACATTAGTTGGTCGAAGCATATCAACCAAATTATTATTGTAGTCTACAAGGTCAGGCAAGAAGTCTACGAACTGGTCAAACAAATCAGCATTATATGGAGTCAACACTTCTTCACCCTTTTTGAGAGTGTTGATCGTAACCCCATCATCACCGTTCATACGTACAATGTTCTGTAAATCTCCGACACGTCCACCCTGAGAGAATCCCTGTAGATACTTGAGTTTGCTTTTAGGAATCCATACACCGTTCAATGCTTTTGTCGCACTCTTTAATTTAGCATTTCCATTTTGGTCAATTGCGGCGATAGTAACCGCATGTGCGGCTTTTGTCGTATGACCCTTATCACCTTTTTTGACACCACCGGCTAATGCATAATCGTAATACGTTGCACCTTTCTTCAGAGTTCCCTTTTTACCAATGTCGTTGTAAGATACTTTACCGTCACCTTGATTAATCTTGGTAGCGATACCACCATTAATAAAATTGTATGAACCCTTCGTTGATGATCCAGAATTCTTTTTAGCTTCCTCTGCTTTTTTATGATTAGCCTGTACAGTACCCTCGGCAACAGAATTATTTTCTTTAAGCTGTTGCTTTGCGAAATCTGTCACTTGTTTGATAGCATCTTTGGAATCTTCCTGAGACTTCTTATCAGTCTCGGCATTAGCATCCTTATCCGTTGTGTTATTGCTGTTCTTAATGAAGTTCAGCAACGAATCAGAGAGAGTAAATCCCAGCTGTTTTGCCAACTCAATAATTTTCTCACCGCTTACGCCGGAGTTGACAGTAATTGCCGTGATGATCTTGTCAACAAGATCGTCAATATGATCCATCTGATCGTCAATAAAGTCTTGGAAATCATCTGTTAAATCAGTCAAGATGTTCTCGATATCAGACATACGCTTATCGTATTCTATATCTTCAAGCTGTTCCTTTGCATCTTTAAGAGATACCTGTAACTTCTGAATTCTTGCACGACCCTCTTCGGACGTATCGCCATTCAGTGCAGCAAGCTGTTTCTGAATAGTAGTGATATTCTTTGTCTGCTCGGCAATATTCTTATTGTACTCACGGAGATCTTTTGCACTGTCAAGAGTCTTCTTGTATTTCTCAATCAGTTCATTCAATGCATCAAGCTGTTTGTTAAGTCCATCCTCGATAAGCGATTTAATAGCGTCCTTGAGAGAATATACCTGCGATTCGGCATCACGCATACTTTCAGTGAGAGACTGATTCTTCGTAATAAATTCCTCATAACCCATATCTCCACGTTTATACTGTGCATCCAAATCAGCCAAAGATTTCTTATACTCATCAACCTTAGCCATATTATTTTGAATCTCAAATACATCAGATGTCAGTGTACCAAGACCCTCTCCAGTAATGTTACCGTTCTTGTCAAATGAGTCCTTATAGCCCATGATGGTCTTGTAAAACTCGGCTTCATTATTACGTTCGTCGATACGAGTCTGCGTAAATTCATCCAGTGCATACTTAGCTTCACGTATCTGTTTAGCTGTGTTAGCAATATCGGTGTTCATCTGCTCGATATTACGATCTGCTGTCCAGATCTGTTTCGTCATTTCACGATACTGCTCGCTATCAAGCTTGAGACCGTTTGCAATGGCTTCCTGTCTTTTCTTGATAATGCTATTACGTTCTGCTTCGAGACTCTTCAAACTGTATTTCTGTGAGTTCTGAAGATTCTGATAAAATGCTTTGCCAGCATAATGCCCTTTAGCTTCAGACAATGACACGGCGTTGTTGATAGAATCAGTACGTTGCTGATATCCTGTTTGCTGATATTCATATTCAGCCACGACATTATCAAACTGTGCTTTCAGCTTTTCATTCAGCTTATCCTGATATTCGTTCTGTAAACGCTTCTGTTCGGTAATGTTACCCTCTTTTTTAGCAATAGCAATCAGCTTGTCATACTGATTTTTCAGTACAGGTATTGATTTTGACAATAAAGAATTCTTCTTAGTCAGATTAGTAGTAGAAGAGGACTGAGCTTCGTATAAGCTTACGGTTGCTTCATATTCATCAGCATAATTCTGCAAAATCTGAACTTCCGTTTCACGCTGCTCTTTCTTCTTCTGTGCTTTAAGTTCGGCTACATTTACATCATTGTTCTCCAACTTAGCCTGTTTAATCTGGTAATCATAGCTAGTTGCAATGTGTTTAAGAGTATCCTTTAAGACCTTTTCTTTTGATTTTGCTGTTGTCAGATTCTCAAGATCAGCTTCGTTACGAGACTTGCGAGCATCCGCATCGTCAATATGTAACTGATAACGATCCGAAAGATTCTCACGCATTGCCTTACGTGTCTCTTCTTTGCTTTTCTTTTGATCTTGTGACTTGTCCCAATAATCCTGATATTTTTGTATTCTAGTTACCGTCTTTTCACCATAAGTAGCAATAAGTTGTTTAAGACTACCGGAAATACGACCATTCTGTACTGCTTTCTTCAAACTAGAGGATAACTTAACGCTATTCGCTTTAGCAAGATACTTTTTCTCAGCCTTATTCTGATAAGCATATTGCTTTTTAAGAATATTATACTGAGATTTCAGACTTGCTTCTTGTTTTTGCAGCGTTTTCAGACTGTTAGTGCCAAATAGGTTTTCAGCTTTAGCCTTGATGAGATCAAGAGTAGAAGATACCCTGTTCAGAGCACGCTCGATCCAGTCGATAGTTTGCTTGGATGAAGAATTTTTGCCTTTGCTTGAGCCTTTGGAATTGTTGTTTTTAGATAATAAGCTATCGTAGTCTAATTTGACTTTTGTAGGATTCTTAGACTTTTTATCTAACTTCTTGCGTGCAGCATCAACTTCTTTTTGTGCCTGCGCCATCTGTGCTTGTACTACTTCTTGCGGAAGACCATTCGATTTACCTTGCTCAAAAGCATACTTTGAAGAGGATAATGCTCGTAATGCAGCACTTCCACTTCCAGCAGCATCAACTAAATCAATGATCGCATTAATATCATCGTCAAAACTCAATTTTGATCCATTAGTCAATTGTTTTTGCAAAGCTAGATCATACAGACCATATTTTAGATTTTCTGCATAACCATTTTCCTCTGCAAATTTATCGGCTTCGTCTTTTGTTTGTCTGGAAAGATCATCGCCAGTTTCTGTTGCAAATTTCTTTTGTACAGCTAACAACTTGTGTTTATTCGCTAAAGCATTTGTAACCACTTTCTCGGCATTTTTCACACCGATTGTTTTAAGGCTTGAAATATAATAATCTTTGTTGGTTTTGTCTAATTGCGCCAAAAAGTTATTGCTGCTTACCCATTCGGTAGCAAGTTCATTTGCCGCCTTTTTACAATCTTCCATTTTTGATGATCCATTGCCTAATGTTTCTTCAAAATTTTTCCAAGAATCTAACCCTTTGACTTCATCACTAAATCCTGCTAATGTGTCTGGACTTACGCCTTTGTCTCTGGTTTTCTTGCTCTTGAGATTTTCTTTCTTCTCTGATAAAGCACCTACAATAGAATTGATACCAGTATCCATACCATTTAACTGATCGGATTTGGTGACAAATTCATTGAGGTAGTTTGTTGCATCTTTGATACTAATACCAGCATTTGTAAAGCTCTCTGCTATAGAAGATTTGCTAAATGCATCCTCTGTCAATCGACCTGCCTTAGCTAATTCAAGCAAGTTTTCTTTTTCTGTAGCTAATGCTTGTGCGTCTTTACCATCACCTGTGCCAATGGTGTTCCATTTCTGGTTAAAAGTTTTCTTTTCTTCAGCTTTAAGCAACGCACGATAAGCTTTGATTTGAGCCTCAATTCTACTAATATCATTAGCCGTTTTTTCCAAACTACCGTCTTTACCTAGATAATGCATTGATTCGCTAGTTTTGATGGCTGTATCACCAATATCGGCTATAAGACCTTTGATTTTTTTGCCATCAACTTCTAATCCTTTGGCATCAAGTTTGAATAACTCATCATCAGTCAATTTGCCATCTTTGTTAGCTTCATCAATCAAAGAATTGATATATGTGTATACTGTATCAGCATCTAGGTATTCCATACCATTTTTGGTTTTCATCATTGGTGTAAATGCGATTTCTACACCATGAAATGGTTCTGATCTAGCATCAATAGTAGACGTTGAACCAAGATAATGATTTACAAAATCATCAACCGTTGCATATTCCTTTTGTATATTTGGGTTGGTGTCATACCAAGATGCAATGTTATTCCCGAATTTTTTGAGATTGTCCTCAGTCCATTCTAATTTACGATCATCATTCAGATCAATGTTTCCATACTTGGTTTTTGAAAAATCAACACCTAATTTCTTTGCGGCTTTTGATTCTTCATTGTAATAATCTTGGTATTCTTTCAGCTCTTTTTTTGCTTCGTTGATTCTATCTTTGAGTGAATCAGTTTTGGATTTTTTCTCTGTAGTAGAATTTTGTTCACCAATCCATTTTTCATACCATGTAGAAAATTTAGTCGATGTCGCCATAAAATCATTAATAGCATTTTCTAAATCCTCATCAGACAAAATTCCCTCTGCCAGTGCCTTTCCTATGCTTTCATCATTTTTTGCTTCATCAATCATCTTGTTACGATACTCTTCAAACGAATCAACAGAATCAACAGTGATCTTTGAAAGGTTATCAGAAGATTGACTATATGATATCCAAGAATTTACTAAACTATCTGCCGCAGCCTTTTGTTTATCTATGTATCCCAGATATTTATCTCTTTGAGAAATTAATCCAGCATACAGATCGGTTGTTCTTTGACCATTCTGCTCTAGAGTGTTTATCATAGACTGCAAATAATCAGCCTTTTCTTTAGCTCCCTTTAATAGCTTGTTGTCTTTATCATCCCATGAATCACGGACAAATACTTGTTGATTAAATGGATTTCCACCTATTGTTACACTATCTGTGAATCCTGCATCATGTAAGATATCAACTGCTTTTTTCTCTTTTTTTCCAACATACGCATAACCATCCATAAATAAGTATGAACCATCACCAGCGGCTTTTTTAGTTGCGTTCTTGGACTTAGTATAATTAGATGTCGCTGTTTCATAAGCACGTTTTGCTTCTTTTTTTGATATTTTATTTAATTTAGATAATTCATCGTCTAATTTTCCATTTACCAAATCAAGATTGGATGCTTGTACGCCAACTAAATCGGCAATATCATTTTGAATTTCTTTTATTTCTTTTCTGCCATCTACATCTAAATTTTCTGATGATTTTAATTCTTTATATTTAGAAATAAGTTCATCTAATGATTTAGCTTTTTCTTCGTTTTTTTGCACTTTTTCATTTGTATCAGAAAATGCTTCATCAGCAGCTTCAGATGCTCTTTTTGCATGATTGACAAGTTGATCTAGTCCAGTAATTGCTAATGAAATTACTTCTCCAATCGCCCACATAGCAGCCATAGAACCGAGAATAGCACCTAGTTCTTTAAGGGTTATTCCTGCGGCTTTGCCTGCACGTTGAAAGAGAGTCATTGACTGAGAGGATTCTTTGAGATATTGCTGATAACTTGCTAAATCTTTTGTTCCATACTTTGTATCTTGTAAAAAAGAAATGAGGGTTTCATCAGTCATTTTTACAGAGTTGCAATATCCTTGCCAATCTGTTACTTTTAATTTGCCACTATCAAGGTCTTTAAATAAAAATTTTGCATCTTTTGAAACTTTTGGAATATCCTTTTTTAGTGTTGATAACCATGTAGTCCAACTATCATTTTCAGAATTATATTGTACTGCCTCAATAACTCTGCTATAATTTAATATGACAAATGCTTCTGACATTATCATAAAGAAGGAGGGGTTATGGTTATGCAACCAACAGATTATGTTAAATTTTGTCCAGTTTGTAATGAAACTAAACAGAATACTTCATTATGTTTTAATAATGAAAGATTTAGAGAATTTACAAAAGGGTATTTTTATTTATTTGAACCAAAAGAGGATACAAAAATATGCCCTTGTTGTGAAAAGGGAGTATTAGAAGATTCATCATTAACTTTTGAAGAATTCAAGATCATTGACAATGTTTCCGATTCAGACCGCCAATTTCTCGAAGCCATGATAGACCTTAAAAAGAAAGACCTTATCGAATACCAACTAAAAATGAGTCAGTTCAAGGCTAATTTGAAACAGCAAGAACAAGTGCAGGAGAGTAGGGTGGAAGAGAACACCATTCACTGTCCATACTGCAATTCAACAAATGTAAAAAAGATTACAACCACATCCAAAGCAGTTCATACTGCAATATTTGGCATATTTAGTATGGGGCGAAATTCTAAACAGTGGCATTGTAATGATTGTAAAAGTGATTTTTGATAAAGTTTTTGTATTCTGATAATAAAACACAATATAAAAATGGACAGTAACAACACATTACTGTCCACTAATTACTATTCTCCAAATTTGTTTTCTAAA
>ENA-OPTB01002210-OPTB01002210.1-human-gut-metagenome-genome-assembly--contig:-NODE-2210-length-12908-cov-8.709640_pt1 | contig 12908 bp, 8 predicted proteins | sample MGYA00241810_ERZ501911 | MGnify/ENA primary metagenome ERZ501911 (study PRJEB25962, sample SAMEA2042304) | human gut metagenome | biome: human gut; feature: human-associated habitat; material: faeces... | reverse complement strand
GAGGAATATCAGAACCCGGTGGACTTGCTGTTTGAAGAACTGGCAAAAAAGAAGCCTAACTCCTTTGCTGGACGGCAGTACAAACTTTACAAGCTGGCTGCCGGTGTTACATAATACAGACAGAATTTTAATACAGCTTGATTCAAACCGAATCGAGCTACATTAAAAGGCTATCTGCCAAAATTTTACGAAAGGATGTGATAGTTGTGGCGAGGAAATCCGAACGCTATCCTGCGCTCTACGAACGCCTGAGCCACGATGACGAGCTTCAAGGCGAATCGAACTCTATCTCCAATCAGAAGCGAATACTGGAGGACTACGCCGAACAGCACGGTTTTACCAACTGCATCCACTTTACGGACGATGGTATCTCTGGTACGCAATTCGACCGTCCCGGCTTTCAGAAGATGATTGCTGAAGTCAAAGCTGACCGAATCTCTGTCGTTATCATAAAGGATATGAGCCGTTTTGGTCGTGACTATCTGCAAGTCGGCACCTATATGGAAGTGCTGCGGAAGCACGATAAGCTGCTGCGGGATGGTCGGGTCCGGCTGAAGGACTGCAAGAGCGCCAAGGGCAAGACCTACAACGCCACCGTGCTGCTGGGCACCGAACCCGATGGCCGCAGCAAGTTTTCGCTGGAATTTGAGGGTGGCCGCTGATGGAGCAGAACAAAGAAGCAGTCTACCTCATCAACAATGAACGCTATCTGCACCTCCGGGAAAACGATATGGGCGTTGGCTTTGCCACTTATAATAAGGTGACGGGCGAACCGTTGGAAAGCGGGCAGATCTCCGAGAAGAATCTGCCGCCCGATGGCAGAAACGCTATTGCCGCTGCCCGGAACTGGTATCTGTTTGAACTTTCGGATGATGACCGCAAGGCCATTCAACTGGAAAGCGTGAAAATCCTTGAAACCATCCCGCAGGCTGGCATCGGCAGGCGGCGTATCTGGGAGCCTGAAACGATACCGCCGGATATTCGGCTCATTAACAGCTATTACGATGATCTCCACCGTATTCCCGATGGCGGCGTAATTCAGGTGGACTACCCGGATGGCCGCAGTTTCACGTCACGGCTGGAATATCTGGACGATTACCATTTTGATATGGGCGGTCTGGGCAATGTGTTCCACATCTGCCAGTTTGCCGAGGTGATGGAACGCAATGGAGCCGATTATTACCCGGAAATTCAGACGCAGGATGATGCCGGGGCATGGGAACTGGGCGGAAAGGGGTATATCGCAATCCAGTCCACCGATGAGGGCTGGGACTACACTATCTACCACAGCGATTATTCTGTGCTGGATGGCGGTCAGGTCGATGCCCCGGAACTGACGATTCAGGAAGTTCGAGAGCAGATTTTGGAAGCACGCCACATGGAAAAAGGGCGGCGGCTGTTGCAGGACTACGATGTGGTCATGGAAAAGACCGCAGAAGCCGAAGAACTGGGACTGAACCAGCGACACTCTACGCTGGAAAAGCTGGCGGCGTTGGCTGGCGCAAAAGAAAAATGCGATACCCCGGAGTGCAGTCCTGCCGGGTGTAGGAAAGCGAGGGATGTTCATGAACTTTAATAGCGAAGAACTGATGCTGATGGTGCTATATAACCCCGGCACACGGCTGGGGTTGATGCAGGAGTTGCGGCTCATGCAATGCTACCTGATGCCGGATGAAACCGCCCTGCGGGAACTGTCAGAAACTGTTATCGAAAAGCTAAAACTCATGACGGATGCCGATTTTTCTGAAATCGAGTTTCCAATCGACTGAATTTTCGCCGCCTGTGGGCGGCATACATAAAGCAAATTACAAACCTTTAACAATGCGGTCTTGATAGAACTATCGGATTCATGCTATACTAAAAGCACTTTTACACCGTATGGAAATAAAATGGAAGCGAGGATAGCCAATGGACACTGCAAAACGCTCTCCCCTTGACCGCCTGCTCTTTTCTACCTTCCTGAAAGGCCGCACATCTTCTCGTGAGATTCTGAACGAAAAGGGCGAGATTTCCCCTGAAGAAAATCAGAAGATTGAGAAAGAAACCAACGAAATCCTCAATGACGATTCTACCTATCCATTCATCAGCTATCTTTCGGATTTACTGGCAAAGTCCAAGCCGTCCGATGATGATGTCAAGAAGCTGCATGACTGCATCGACAAAGTTGCGGCAGCACTGGGACAGGACAGCACCGATGTGTTCCGCGCATTGCTTGCAAAGCTGATTGAACAGCCAGAAGAAAATCAGACCTTCGACCGTCTGCTGGAGATGGCAGAAAAATTCGCAGCAAAACATGAATAAAATACGGTAGATTCTATAAGCGAGTGACCTGAAAAGGCCGCTCGCTTTTTTGTTCACCACGAAATATGAAGGGAGGAACGCAATGCCAAATAAAACACAAGAATACCTGAACCTTGCCCAGCAGACGGCAAAGGAATTGACCCGGTATTGGGAAAACTGGACGGACTATCTGACCACTGCATCCCGGCTGTACAAGTATAATTTTGCAGACCAGCTCATGATTTACGCCCAGCGGCCTGACGCCACCGCCTGTGCCAGCTTCGATATTTGGAGCAACCGCATGAACCGCTACGTCCGGCGCGGCTCCAAGGGTATCGCCCTGTTGGACCAGTCCAGTAGTGTACCGCGTTTGCACTACGTTTTTGATGTGAGCGACACCGGGGTACGCCGCAATTCGCGCGACCCGGAGGTGTGGCAGCTCGGCCCCGATCTGGTGCAGCCTGTGTCAGAAATGCTTGCCAGAGAGTACGGTGTTTCCCACGAGCGATTCAGCCAGCAGATTTCCGACCTTGCTGGCAAGCTGGTGGATTCCTACTGGGACAACAACAGCGGTGACATTCTCGACATCGTTGACGGTTCGTTCCTGATGGATTATGATGAAGCCGGACAGGAGTTCCAGTTCAAAAGTGCCGCTGCCATCAGTATCCTGTATACGGTTCTGGAACGCTGCGGTCTGGAGCCGGACGGTCATTTTGACCGGGATGATTTTCAGGCCATCTTCTCTTTTTCCACGCCTGCCGCCGTGTATGCGCTGGGCACCGCAGTCAGCGAATGCAGCCGGGATGTGCTGCGCAACATTGAACGAACCGTAAAGACTACTATCCGCCGCCGCAATGCAGAAAGGAGCCAACATGAATATGAACAGCAGGAACGTGACCTACTCGACTATCGGGGACTACCAGCTCCCGAACCTGACCCTGCCCCGGCAGGAAAAAGCACTGGGCAAATTCGGCAGACTGCGCCGGACTTACCTGATGCAGCATCGCCCGGTGCTGTACAATTCGATGCTCCTGTCGGGGACTCTGTATCCGCACCTGATGGAAGTGGAGCAGACGGCAGAGAGCCGGATGCAGCAGACCATGCAGGATCTGCTCAAGCAGAATCCCGCCCCGGACAAGGAGCAGAATCAGATGGCGTGGGTGCAGCACATGAACAGCCTGAAAGCGCAAGCCGAGGAACTGGTGCTGACGGAGCTGATCTACAGCTAAGTTTCTTCGATGCCCACATCCCTACCGAAGCCCAGCAAATCGAAAAGATCGACCAAGCGGAGAGCGAAAAAACGCCCTCCGCTTTTGTTTTGTCGCAGGCTGAAATCGAGAACGAACTGCGTAAGCATGGTTCTGGGTTTGCAGGTGGCAAGCAACGCATTATGGCACTGTACCAGACCCAGCCTGACCGAAAACTCCGTGCCAAGGCGTTGGCAAAGGAGTACGGCATCGGTGGGCACTCCCACGATTTTCTGGACGGAAGCCGGGGTTTTGTGAACCACGACTGGAAGGGTCTGGAATTTGACCATTACCCTGACCACCAGAAAATCACCCTGAAATGGGCGCAGGTGGAAAAGTATATCGACCTGATGATCCAGTCCGACCGCTACCTGACCGACAAGGAGAAGGAACAGCGTACTGCCAGACAGGAAGCTGAGTGTCAGCTTCCGATGCTGGATGGCACTGTTGCCGCAGAGTACACTGCTCTGAAAAAACAGTATCCCAACACCCTCGTGGGCTTTGAACTGAACGGTAACTATCTGTTCTATGACAAAGATGCCGTTGCTGTGGAGCGGATTCTGCGCACCAATCTTCTGTCACAGGAAAATGTGCTTGGCAAAGTCAAAGTAACTGGTTTTCCGAGTGAGCAGTGGGCAGCAGAATCTAAAAAGCTGTGGGCAGCGGGCAACAACGTCTATCTGGCTGGCTTGAACGAAAATGGCTCCCACCACCAGACAAAATATCTCCGGGAAGCGGATTATCTGCCAATCGGCAGCATCATCAAGCTGGATGGCCGGGATTTTCGGGTGGAACACGTTAATTTTACGTTCAAATCCGTCAGCTTGCAGGACATGGAGCTGACGAAAAACAGACTGCCCATTTTCCGCAATGAGCATCTTCCGCACATCAGGGAACTGTACGAAGAACAGCAGGCCGCAGCCATTGATCTGGTTCCCGAAAAAGAGGTCAGCTATAAGATCGGGGACGAAGTTGTAGTAGACCTTCCCACCAGAACGATTGAAGGAACAGTAGGCTATATCGGTGATACCGATGTGCGCATCGACACCAGCGCACACGGGCAGTCGTGGGATAACGAAGTTATCAACAAACGACAATTCGAGGACGGTCTGCGGCAGGTTGAAGCGCAACTTTCCGATGAGGACCTGGACGAGCTGCCTATCTCTGCCGTGATGGACGGAAAAGTGCAGACCTTCCCGGATGCCACTGCCTTGGATGAAGCCCTGAATGCCGAACCTGCGCCGGAGCCTGCCGGAAACTTCCGCATCACGGACGACCATCTGGGCGAGGGCGGCGCAAAGCAGAAATATGCCCGGAATATCGAAGCCATCCGCACTTTGTTCAAGCTGGAACAGGAGCACCGGGGTGCCACCGCCGAGGAGCAGCAGGTGCTTTCCCAGTATGTAGGCTGGGGCGGTCTGTCAGATGCCTTTGACCCCAGCAAGGACAACTGGGCAAAGGAATATGCGGAACTGAAAAATCTGCTTTCCGAGGACGAGTACACTGCCGCCCGTTCCAGCACTCTGAATGCCCACTATACCTCCCCGGTGGTGATTCGCTCAATTTATGAGGCAGTCGAAAAGATGGGCTTTAAGTCCGGCAACATCTTGGAGCCGTCCATGGGCGTCGGCAACTTTTTCGGGATGCTGCCGGACACCATGGCAGATAGCCGACTGTACGGTGTGGAACTGGACAGCATCACCGGGCGTATTGCGAAAAAACTGTACCCACAGGCAGACATTACTGTTGCCGGATTTGAAACCACCGACCGCCAGGATTTCTATGATTTGGCAATCGGCAATGTGCCTTTCGGTCAGTATAAGGTCAACGACAAGGCGTATAACAAATTGGGTTTCAACATCCACAATTATTTCTTTGCAAAAGCCATCGACCAAGTGCGTCCGGGCGGTGTTATAGCTTTTGTCACCAGCCGCTACACCATGGACAGCAAGGACAGCACCGCCCGCAAGCACATGGCAGAGTGTGCCGACTTGCTGGGCGCGATCCGTCTGCCGAATAATGCGTTCAAGGCGAATGCTGGCACCGAAGTGGTTTCGGATATTATCTTCCTGCAAAAGCGTGACCGCCCCATCGACCATGAGCCGGACTGGGTGCAGCTTGGCAAGACCGAGGATGGCTTTGCTATCAACCAGTATTTTGTGGACCACCCGGAGATGGTGCTGGGCGAGCTGACCACCGAAAGCACCCCATACGGACACGATCTGACCGTTGCGCCCATTGAGGGCGCAGTGCTGGCCGACCAGCTTGCCGAAGCGGTACAGCATATTGAGGGCCAGTATGTTGAAGTCGAGGTGGAAACACCAGATGTTGCGGATGCAGAAGTCGAGCGCAAGACGCTCCCCGCTGACCCGGATGTAAAGAATTTCTCCTATGCCGTGGTGGACGGTGAGGTGTACTACCGAGAAAATTCGATTATGACGCAGGTGGAGTTGTCCGATAATGCCAAAGCCCGTGTCACCGGCATGGTGGAACTGCGGCAGATCGTCAACCAGCTGATTCAGGAGCAGCTGGACGATTACCCGGATGAGGACATTAAGGCAACCCAAGCAAAGCTGAACACAGCTTATGACGCTTTTACCGCAAAATACGGTCTGCTCAACGACCGCAAAAATGGGCGTTTGTTTGAGGATGATTCTTCCTACTATCTGCTCTGCTCTTTGGAAAATCTCGATGAGAATAAACAGCTCAAAAGCAAGGCGGATATGTTCACCAAGCGAACGATTCGCCCAGAGCACACGATCACCAGCGTGGACACCCCCAGCGAAGCACTGGCAGTATCCATTGGAGAACATGGCCGTGTTGATCTGCCCTATATGGCGGAACTTCTCGGCTCTCCCGGCGATTATGAGCGTATTACCACAGAGCTGCAAGGCGTGATTTTCAAAGACCCTTCTGCGGATGCAGATGAGCCGGAAGCAGGCTGGCAGACTGCGGACGAGTATCTTTCCGGCAATGTGCGGAATAAACTGCGCATGGCTCAGCTTGCCGCTGAAAGCCACCCGGAGTTCAAGATCAATGTGGAGGCTTTGACCAAAGCGCAGCCGAAGGACCTTGAAGCATCAGAAATCGACATCCGACTGGGTGCCACATGGCTGAATCCCGCCATTGTGCAGCAGTTTATGATGGAGACTTTTCAGCCGCCCTACCGCATCCGCTATAACAACCTGATCCAAGTCCGCTACTCTCCATTTACGTCCGAATGGCGCATCGGCAACAAATCTGCCGCCGGAATGTATGATATCATGTCCACCGAAACCTACGGCACCCACCGGGCCAACGCCTACAAGATTTTGGAGGACACCTTGAATTTGCGGGACTGCCGCATTTATGATACCATTGAGGAGGATGGTAAAGAGCGGCGTGTCCTGAACCAGAAGGAGACGATGCTTGCCCAGCAGAAGCAGCAGGCCATCAAGGATACCTTTGCAGGCTGGGTTTGGCAAGACCCGCAGCGGCGGAATCTGCTGGTGAAGCAGTATAACGAGTTGTTCAATAGTACCCGGCCCCGCGAGTATGACGGAAGCCATATCCATTTTGTCGGTATGAATCCGGAGATCAATCTGCGGGAACATCAGCGCAATGCAGTTGCTCATGTGCTTTATGGTGGGAACACCCTGCTCGCCCACGAGGTGGGTGCCGGCAAAAGTTTTGAGATGGCAGCTTCGGCAATGGAATCTAAGCGTTTGGGCCTGTGTCAGAAAAGCCTGTTCGTGGTACCCAACCATCTGACCGAGCAGTGGGCCAGCGAGTTCCTGCGGCTATACCCCAATGCAAAGCTGCTCGTTACCAGCAAGAAAGACTTTGAACCCGCCAATCGAAAGCGTTTTTGCGCCCGCATCGCAACCGGCGACTACGATGCCGTCATTATCGGCCACTCGCAGTTTGAGAAAATCCCTCTTTCTGCGGAACGGCAGGCACGGATCATCGAAGATCAGATCGAGGAAATCGAAAAAGCCATTGCAGAGGCCAAGGAACAGTCCGGTGAGCATTTTACCGTGAAACAGATGGAAAAGACACGGAAAACATTGGAGGTGAAACTGAAAAAGCTACAGTCCACCGATCGCAAGGATGATGTGGTCACATTTGAACAATTAGGCGTAGATAGGTTATTTGTGGACGAGAGCCAGAACTACAAGAACCTATATCTTTACACCAAGATGCGCAATGTTGCTGGCCTTTCTACCTCCGAAGCACAGAAGTCCAGCGATATGTTCGGCAAGTGTCGTTATCTGGATGAAGTGACTGGCGGGCGCGGCGTGATTTTCGCAACGGGAACGCCCATCAGCAACTCCATGACGGAAATGTACACCCTGATGCGCTATTTGCAGTACAGCACTCTCCAGCAGAAACAACTGACCCACTTTGATGCATGGGCTTCTACGTTTGGCGAGACCACCACGGCCATTGAGCTTGCGCCGGAAGGAACCGGCTACCGTGCGCGCACACGTTTTGCCAAGTTCTTTAACCTGCCGGAGCTGATGAATATGTTCAAGGAGGCAGCGGACATCAAGACTTCCGACCAGTTGCATCTGCCTGTTCCGGAAGCCAAGTTTGAAACTGTCGTGGTCAAACCCTCGGAAATCCAGCAGGACATGGTGAAATCCCTGAGCGAACGTGCTGCTGAGGTGCATAGCGGTGCGGTTGACCCCTCGGTGGACAATATGCTGAAGATCACCTCGGACGGACGTAAAATCGGCCTTGACCAGCGGCTGATGAATCCGCTCACCCCGGATGACCCGGACAGCAAGCTGAATGCCTGCGTCGACAATGTTCTGCGTATCTGGAACGAAACCAAAGAGGATAATCTGACGCAGCTGATTTTCTGCGATATGTCCACGCCCAAGGGAGACGGCTCGTTCAATGTCTACGATGATATTCGCACAAAGCTGCTTGCCGCCGGGGTGCCGGAATCGGAGGTCGAGTTCATCCACAACGCTGATACTGAAGGTAAGAAAGCGGATTTGTTCTCCAAAGTCCGCAGCGGCAAGGTGCGTGTCCTGCTGGGCAGCACTGCAAAGATGGGCGCAGGCACCAATGTCCAGACCCTGCTGGTGGCCGTGCATCATCTGGATGTAGGCTGGCGACCGTCCGATATGACCCAACGCAACGGCCGAATCATCCGTCAGGGCAACAAAAACAAACAAGTTTACGTCTATAATTACGTCACGGAGGGGACATTCGACGCCTACCTCTGGCAAACGCTGGAAAACAAGCAGAAGTTTATTTCGCAGATCATGACGAGCAAATCTCCGATGCGCTCCTGTGATGATGTGGATGAGCAGGCTCTTTCGTATGCCGAGGTCAAGGCCCTATGCGCAGGCGACCCGCGCATCCGGGAAAAGATGGATCTGGATGTGCAGGTAGCAAAGCTCAAGGTGCTGCGCTCGGATTACCAGAACCAGAAATATCGTCTGGAAGATAAGCTGCTCAAGCATTACCCGGAGGAAATTCAGAAAGCGAAGAACCGTATTGCGGCTCTGAAAAACGATGCCCAAATCGCAGACGCACACCCGCAGGATAAGGAGAACTTCTGCGGCATGACGATCAAGGGCATGGTGTTCGATGAGAAAAAAGCAGCTGGTGAGCGGCTGATGCTCGCCTGCAAGGAGATGCCGAATGCGGATATGATGCTGCTGGGCACCTATCGCGGCTTTGAGCTTAACATTCGCTTTGACAGTTTCAAGAATGAGCATCAAATCGTTCTCCGCGGCGAGCTGAGTTATCCGGTACCGCTGGGCGATGACCCTCGCGGCAACATCGTCCGTCTGGACAATGCCATCGGCAATTTTGCCGACCGCATTGCCGATGCTGAGGCCGCACTGGATTCTCTGGAACAGCAGAAGCAGGCCGCAGAGGTTGAAATCGCCAAGCCGTTTGCGCAGGAGGAAGAACTGCAAACCAAGTCTGCCCGCCTTGCAGAATTGGATGCGCTGTTGAACATGGAGCATCAGTCCAGCCGGACAGAACCCGAAGCGGAAGAAAAGCCGGATGCCCGCCCCTCTGTGCTGGCTGCGTTGGAAGAAAAGGCTGATAAAGTGGAGCCTGTCCGACCATTCAAATCTTACTTGGATAAGGATGGTGATGCCCGGTGACGGAGCACCGTGACCAGCAGATCCATTTTCGTGTCAGCAAAGTCGAACTGGAACGCATTCGTCAGAAGATGGAAAGTTGCGGTATTTTGAGCATTGGCTCTTATCTGCGAAAAATGGCTCTGGATGGTTACTGCCTGAATCTTGATTTACCACAGCTGCGTCGGATGGCGTACCTTCTTCAGAATTGCAGCAACAACCTGAATCAGGTGGCGAAACGGGCCAATGAAAGCGGGCAGCTCTATGCCGCCGATTTAGAGGACTTGCGTAGTCGGTTGGATGAACTGATAGCTATTGGCAAGCAACTTCTCGACAAACTCACCGAACTCTAAAAAATTTCCCGCAGTAGGAGGCTGCGGGCTTACATAACGGTTGACATCCTTGCAAGGCAGGGACCGATACCTTTATAATAGGGGCGAAAGGAAAGGTTGGTGTTTGATATGAGGATTCTGTTCAAGATGGTGCTTGCCCCGATCTCTCTGTTTGTAGCTTTTCTGGCTCTGATGGCAAAGTGGCTGCTTACCTTGTCCAGCTATATTGTTGCGCCATTGATGCTGTATATTTTCGGCTGCGGCATCTACACCGTCTACCGCCAGACTTGGGATCAGTTTTTGATTCTGCTGGTTGCTGAATTTTTGTGCTTTGTCCTTTTTGTCGGCGCAACTGCAATGGTGGAGGGCGTTGAACGATTCAGCGGTTGGTTCCGGGACGTGATTTGATTTTGAATCTTTTGCCGCCTTCGGGCGGCTTTTTCATTTGGGGGGTGATCTGCTCTGGCTGCTACTCGTCTGATTGCACTGCATCAGCACAAAGGGAAATCTATCGCCGCCTGCCTAAAAGACCGCACTGACTATGCACAGAACCCCGACAAGACTGAAAAGGGCGAGCTTGTCAGTAGTTATCAATGCAGCCCGCTTACCGTGGATGAGGAGTTCATGCTCACAAAGAAGCTATACGAGCAGGCCACCGGGCGCAGCCAAAAAAGCAATGTCATCGCCTATCAGATACGGCAATCCTTCCGGCCCGGTGAAATCACGGCAGAGGAAGCCAACCGCATCGGCTACGAACTGGCCTCCCGATTTCTGAAAGGCAAACACGCCTTTATTGTTGCCACTCATACTGACCGGGAACACATCCACAACCATATCATCTACAATTCCACTGCACTGGACGGCACCCGGAAATTTCGGGATTTTTTCTTTTCCGGTCTGGCAGTGCAGCGATTGAGCGATCTGATCTGTCTGGAACATCAGCTTTCCGTAATCGAAAAGAAGCCTTACCGGGAGCGGCAGAAGCGCATCACTTACCCGCCAAGGGAAAGCAACCGCGACCGGCTGTGCGGTATCATCGATGAAATTTTGCAGCAGGAACCCACCGACTACGAAGAATTTTTGCAAAAGCTGGAACAGCAGGGCTATGAAATCAAACGCGGCAAATACACTTCCGTCAAGGGCGCACGGCAGAAGCGCTTTATCCGTTTCAAGACACTGGGTGCTGGGTACAGTGAGGAAGAAATCAAGGCGGTGTTGGCTGGTAGGGCAAAGCATCATCCCCATCAGAAACAGCCACCAAAGGAACAGACATTTCAGTTGCTGGTGGACATTCAAGCGAAACTTGCCGAGGGCAAGGGCGGTGGATACGAGCGTTGGGCGAAGAAGCACAACCTGAAAGAGATGTCCAAAACGCTGATTTTTCTGCAACAGCAGAAAATCAGCAGCGCAGACGAGCTAAAGGAATGTGCGGATGCTGCACTTTCTCGCTATCACGAACTGGGCGATTCCATCAAAACCTCTGAGAAGCGGCTGGCAGAAATCGCAGTGCTGAAAGCACACATCATCAACTATGCCAAGACTCGACCTGTGTATGATGCCTACCGTAAAGCTGGGTACAGCAAAAAGTTTTTGGAAGAGCACTGCACAGAAATCACGCTGCACAAGGCGGCGAAAGCGGCGTTTGATGAATCCAATTTGAAAACGCTCCCCAAGATTAAGGAGTTGGATGCGGAATATTCCAAACTGCTGACAGAAAAGAAAGCACGCTACCCGGACTACCGCAAGGCGCGCGATGAGATGCAGGAGCTTCTTCAAGCGCAGAAAAATATCGAGCTTTTCTTTGATGAGGAAAAGGATCCAAAGCAAACCGAACATTCCAGATAAACAATACGACCCTGAGAACTTTGCCGCTTATCCGGCAAGGTTCTCGGGGCCTTTTTTGCTTATTACTCAGTCTATACTCAGAGCAGCATTTCCGGCGCTTTCAATTTGTTTGGCAATCATGTTTTCCAGTTCCTGCGTGATCGTTGCACAATTTGCAACTCGGTAATTCCAGAAATAAGAAACACCTTCGCACTCTTCCACGGACAAATCACTGTTGACCAAAAGCAGTCGGTCGGAGGTTACTTTCAGCTTTTCGCATAGAGAAGCGTATTTTCCATAATCAATACTTCGGCTGGACGATTTGGCTTCCACCCAGAAGAATTTTCCGTTGATGGAAAACGCAACATCCAGTTCATGCGTGCTCCCTGCGGATGCCGCTTCTGAAAGAATCACATTGGAGCAAAGCGAAACTTCTGCACCCTGCTCCTCCTGATAGCGATTCAAAATCTGCTGAACCTGATGCTCCACAAAAAGTTCCAGCCACTTCCCGCTCAGGAAATGCCGGACAGTCTCATTTTGCGCAAGCTCATAGACGATATTCTGCGGATAGATCACAATGGATGCAAAAAGTCCCATTTTATCCCACGTCTGAGCGATTTCCGAAAGTGTGGCAAACGAATTCTTGGAAGTACCCTTTGGGATACGGAACGAAAAAGAGCCGTCACTCTGCATATGTGTCCGAATAAACTGCAAGAAATCCACCACTACCGGGTCGCAAAGAGCTTCGCCTGTTTTCCATGCCATCCGCTGAACGGCAATCGGCGGAAGTTTTTTCGGTACGACCTGCTGAACGATTTTATACCCACAGCGTTCCAGATGTTCCAATGCGGTCAAAGGCTTCGGAGGGATTTTTTCTTTAACTTCGGACTTTTCTGCACCGGATGTATTCTCAGTCAGATAGTTAAACTTCCATCCGTATTCCCAAGCAGGCGAACGGGTCAACATACCGACTGCATGAAATCCGCTGTCATGCTCCTCCATCGGAAATGTAATTTTGTTCTTCTGGATATTGATTTGGAGCGTTTTGTTTTTCAGTGCTTTCTGATAAGTGTCAAGAAGGAATTCCTTTCCCTTATACGCCAGCTCACTGGAATTATTTGCAGAAAGACCAGCAT
>ENA-OPTB01002209-OPTB01002209.1-human-gut-metagenome-genome-assembly--contig:-NODE-2209-length-12912-cov-4.263436_pt1 | contig 12912 bp, 10 predicted proteins | sample MGYA00241810_ERZ501911 | MGnify/ENA primary metagenome ERZ501911 (study PRJEB25962, sample SAMEA2042304) | human gut metagenome | biome: human gut; feature: human-associated habitat; material: faeces... | reverse complement strand
CACGATAACTTGTAAATAGGCGAGAACCCGCGGTTGACGGCTCACCAGCTTGCTCTTGACCCAAATCCTTTAGGAAAATCGGGATTCCAGCAAAAGGTTTCTCTGAAAAGTCTCTAGTTTCTGCTTCTTCTATAGCTTTCTCGTAGCGTTGACTAACGATAGCATTTATCTTAGGATTCGTTCTCTCCGCTTCACGAATGGTAGCCTCCACTAGTTCTCGGGGACTGACCGTCTTATTTTGCACGGCTTCTGTCATTGCCGTTGCATCTGACCACTCATTAATTGACATCTTATACTCTCCCTGCTTATCTTTTCCTAAATTATACTAAAAAAAGCGAAACGCCTAAAACGTTCCGCCTTAAATCTTGATAATTAGTCTTGCCAAGTCTCTTGATTTTCTTTGAATTTCTTCAAAAGTTGAAGTCCATCTGCTGTGATGTAGCCTTGTACTTTAGCGACTTTAATCAACTCAGTGTAGTTTGAAAGAGTAACCAATTTCACACCAGCATCCGCAAAGTTTTTCTCAGCTTTTGGCAATTCGTAAGTGAAGATAGCCACAACACCGATAACATCAGCCCCTTCACGCTCTGCAGCTGCTACAGCATCAAGTACTGAACCACCAGTTGAAATCAAGTCTTCAACAACAACCATTTTTTCGCCTTTAACCACACGACCTTCGATTTGGTTACCAGCACCGTGATCTTTTGGTTTGCTACGGATGTAGGCAAATGGAAGGTTCATCTTGTCAGCGATAATCGCACCGTGAGGAATACCCGCAGTTGCAGTACCTGCAATCACTTCTACTTCGGGGAATTCTTCCTTAATCTTTTCCACAAAACCATTTTCAATAAGGGTACGAGTTTCTGGATAAGACAAAGTAATACGATTGTCTGTGTAGATTGGTGATTTGATTCCTGATGCCCATGTAAATGGTTCTTCAGGTTTAAGGTAAACAGCCTTGATATCAAGCAAGTCAGATGCGATTTGTGATGCTAATGTCATAATTATTATCCTCCGTAAAGCGTTTTCTACTCTTTATTATAACCTAATTCGGTCTATTTTCCTATGAAATAAGGTCTTTTTGAAAATTTATTGACCGGTCCATTGAGCCTTGATGTCTTGATAAGCTGCTACTGGATCATCAGCTTGTGTAATTGGACGACCAACAACAATGTAATCTGAACCAATTTGGCGCGCATCGGCAGGTGTCATGACACGTTTTTGGTCACCAACTGCTGCTCCTGCTGGACGAATACCAGGTGTCAAACAAACGAAATCTTCATTTGTTGCTTCTTTGATTTTTTCTACTTCGTGTGCTGAGCAAACAACACCATCAAGGCCTGCTTCAGCAGTCTTTTTAGCATAATGAACCACTGATTCTTGAAGTGTCGTTTGGATATTTTGGAAATCATGCATTTGCTCTTCAGAGGTAGAGGTCAACTGAGTTACAGCAATCAAGATTGGACCATCACCCAAGCCTTCACGCGCAGCCTTCATCATTTCCACACCACCAGCCGCATGCACATTAGTCATATCAACGCCAAGGTTAGACAAGACACGCATAGCTGATTTCACAGTATTTGGAATATCGTGAAGCTTAAGGTCCAGGAAAACACTATGACCAAGCTCTTTAACGTAGCGTACAATCTCAGGCCCAGCCGCATAGTAAAGTTCCATACCAATCTTCACATAGAGCTTTTCATCAGCAGGAAACTTAGCAAGGAAAGCCTTCACATCCTCAAAGGTCGGGAAATCAAGGGCAATAACAGGACGATTTTCTCTCATTTCTTATATCCTTTCACACAAAAAACCTCCGCCAGTCAGCGAAGGTTGCACGAAAATAGGGCAGTCCCTACCCTTTAGTGATGCCGTAGCATCTCAGTACACCTTTCTCGCCTCTCTGGACTCGATTAAAGGTTCAGTTCAATTTTTTTTATTATAGCGCTTTTATAAGGGAATGTCAAAGGGGGATTTTTGTTCTAAATACCTAAACCTCTACTTCTATTGACTAATATTATAGATTACATTCATTTTTTACATTGTAAAATTTTAATGTAAATTTTATTGCTTTTTGTATTTTTACGTTGTAAAATTACATTGTAAAACTAGAAAGAGGTGTTAAGATGCTTGAACAACTATTGAAAATGCATGCTGAAAAAATTCGAGTTAACAATAACTCAGATGAATATCAGAAGGTAGTGAAACAGATAGAAAATTATCAAGTCGATAAGCACTTGCCATCGGCTACCATGCTTTATGATATACTAGATAAACTAGCAGATCTTTCAGTAAGTGATAATATGACAGATGATGAAACTGACTATTTGGAATGGAAAGATAATATTCATATCGAAAAACTTGACTCGGGAGATTTTATAATTTATTACTTGGATCGTTTCTTTATGAGTATTTCGGAAGGTAAAAGGAATAACATATGGGATATAATTAAAGAACGCTATGAGACGAAAAAGAAAAATAAACTTAAGAATGAGGTAATTGATACATTTGTAGTTCAGTTACAAACAACACTTAAGGCTCCTATTGAAATTTTTTCTCCTGAGGAAGAAAAAATTGTCATTAGTTTCCTTGACTTTATAGAAAATAAAGGAAATATATTAAATCAAAACGACTCAGAAATCTATGATGCAATTTTAAAAAACGGTATAGATATAGGTGTTCTACTAAACCAATTAATTAAAGCCTACCCAACAGGTGAACAAAATAAGGTTACTTTTTTGGGGGAAGGATTTGATGCTCATAATCTATATGGCACACTACAATATTACAGTAATCAACATTCAGATAGTTTTGAAGAAAACTTCAACAATGAACCGACTAACTTACTAGATAAAACTATTGAAAAAATTATCACCAATTTGGATGAAGAATCTATTCCTCTTATTCTATATTGTGACGAACTAGAAACAACAAAAAAAGTACTAAATTCTCTTTACGAGAAAATAATTGAATTACACCCAGAACTAAATGTTGAATACTTCAATGCAACCGAATTTGAAGATATTATTGCATCAAATAAAGATGATGGAATTTCTCAGAACGTTTCTGAAATTTTTGAAGGAATTGATTTTCTTGTTTTTGAGGGTGTCGACTCCCTCAAAACTGAATTGGCTAAAAAAGAACTTATTAAACTAACAAAATGGTTACAAAATAAAGGTCAACAGGTCTTATTTTCTAGTTTCGTGAGACCAGAAAATATAGAAATGTTTATAAGTGAAGACATTATTTCGAATGGACACATTATCGATATTACTACGAGAGAGGTTGCTGTATGATTGGAAAATGGTTAAAAGAGAAACGTGAAAATCTATCTTTGACTGCTCAAGATATCAAGCAGGAAACAAAAACATCATCAACACTTATCTCACTAGTTGAAACTGGGAAACGACTTCCCTCAGAAAAATTCCTAGAGAGTTATCTTTTAGTTCTTGCTAAAGCTAGTGGTTTTGACGAGACTTTACGGGATCGCTATACAACAACTGAGTGTTTTGAGGAATGGAAAAGTAAACTTACCATTGAACATAAAGGCAAAGATACTATATATTACAGTTGTGGTCGAAAAATTTGTGTAGATTCTAAAGGTTTATATCTAAAGAACATCGAACCTTATGATTTGCATGTATATTTCATAGGTTATAGTTGGAGTGATTTTGCTGATTACCAAAATAGCTACTTGAAACATGAACTAAACATTGATGTATTAAAGTCAACACCAAATCGTCTTAATAAAAAAATAGATCTTATTGAAACATTAGATATAGACGCAGAGGTTACGCAGTATTGGCTTGAGAAATACAGAGATGAACTTAAAAGACTTATTGAGGAATCTTTTGATGAGTTACCCAAGTCATACGAGAAAATATATTATTCACTTACAAAATTTGGACTGGAAGAAGAAATAAAGAAAGAGAATTCAAATGGAATTGAGATTTCACAACTCTCTCAACTTAACTTAGTTCTAGATGGTGAACATTTAACAGACGGGGAATTAGAGGCAATTGCTACTGTAATTGAGGGAATCAGAGCTCGAAGAAGAAAATAATCAAAAAAGATGGAAGTTTTAGTTTCCATCTTTTTCTTTTAGATCAATTTATTCTATTTCCCCAACAAGTCTGTTCGAACTTCTTTGCGTAAGTCTTCAAGTGTTGTGATACCGTACTTGTCCATGACTTCAGGGAGGCGGTCGATGATTTTAGGGCAGGCATAGGGATCTGCAAAGTTGGCCGTTCCGACACCGATGGCTGAAGCACCAGCGATAAACATTTCGATAGCCGCTTCGGCACTATCCACGCCACCCATACCGATGATTGGGAGGTCTGATGCTAGAGCAACTTGGCGGATAAGCTTAAGGGCTACTGGGAAGACAGCTGGGCCTGACATACCACCTTGGCCATTGGCAATGATAGGTTTGCGAGTGGCCAAGTCATAGCGTGTTCCGACCAAGGTGTTAATCATGGTGAAACCTGTCGCACCGGCATCTTCGACTGCCTTGGCGACACTTGTAATATCAGACACGCTTGGTGTCAGTTTGACATAGACAGGCACATCAGAGCGAGAGACACTGGCTTTTACTGCCGCATAGGCAAGTTCTGGGACTTGTCCGATGAGGAGGCCGTTATTACCATGGTCCACATTTGGACACGAAATATTAAGCTCGATTGCCTTGATATTGCTAGCTTTGGAAATCTTGTGAGAGACTTCCGCATATTCTTCGTTTGAAAATCCAGCCACATTGGCAATGATTGGAAGCTCAGGATAATGCTCCTGCAACCAAGGGAGTTTTTCAGACAAGACAGCATCAACACCAGGGTTTTGCAGGCCAATAGCATTAAGCATGCCTGATGGTGTCTCAGCCACACGTGGTGTCGGATTACCAAAACGAGGGTTGGCGGTCGTAGCCTTAATCATGATAGAACCTAGTTTGTCCAAATCATAATACTTGGCATACTCTTGACCAAAACCAAAGCAACCTGAGGCGGGGATAATAGGATTTTTCAAATCAAGCCCTGGAAGGCTAATAGCTAAACGATTTTCTGATTTAATCTCTGACATGGTAACCTCCTAGACGATGACTTTTCCAGTAGGGAAGACTGGCCCTTCCTCGCAAACACGAAGATTTTTGGCGTCCGACTCTCCTTTAACGTGAACCACACAGGCATAGCAAGCACCCATACCACAAGCCATGCGAGCTTCCATAGAAACATAGGCGTGAGGGTGATTTTCAAACTTACTATCGACATATTTAAGCATGCCTGGGGCTCCGCAACTGTATACGGCATCTGGAGTCCAGTCGAAACCATCAATAACCGTCGAAACGTAACCCTTGATACCGTATGAACCGTCATCGGTCGTCACATAGACATCACCACAAGCCCTGAGTTTATCCTCCAAGATGACGGCATCCTTATTGGCAAAACCAATGACTGATACAACTTCCACTCCCTTAGCCTTCAACTGCTTAGCCGTCTCAACCAAAGGTGGCACACCAATACCTCCACCAATGAGGAGGGCTTTCTCCCCAGCATCGACAACGGAAATATCAAAACCATTTCCCTGAGGCCCCATGGTATCAATAGTTTGACCAGCTACCATCTTAGACAGAATAGCTGTTCCCTCACGCTCCACACGATAGACAATGGTTGCCTCTTTCTTGTCGTAGTCAATCTCTGAAATGGAAATCGGACGACGAAGGAGCTTGCTTGGGTCTGGTACCTTGAGGTGGACGAACTGACCAACCTGCATATCTGCAACCATCTCTCCCTTAAGCACCATCTCGAAAATACGAGGTGCAATCTCACGCTGACTCACAATGGTTAAATCTTCAACTAATATCATGACAACCCTTTCTAAACTGCAAAATGTCATCAAAAAAACCTCGCCACATGGCAAGGTCGCACAAAAAATCACAGGAGAACCCTGTTTTTTCACCTGTCCGACCTTTCAAGCCTCTCTGGACTCATTTAAAGGTTATTTTGTGATTATTATAACCGTTTTCAAGACGGATGTCAAAGGAGAAAAGAAAAAACCAAAGCTTAAAAAACTAAGCTAAGGTCTCTCCAGCCTATAACTAGGCCCTCTGTTTGATACGTTCTCAATCATCTCATAGAGTAACATAAATTGTCAATATTCCTAACAAAAGGTGTTAGAATTTTTGAGCTAGAGCCTTAAAAAAAGATTATTTAAACAATCTGTCGTAAACCATAGTATGAGCCAACTGTTGACCATCGCCACCCAACAAATCAACCAAGGCGTAGGCAAAGGCTAGGGCTGTTCCGGCACCACGGCTAGTGACAATATTGCCATCAACAACCACCAAGTCAGTTTGATGCTCGCCAGATGCAATTTGGTCCTCAACACCTGGGAAACATGTGAATTTACGCCCTTCGAGCAAGCCAGCACGTTCGAGAACAATTGGTGCTGCACAAATGGCAGCAACATATTTTCCAGCTTTTGCAGCCTCTTGAAGAGAGGCAATCAAGGCCTGATTGTCGCGTAGATTAGTTGAGCCAGGCATACCTCCAGGAAGAACCACCAAGTCGTAATCCGCAAAATTACCATCAAATACACCATCCATAGCGACTTGAATCCCATGTGAGCCAGTTACTGACGCACTTTCAAGTCCTAGCATGTTACAGTCAAATCCTGCTCGGCGGAAGACATCCACTGGGCTCAAGGCCTCGATTTCTTCAAAACCTTCCGCAAATACTACTGCTACTTTTGTCATGATATACCTCCAATTGACTTATCACAAGATTCTATTACGCCTTAAATTATAGCAGTTTTAGAAGCAGGAAACAAACCATAAAAACGGCTCTTGAGCATGAAAAAAGACAGCACAAGGACTGTCTTTGTCATCTTATCTAAACAAACTTGCTAGGATCCACAAGAGATAAATATGAGCTGGGTAGAAAATATAGAAGAAATTCTTGTTACCACTACCACGCTTACCATTATAAAAATACATAGGAATCGCAGCAAAAATCATCATCCATTGCACACCCGTCGGATCAAAGAGATGGGCAATCACTGAAATAACAGCTAAGACAATGATTTGAGCCATGCGATTGGTACGGAAAATATAGAATAGTAAACCAAGGATAACCATCACAAAGCCACCCTCAACCATGATAATACTTGGCACAAGTGACAAGATAAAGGCAACAATCTGCACAACGATTGGGTTTGCATGTGGCGTTTCAAATATGCCCCCAAGAATCACAACTGGAATAGACGAAAGAATCGGCAGGAGAAAGACACCAATCCCTTGAATCAACTCCTTGTTCGATTTATCGCGAAGCCCCTTAGCCAACAAATCCCAAGAGCAAATAAAAATCCCAGTGATAAAGAAGGTTGAAAAGGCATTGTTGGTTAAACCGATACTACCATTATGAAAAATACTACCAATGATGGCGTTGCCAATGATCATAAACCAACTCATGTAAAGCAGACGCCTGAGAAAAGCCATACGATCATGAGTGTAGTGAAAACTATCAGCAACAAGAAAGAGAAAAATTGGGAAAGACAGACGTCCCAACATCGTCAACCATATAGGTGCCCCCATACTCCCGAACATCTGATAGATTTGGTCCAAAAACATAAGTGCAACAGCTAGGTATTTCAAATTAGTCGCATTGCATATCTTTTTAATATCGTTCATTTAATGCTCCTTTAATTTTCAGCATATTAAATGATACCACAAGTCAGATATAAATTCAAAGGTATTCATTATAATCTAAGACATAACTTTTAACTGTTTTAGCGTAACAATTTTTGTAATAAAGAATGGTCCATAATAATAACAAACTCAATTCCGACTACCCATCCAAAGCATTTTTACTCTCTTTGTGCTATAATAGTTAGGCAATATTTACGTTCATAACGTATGCAAATTATTTAAAAATAACTAACAAAGTTCATAAACTCTTCAAGTTTTTGAAATAACTTTTTTGCGAGCAGAGCGAGCAATTAACCGAGACTTTCCACCGTGTTAAAAGCGCCTGAAACTAAAAGGTTTCAGGCGCTCGGAATTTTTGAGACGTTAGGTAGGCTCAAAAATTAGTCATGGAACTTTGTAAAACTTCGCTGACGTCCGCCAACACCTAAGGAAAGTTTCACAGAAAATTTTATTTTTTAAATAAAACAATTATTATCACTAACAAGAAAGGAAGTACATCATGTCTTTTGACGGCTTTTTTCTTCATCATATGACGGCTGAATTGCGTGAGCAGGTGCTTTTCGGACGTATCCAGAAGGTTAATCAGCCTTTTGAGCGTGAGTTGGTCCTAACCATTCGTAACAATCGTCAGAATTACAAGCTTCTGCTTTCGGCTCATCCTGTCTTTGGACGTATTCAAACGACCAAGGCTGACTTGCCAAATCCACAGAATCCAAACACCTATACCATGATTATGCGGAAATACCTTCAGGGAGCGGTTATCGAGGATATTCAGCAACTGGAAAACGACCGTGTCCTTGAAATTTCGGTCTCTAACAAAAACGAAATCGGTGATAGCATTAAGGTTACTCTTGTTATGGAAATTATGGGGAAACACTCCAACATTATCCTGATTGACAAGAACGAGAGCAAAATCATTGAGTCTATCAAGCACGTTGGTTTCTCACAAAATAGTTACCGAACAATTCTCCCTGGGTCTACCTATATTGCTCCTCCTAAGACGGACGCCAAGAATCCTTTTGACATTCCAGACGAAAAACTCTTTGAAATCCTACAGACTGAGGATTTGTCAGCTAGAAACCTTCAAAAACTTTTCCAAGGTTTGGGGCGTGACACGGCCAATGAATTATCAACCTTACTTGAGACTGATAAACTCAAGAATTTCCGTGCCTTCTTCAATCGTGAAGTAAAGCCAAACTTAACGGCTAAGGCATTTTCAGCTGTAAGATTCTCTGATAGTCAGGACCAACCGGAGTTTGAAACCTTGTCAGCCCTATTGGACTACTACTACTTGGACAAGGCGGCGCGTGACCGTGTGGCTCAACAAGCTAGTGATTTGATCCACCGAGTACAAAATGAGCTGGAAAAAAACAAGAAGAAACTTGTTAAACAGGAAAAAGAGCTTGCAGCGACTGAAAATGCTGAGGAGTTCCGTCAAAAAGGGGAACTGTTGACCACCTACCTCAGCATGGTGCCAAATGACAAGGATAGTGTCGAGCTAGACAACTACTACACTGGTGAAAAGATTACCATTCCTCTAAATGTTGCTCTAACGCCTAACCAAAATGCGCAGCGTTACTTCAAGAAATACCAGAAACTCAAGGAAGCTGTTAAGCACTTGACTGGTTTGATTGAGGAAACCAAGCAAACTATTGATTATTTGGAAAGTGTTGAATTCAGTCTTTCTCAAGCCAACATGGATGAAATCGAGGATATTCGTGAGGAACTTGTTCAGGCTGGCTTTATGAAGCGTCGTTCAACTGACAAACGTCACAAACGTAAGAAACCTGAACAGTATCTAGCTTCTGATGGCAAGACCATTATCATGGTTGGTCGTAACAACCTGCAAAATGAGGAGTTGACCTTCAAGATGGCTAAAAAGGGTGAGCTCTGGTTCCACGCCAAAGATATCCCAGGGAGTCACGTGGTTATCAAGGACAATCTTAATCCAACTGATGAAGTCAAAACAGATGCGGCTGAATTGGCAGCCTACTACTCTAAGGCACGTCTGTCAAACTTGGTTCAAGTCGATATGATTGATGTTAAGAAACTCAACAAACCAACAGCCGGTAAGCCTGGATTTGTAACTTATACGGGACAAAAGACCTTACGTGTCACACCGACTGAAGAAAAAATTGATAGTATGCGGATGAAGTAATCTGCTTTATAAAATCAAACTCTCTTGTTTTAGAAACGAGAGAGTTTTTCTATGTCTTCATTAGATCAATTTCTTTCGTTGATGAATGGGATTTTCTTTTAGTTTTCATTACATTTTTCCGATGACTGTGCTAAACTATAAGGGTAATCACCTATATTAAAGGAGACTTTCAGTATGAAGGCTCTTATGTCATATACGAGTTCTGTTTTAGAATGGTTAGGGCGCTATGTTGGCCTTTTAGTCTTTGGGCTATTATTTGTGACTGCTTTGTTCATTCGCACGACCATGATGACGGGATACTTTGAATGGGCAGAGATTAGTAGCGTTCCTTGGTATGTTTATGTTTCAGGTGGGGTCATTCTGCTTTTGACCCTTCTCTGGCCTAAAATCTTAAAGGAACTGACAACAAAGCAGATTTTCATCTTTTTTTCCATTTGCTTTGTGAGTTTTGGCCTACTGTTGATTTTTCTGACCAGTTTTGCTGGTCGAGACGATGCAGGTACTGTCTTTAAAGGGGCGGTCCAGTTTAATGCTGGTGACTTTTCGCTAATTAAACCAGGAGCCTACTTCTTCCGCTATCCTCATCAGTTGGGTTTGCTTAGTTTTGAACGCTTGGTTCTCTATCTGATTCCTTTACCAGTTATCTCTGTTTTCTATGTATTGAATCTTGGCATGGTCATTGGTATGAACTATGCTACATGGAAAATCACGGATGAACTGTTTACGAGGCCTTTAGTTAGTCGTTTGGCTGTCATCATGAGCTTTGGTTTCTTGCCTCTAGTCTTTAACATTATGTTTGCCTATGGACTTATGTATGGGTTGTTCTTTTCTAGTTTTGCTATTCTCTTCTTTCTACGTTACTTAAGACGCGGTAAGGCTAGGAATGCGATTCTTTCGGTGGTCATGCTATCTTTGGCCTACTGGGTAAGGAGTAATAACATCATTCTCATTATTGCCCTATCTGGTATTCTAATACTCATGACTCTTAGAGAAAAACGGTATCGCTATTTGCTTTTAGTTTTAGCTTTCTTTGCCTTTCCTATGAGCTTGCATAAGGCGACAACCAGTTACTACGAGATTACCACCCACCAAAAAATTCCTGGAACACCTCAGATTGCTTGGCTAGCCATGGGCTTACAGGACAAGCCTGATTCTAAACGCATGCCAGGATGGTATACCGGCTATGTCCGTGACATATACGCCAAGAAAAAGGGAAATATCGAAAAGATTGAGAAAAGTGCCAATCACCTTTTTGATAAGCGTGTTCAATACCTCCTAGCACATCCCGATGAGGCCAGTTGGTTTTTCAGCACCAAGTTTATCAGTTCTTGGACAGAGGGAAGCTTCCAGTCCATCTGGAATGGCCCAAGTAAAGACAAGTTTCAGCCTTTGTGGAATAGGTTTGCGACCTCTATCTATCACGATGGGACCCTGCATCTCTTTTTTGTGACCTATATGCAAGGCTATCTCCTAGTCCTATATCTTGGTGGTGCGTTCTACTATGCTTTCACTTATAAACGAATGGGAGATGGAGCAACACTGGGCCTCTATGCCTTCCTCTATCTCTTCGGTGGTATCCTCTTTCACCTCATATCAGAGACTAAGAGCCAGTACACCCTACCTTACATTTACTTACAAATTCCAATGATCGCGGCGGGCTACAACCACATGACACAAATACTTAGCCGCTATCTAAAAAATATGCAAAAGTCATCCTAGGATGGCTTTTTAACATTGTTTCACAATTACAATCTTGCTATAATAAGTCTATGAAAAATGCGTCAGTTGATCTTTTACGAGGCCCAATTCTGAGGTCTCTTTTAATCTTTGCTCTACCAATTCTGATATCCAATATTTTCCAGCAACTCTACAATACTGCCGATGTCATGATTGTAGGTCGCTTTCTAGGTCCAGATGCCTTGGCTGCTGTAGGAGCTTCTTCTGCTATTTTTGATTTGGTTATCGGCTTTGCTCTTGGCGTTGGAAATGGTATGGGCGTTGTTATCGCGCGTTACTATGGTGCTCAAGACTACAGGAAACTTCGTCAGTCTGTGGCGGCCACTGTTGTCATCGGTCTAGGCTTAAGTGCCTTGGTTATGATTCTAGGACATTTTGGTCTCTATCCTTTGCTTAGATTTTTAGGAACGCCTTCTTCTATTATCGGGCAATCTTACCAGTATATTTCTATGATTGTCTCCTGTGTTGGGGTTACTTTGGGTTATAATCTGTGTGCAGGTCTCCTCAGAGCGGTTGGTGATAGTCTGACAGCCCTCTATTTTCTAATTTTTTCAGCTCTGGTCAATATCGTTTTAGACCTTTTCTTTATTACCCAACTCCATCTTGGTGTTCAATCAGCAGGCTTAGCAACTATTATTTCTCAAGGACTTTCGGCAATTCTCTGTCTTTACTATATTAAGAAAAAAGTGACCTTCCTTCTACCAAGTAAGTCAGACTTTGTCCTTGATTCAAGTCTTTATTTGGATCTTTTTGGACAAGGCATGGCCATGGGACTCATGAATTCCATTGTTTCTATTGGGACTGTAACCTTACAGTATGCCATTAACGGCTTTGGCCCTCTCATCATTAGCGCTCAAGTGGCGGCAAGACGGATTATGTCCTTCGCCGTTCTCCCTTTGACTTCACTTGCTGCTGGGGTGACGACCTTCACCTCTCAGAACTTCGGGGCCAAACAGTTTAAACGCATAGTAGCTGGGTTAAAGCAATCTTGTCTTGTTTCTATAACTTGGTCTGTCATTGCTTGTGTCCTCCTCTATGTAGCTAGCCCCTTCTTAGCTGGTTTTATCTCTGGTTCAAATAATGCTGTGATTATTGATAATGCTAGTCGCTACCTCCGTATCAGTTCTCTCTTTTATCCTATTTTAGGAATGCTCTTCATCTTTAGAAATAGCCTGCAAGGTCTTGGTAAGAAACTGACACCTTTAACCTCAAGTTTTATTGAGCTTTTTGGAAAAATTCTCTTTGTTCTTTTGGTCATTCCTTCTATGCGCTACCTTGGCGTTATCCTATGCGAGCCCTTGATTTGGATTCCCATGACCATTCA
>ENA-OPTB01002205-OPTB01002205.1-human-gut-metagenome-genome-assembly--contig:-NODE-2205-length-12940-cov-4.097943_pt1 | contig 12940 bp, 9 predicted proteins | sample MGYA00241810_ERZ501911 | MGnify/ENA primary metagenome ERZ501911 (study PRJEB25962, sample SAMEA2042304) | human gut metagenome | biome: human gut; feature: human-associated habitat; material: faeces... | reverse complement strand
CAACAGAAATAAACCGCCTCCTTTGGAGGTAAGGGTGGAAAGGCAGTGTAAGAGACTACCGCCGTTGTGGTAACAGAACGGGCACATGTAAACTCCATTCGAAGCAAGACCGAATAGAAAGCGATACGGCTGCCCGTCGTGCTTTCAGGTGGGTCGCTTGAGCCTTATGGCAACGTAAGGCCTAGACAGATGATTACCCAATGACATAACCCGGCTTATCGGTCTGATTGCGTACAAAAAAACAGAACGGATTTCTTCCGTTCTGTTTTTTTGATATTTGTTTTATTATTTATTGCGTTTACCTGTATATTTCTCTTCGCAGTATTTACATCTGTAAACTTCTTTCTCTTTATCTGCAAGAACAAAGATCTGGTCGAGTCCCTGTTCAATGGAAGTGATGCAGCGTGGATTCTTGCATTTGATCACGTTGACAACCTGATTCGGAAGTTTCAGTTCTTTTTTGGCAACGATCTTCTCGTCCTTGATTACGTTTACAGTAATGTTATGATCGATAAAGCCGAGAATGTCAAGATCAAGATTCTCAACCGGGCATTCAACCTTGATGATATCTTTCTTACCCATTTTGTTGCTGCGCGCGTTCTTGATGATGGCAACGGTGCAGTCAAGTTTATCAAGCTTCAGATCATGATAGATAGTCATGGCCTTGCCTGCTTTGATATGGTCTAATACATAACCTTCGCGAAGTGCTCCAACATTTAACATGGTAATTTTACCTCCAGTAATGTGAGAATCAGGGCCATACGTACATATACACCGTACTGTGCCTGTTTGAAATAAGCTGCTCTCGGGTCTGCATCCACCTCTGTTGAGATTTCATTTACACGTGGAAGCGGATGAAGAATGTACATGTCTTTTTTTGCAAGTTCCATTTTCTGTTTGTCCAGAATGTAGAAATCCTTCATGCGGACATAGTCTTCTTCGTTGAAGAAACGTTCTTTCTGTACACGTGTCATGTAGAGGATATCAAGATCCGGTAAGGCATCTTCCAGTCTCTCTACTTCCTGAAATTCGATATTGTTCTTTTTCAGAACATCCTCGCGGATATAGCTTGGGATGCGAAGCTCTTCCGGTGAGATCAGAATGAATTTTACATTTGTGTAACGTACAAGTGCTTCGATCAGGGAGTGAACTGTACGTCCGAATTTCAGGTCGCCGCACAGACCAATGGTCAGATTGTCCAGACGTCCTTTCAGGGAACGGATGGTAAGTAAGTCGGTTAATGTCTGGGTAGGATGTTGATGACCACCGTCGCCGGCGTTGATAACAGGAATAGAAGAAGCCATAGAAGCTACTAACGGAGCACCTTCTTTCGGGTGACGCATAGCACAGATGTCAGCGTAACAGGATACAACGCGGATTGTATCGGCAACACTTTCACCCTTTGAAGCGGAACTGGAATCAGCTGATGAAAAACCAAGAACTTTACCGCCAAGGTTCATCATAGCAGCTTCAAAGCTGAGACGGGTACGGGTGCTTGGCTCATAGAATAAAGTTGCAAGTCTCTTGTCGTCACAGACATGTGCGTATTTATCAGGGTGTTTCTCAATATCGCTGGCCAAGTCAAGAAGAGTATTTAACTCATCAACAGACAGATCCAGCGGACTCATTAAGTGTCTCATTTCATACCTCCATATTTTACTGGTTCAGGAATTTTTATTTAATCCTTCATAACATCATATAATAATCAGGTGCTTTTTTCAAGAGAGTTTTCCAAGTATTTTCTCAAAAAAAAGTCCGGCTCCGAACCAGAGGGGAGCGTAGTCCGGTCTTATCAGTCCCCGGTAATTCAGGGGAGTGTTGCTGTAGTCCCAGGGACACATATGAAAACAGCGCAAAAGAGCACCGCTGATAAATTCCACGAAGAAAAATCCGACAGTATAAATGCAGCCGCGGACAAAAAGCGGGACAGCAGAAAGTTTACCGGAGAGCGGGCGGATGATGGCACCGCATCCGTAAATGGGAAACATTAAAAGGGAAGTTTTTCCTGTCATGGTAAGTTCTCCTGAAAGGATGGAATGCAGTCCGGTCCAGAGGATTTCCATGCACCAGCCCGTCAGACCGCAGAGAATGAAAGCTTTTTTCATAGGTAACGCTCCTGTATAAATTTCTATGATTCTAGTATTGCCTGCCTTGAAAAAAACATACACGTAGGATATAATGAGAACACGTTATTACACTATAGCAATGAGGTGCCTTATGCGCAAAAGGAACGTGTGGAGGGGATCTCATGGAAATAAGAGGAGTTTATTATGAATTATCAGGAAAGCCGGGAGTACATAGACAAAATCACCCGGGAAATTCCCAGTGTCCTGGGACTGGAGCATATGCGTGAGCTGATGAAACGTCTTGGAAATCCACAGGATGATCTGAAATATGTGCATGTAGCCGGTACCAATGGCAAGGGTTCTGTCATTGCTTTTTTGTATTCTGCTTTATCAGGTGCGAGATATCGCATTGGAAGATATGTTTCGCCTACCCTGTATTCTTACAGAGGCAGGATGGAAGTTTCGGGAAGCAGGATCAGCAGAGAGGACTTTGCTGCTTATATTACACAGGTGTCTGATGTTATTGCTGCTATGACAAAGGATGGTTATCCCCATCCCACTGCATTTGAAATAGAGACTGCGGTGGCATTTCTGTTCTTTAAAAAAGAGAATTGTGATCTCGTTTTGCTGGAAGTGGGAATGGGCGGAAATCTGGACGCCACAAATATTATTAAGAATACGCTGCTGGCAGTGCTGGTATCGATCAGTATGGATCATATGTCTTTTCTTGGAAATACTCTGGCACAGATCGCAGAGAAGAAAGCCGGGATCATCAAAGACGGCTGCAGAGTGGTGACTGCCAGACAGAAGCCGGAAGCAATGCAGGTGATCGAGAGAATCAGCAGAGAACATGGTGCAAAATGTACCATAGCAGATGCTTCTGAGGCAGAGATGTTAAAGGAAAGCTGCCTTGGACAGACAATCCGGTACAGGGGTGAAGAGTATGAGATTCCGCTGGCAGGTGTTTATCAGAAGGAAAATGCAGTAGTTGCGCTGAATGCTTTAAAAGTATTGGATGAGCTGGGCTTTCCCACTGCTGCGGAGCAGAAAAAAGAAGGGCTTCGCACAGTAAACTGGAACGGACGGTTTACAGTTATCTGTAAAAAACCGCTGTTTGTGGTAGACGGGGCTCATAATCCTGCTGCTGCGGATATGATGGCAGCTTCAATAGAGCATTATTTTAAGGGAAAACGGATCATCTATATTATGGGAGTGTTTGCAGATAAGGATTACAGAAGTGTGATTCAGAAAACTGCGCACTTTGCAGACCGGATACTTACGATCCAGACTCCGAATAATATAAGGGCGCTGCCTGCCGGAGAGCTGGCGAAGACTGTCAGTGAATACAATCCCAATGTACAGGCAATGGATACGATTAAAGATGCAGTGGAGGAGGCTTTTTCACTTGCCGGGGAACAGGATGTGATCATTGCCTTTGGCTCTCTTTCCTTTATCGGAGAGATGACTGACATTGTAGAGAATTTGTGAAAGTAAAAAGGTACAACATAAATGATAGATTTACAGGAATGCAGAAATGAAATAGATAAGATCGACAGCGATATCATACGTCTTTTTGAACAGAGAATGAAGGTGTGTGAGGATGTTGCAGAATATAAGATACGAACAGGAAAGAAGGTTCTGGATCCGGAAAGAGAGAGACAGAAGCTGGAGGTCCTGAGAGGTAAGGCACATGGAGAATTTAATCAGCTTGGTGCGCAGGAGCTTTTTCAGCAGATCATGGCGATCAGCCGTAAGAGACAGTATCAGCTTCTCACAGAGCATGGAATCGAGGATGATGAGAAACTGGAAATGGTAGATGCACTTCCGTTGAAAGATGTAAGAGTTGTCTTTCAGGGTGTGGAAGGTGCATACAGTTATGCTGCAATGAGGGAATATTTCCAGGACGATATTGAGAGCTTTCATGTAAAAACCTGGCGCGATGCAATGGAAGCAGTTGTGGAGGGAAGAGCAGACTATGCGGTACTTCCCATTGAGAATACAACTGCCGGTATTGTTGCTGATATTTATGATCTTCTTACAGAGTATGAGCTTAGCATTGTAGGAGAACAGATCATCCGTCCGGAGCATGTACTTCTGGGACTGCCGGATGCTGAACTGGAGGATATCAGACAGGTATGTTCTCATCCTCAGGCACTTTCCCAGTGTGGAAAATATCTGGAATCTCATCCGGACTGGAAGAAGAAAGAGATGGAAAATACTGCCGGTTCTGCCAAGAAGATAAAAGAAGACAATGACAAGACGCAGGCAGCTATTGCCAGCAGACAGGCAGGAGAGCTTTACGGACTGAAGATCCTGGCTGAGAATATCTGCTATAACGGACAGAATGCCACACGTTTTGTGATCGTGAGTAAGAAACCGATCTATGTGAAGGATGCACATAAGATCAGTATTTTCTTTGAACTGCATCATGAGAGCGGAACTCTTTACAATATGTTGTCTCACATTATTTATAATGGACTGAATATGACGAAGATTGAATCCCGCCCGATCACAGGGAAGAACTGGCAGTACCGTTTTTTTGTTGATTTCGAGGGAAATTTAAAGGACAGTGCAGTGAAGAATGCCCTGAGAGGAATTGAGGCAGAAGCTGACAGAATGAGAATTTTGGGAAATTATTAAAAATCATTTCCATAATGCCAGAGCGTGTTTGAAAAATCATTTCCACAATCTGCACGTCCCACTTTGCGGCATATTTTGCGTAAAGCATTTTTCAAACACACTCTGGTACATCGTTTTCGAAATAATTATACCACTCACAGCAGAACAATAAGATAAAACAACAAGGTAAGAAGGAAGTAATAAAAATGGCTAGATTAAATGAATGCATCTTATACCGTGACTTTGAACATGGAGAAATCCTTGATAAAATGGCAGAACTGATGAATGCCTGGGAACAGAAAGCACCTGATCTGAAAGAAAAGGAAGGGCTGTTCTTTGAGTGTGCCAACGGACTGGTGGAAACTGCCGGCGCTTATGGCTTTTCCGGAAATTTATGGCACTGTTATCTGACATTTCTTCTGGTAAATAATGAAAATGCATTCAGTACAGCCTGTGAGATCAGAGGGGCTGTCAACGGAAGTATTAATGAACTGGCACTGAATGATTTCGGTGTGTTTAAAGAACTGTATGACTTTGACCTGACTGTACTGGATGAGGCATTTGGAATTTCCTGCTGTAAGGTTCTCGGTGATTATACCAACACCGGAAGTAACAGCAAGATGTTTAATTCCCGTATCAGAGACCGTATCTGTAATCTGAGCAAAACGCTGGCAGCAGCGGAGTCCACAGAGGAATTCATGAAGGATATGGTACAGTTTTATAAGGATTTTGGTGTGGGTAAGCTGGGATTACATAAGGCCTTTCGTGTAGGCCATGATGAGAATGATAATGTGGAGATCCAGCCGATCACAAGGATCGCTCATGTGAAACTGGAAGACCTAGTCGGATATGAAATCCCGAAGCAGAAACTGATCGAGAATACAGAAGCTTTCGTAAGAGGCAGAAAGGCAAACAACTGTCTGCTTTTTGGTGATGCGGGTACAGGTAAATCCTCAAGTATCAAGGGAATCCTGAACCGTTATTATGATGAGGGACTTCGTATTATCGAGGTGTATAAGCATCAGTTTCAGGATCTGAATGATGTGATCGCCCAGATCAAGAACAGAAACTATAAATTCATTATCTATATGGATGATCTGTCATTCGAGGAATTTGAAATCGAATATAAATATCTGAAGGCAGTGATCGAGGGTGGTCTGGAGAAGAAGCCGGACAATATCCTGATCTATGCAACAAGTAACAGAAGACATCTGGTAAGAGAGAAATCCAGTGACAAGCTGGAGATCATGGATGATGACGATCTGCATTCCTCCGATACAGTGCAGGAGAAGCTTTCACTGGTTTATCGTTTTGGTGTCCGTATTTATTATGGTGCACCGAGCAAAAAAGAATTCCAGACAATTGTGAAAGCTCTCGCAGAGAGAAACGGAATTACCATGCCGGAGGACGAATTGCTTCTGGAAGCAAATAAGTGGGAGCTTTCCCATGGAGGACTTACAGGACGAACTGCACAGCAGTTTATCGACCATCTGCTGGGTGTGGAGAAGGAATAAAAAAGCAAATAGATGAATGGTAAAGGGGGAACGCATATGGCAGTCATGACATTTGCAGCCATTGATATCGGATCTTATGAAGTCAGCATGAAGATCTTTGAGATGTCAAAAAGAATTGGTTTTCGTGAACTGAATGATGTCAGATACAGTCTGGAAATCGGAAAGGGTGTCTATTCTGACGGAAAGATTGACTCAGAAATGCTGAATGTTTTATGTGAGGTGCTGAATGACTTTAAGAGGCTGATGCAGGACTTTGGGGTGGAAGAGTATCGTGTCTGCGGCACCAGTGCATTCAGGGAACTTGTGAATCCGCTGCTGATCATTGAACAGATCTATCAGCGTACAGGAATGAAAATAGAAATATTAAGCAGTGCAGAACAGCATTTCCTTGGGTACAAATCAATTGCTGCCATAGAAAAGGGATTCAAAAAGATGATCCAGAAAGGCACCGCGATCCTGGATGTGGGCGGCGGCAGCCTTCAGGTTTCACTCTTTGACAAGGATGCCCTGGTCACTACCCAGGGACTTAAAATGGGAAGTTTAAGAATCCGCCAGCGTCTGCAGGAACTGGAGAAAACAACCATTCATTATGACAAGCTGGTTGAGGAATTTATCCGAAATGACCTGATGAGCTTTCAGCGTCTGTATCTGAAGGATAAGGAGATCAGGAATGTGATCCTGATGGGAGATTTTATTACAGATATGATCTTCCAGGAGGAAATGGAAGACAGGATCATTACAAGGGAAGAATTTATGAAACGCTATGAGGATACAGTTGGAAAATCTGTTGACCTGCTGGCACAGGAGATGGAGATTGATCCGGAATATGCATCCCTTGTTGTGCCGACCATGGTAGTGTGCAGAAATTTTATTGATATTTTCAATGCAGAGTCTCTCTGGGCACCAGGTGTTTCCCTGCTGGATGGAATTGCCTATGATTTTGCAGAGAAGAAAAAATTTCTCAAAAGTGTCCACAATTTTGAGAATGACATTCTGGTTACATCAAAGAACATTGCAAAACGCTATTCCAGCAGTAAGAGCCATATCCAGGGAACTATGAATCTTTGCCTGAATATCTTTGACAGTATGAAGAAAGTTCATGGTATGGGAGCAAGAGAACGTCTGTTATTGCAGATTGCGGCACTGCTTCATGACTGTGGCAAATATATCAGTATGGAAAAGGTTTCCGAGTGTTCCTATCAGATCATTATGTCTACAGATATCATTGGGCTGTCCTTTCTGGAACGCCAGATGATCGCATGTGCGGTCAGATTCAATAATTCTGCGTTTGTTTATTATGATGAACTTTACAGTATGGGAATCGCTATTGACAGAGAGAGCTATATCAAGGTGGCAAAGATGACTGCAATCCTTCGCCTGGCAAATGCCATGGACAGAAGTCATTATCAGAAAGTAAAAGGAATCAAAGCAGTGCTCAAAGACAGAGAACTGCAGATGATCGTGGATTCTGCACAGGACATTTCCCTGGAACTGGGACTGCTGAAAGATAAAGAGGCATTTTTTGAAGAAGTATTTGGCATTCGTCTGGTTCTCAGACGCAAGGGCAGAGCGTAAAGGAGGATGAACTTATGGACTTTGAAAAATTTGAAAAGAAAGAATATTTCGTGAATCGCGAGCTGAGCTGGCTCAAATTTGATGAGCGTGTTCTGAGTGAAGCAAGAGATAAAAATCTTCCTTTGTTTGACAGACTGAAGTTCTTAAGCATTACTGCATCCAATCTGGATGAATTCTTTATGGTGCGTGTGGCGTCTCTTAAGGATCAGGTACATGCAGGATATCATAAAACAGACATTGCAGGAATGACAGCCAAGGAGCAGTTAAAAGAAATCAGTGTCCGTACCCATGAACTGGTTCATGTACAGTATAATACACTGAACCGTTCTCTGATCCCTGCGCTTGAGAAAGCCGGAATGCACCTGGTGGCAGCCCATGAGAATCTTACAGAAGCACAGAGTGTATTTGTAGACAGATACTTTGAGGATAATGTATATCCGGTACTTACACCGATGGCGATGGATTCTTCCAGACCGTTTCCGTTGATCAGAAACAAGACATTAAATATCGGTGCTCTGATCTCCAAGAAGGAGAAGAGTGATAAACTCAACAAAAAGGATAAAACAGGAGAACTTCTGTTTGCTACAGTGCAGGTTCCGTCTGTGCTTCCAAGGGTGGTGCAGATTCCGTCAAAGAAGGATGGAGATACCACAGTGATCCTGCTGGAAGAGATTATTGAAAGAAATATTGACAAACTTTTCCTGAGTTATGATGTGATATGTGCCCATCCTTACCGTATTATGCGTAATGCGGATCTTACTATTGATGAAGATGAGGCAGAGGATCTGCTGGTGGAGATCCAGCGTCAGTTAAAGAAACGTCAGTGGGGTGAGGTTATCCGTCTGGAAGTAGAGGATAAGATGGATGAACGTCTGCTGAAGATCCTGAAGACGGAATTTGATATCAAAGAGGCAGATATTTTTGAGATAAACGGACCTCTGGATCTTACCATGCTTATGAAAGTATATGGCACAGATGGTTTTGACGCTTATAAGACACCGAGGTATCAGCCGGCACCTGTACCGGAATTTCAGAATGAGAAGGATATTTTTCAGGTGATACGTGAGGGCGATGTATTTCTGCATCATCCTTATATGAGTTTCGATCCTGTTGTAAATTTCGTGCGTCAGGCAGCAAAAGATCCGGATGTTCTGGCTATCAAACAGACTCTGTATCGTGTCAGCGGCAATTCACCGATCATTGCTGCCCTTGCGCAGGCAGCAGAAAACGGCAAACAGGTTTCCGTACTGGTAGAACTGAAAGCCCGTTTTGATGAAGAGAATAATATTGTATGGGCGAAGAAGCTGGAGAAGGCAGGATGTCATGTAATCTATGGTCTGGTAGGTCTTAAGACACACAGCAAGATCACACTGGTTGTGCGCAGGGAAGAGACAGGAATCCGCCGATATGTGCATCTGGCAACCGGAAACTACAATGATTCCACTGCCAAACTCTATACAGACTGCGGTATCTTTACCTGCGATGAACGTTTTGGTGAAGATGCAACAGCAGTATTTAATATGCTCTCCGGATATTCAGAACCGAAGAGCTGGAATAAGCTGATCGTAGCGCCGATCTGGATGAAAGACAGATTCTTAAGCCTGATCGAACGTGAGGCAGAGAATGCGAAGAAAGGACTTCCGGCGTTGATCCGTGCAAAGATGAATTCCCTCTGTGATCCGAAGATTATTGCAGGATTGTATTGTGCATCTTCCTGCGGAGTTCAGGTGGAGCTTCTGGTAAGGGGTATCTGCTGTCTGAAAGTAGGAGTGCCGGGAATCAGTGAGAATATTCATGTCCGTTCTATTGTAGGGGAATTTCTGGAGCATAGCCGTATTTTCTATTTTGAAAACGGCGGAAACCCGGAAATCTATATGGGAAGTGCGGACTGGATGCCGCGTAACCTTGACCGCAGGGTAGAGATTGTTTTCCCTGTGGAAGATGAGAAGATTAAGAAAGAACTGGAGCACGTACTTGATCTGGAGTTTAAGGATAATGTAAAAGCTCATATCCTGCAGCCGGATGGAACTTATGTGAAGCCGGATAAACGAGGCAAAGCCCAGATTAACTCTCAGATGGAATTCTGTATGGAGGCAACTGAGAAAGCAGCACTTCATAAACACGAAGAAAAGAAATCCCGCGTATTCATTCCGGCAGAGCCAGCGGAGGATATAGAGGAATAAGAAACAAGAAACAGTCAGAAACAGAAATAAATAACTGGGGAATGCCATGTGATTATATGAAACATGGCATTTCCTTTTATGCTATGTTTCGATTATTATAGATTGATAAAAAGTTTTTTTGCGCAGAAAACCTGTAAGTACGGGCTTTTATGAGGGAAAAATTCGCGAAAAATAAAAAAATTTAAATTTTTTTAAAAAAGTACTTGCATTTTAGAAAAAGATGGTGTATATTAAATGAGTCGACAGCGAGGAACGCAAACGACACAGACAAATGGCCAGTTGGTCAAGGGGTTAAGACGTCGCCCTCTCACGGCGAAAACACGGGTTCGATTCCCGTACTGGCTGCTACGAAATAGTGAGAATTTAACCAGAGCTTAAGCTCTGGTTATTTTTTTTGTCAGGGATTTCCCCTGACATGTTGTATGTCTTTGTGAACAAAAATGATTGAAGAACCAGGAGATTTCATCTGACAACAGAGGAGTAATATTTGGAAAGGAAGAACGATATGGCCACTGATGAAGAACTTTATGGGCAATATCTGCGCGGTGATGAGACAGGACTTGAACTGTTGATAAAAAAATACGGCGATCCGCTGACCTTATACATCGATGGTTATCTGCATGATGTCCACGAAGCGGAGGACTTAATGATGGAAACCTTTTCCTGGCTGTTTACGAAAAAGCCCCGTATCCGGGATGGATGTTTTAAGGCTTACCTCTATAAAGCAGCGCGGCACATGGCTTTGCGTCACAAAAGCAGACGGCGGATTTTCTTCAGTCTTGACGACCTGACCAGAGAACCGGAGGCACAAACGCTGGTGGAGGAGGTTGTCAGCACAAAAGAACGGAATCAGATCCTGCATCTCTGTATGGACGAGTTAAATTCAGATTATAGGGAGGCTCTTTATCTGACCTATTTTGAGGGTATGAGCTATCAACAGGCAGCTGAGGTTATGGGGAAAAGTGTAAAGCAGATCACAAATATGGTGTACCGGGGGAAAGAGCGTTTACGCGGATTATTGAAACGGGAGGGTATTACAGATGCTGAAAAATGAGGAACGGATTGCGGAGGTAAAACGGCGTATTGCAAAAAAAGAACAACAGCAGAGAATGCGGCGCAGACAGATTATCTCTGCTGTCTGTATAGCGGCATGCTTTGCAGTGATCGTTGGGGTTTCCTTTGCCATGCCCGGTATTGTCGGACAGATTGAATCCGGTACTTCTTCAGGCTTTGAAACTGCGGCAACGATTTTGGGCGGCAGCACCGCACTGGGATATATGGTGATCGGACTGCTGGCTTTTATTCTCGGCGTGTGCGTGACTGTTCTGTGCTTCCGCATCCGTCAGCTGAATAAAGAGGAGCAGACAGAGATGAAAAAGGAGGACAATGGGGATGGAACTGTTCAGTAACTTTTTTCAAATTGCTGTTACCATGCTGGGCTTTTGTATGAGTGGCATTCGGTATCTGAAAGATCGAAAACAGGCATATTTTCTTCTGACCTGCTTTTATGGCTGCTTTGCCCTCGGCTCTCTTTACTGGACGCTGTATCTGCTTTTGTTTTCTGAAACACCACAGGTCTTTTATGTGTCAGAGTTTGGCTGGGTATCCAGTGTGATTTTCCTTCATCTTCTGCAATACACCCTTTCTTCTGATGGGGAAAGAAGATTTTTGACAGGAAAAGCCCTGATTGCCCCTTTGATCGGTGTTCCGCTTTGTGTGTTTTACTGTACCTTTGGGGATGTTCTCTCCAATCTGCTCTGGTGTGGCATGATGATCGTTGTTTCTTATCATTCCATCCGGGGTCTTGCCTATGCGCAGATACAGACGGGAACAGCGTGTAAGATGCGGTATTTCCACATTGGGGTACTGTGCTATGTGGCGGTGGAGTATGTCCTTTGGATCTCCGGCTGCCTGTGGCCGGGCTATTCCATTTCCGCTCCCTATTGCTGGTTTGATCTTCTGCTTACAGGCTGTCTGTTTGCACTGCTGCCAGCCACAGGAAAGGCGGTGCAGGTATGACATATATTGAAAACGTATTTCTTTGCATGGCCTCACCCCTGCTGATCGCTGCTCTGTGCATGGGAAAGCGGCAGAGAAAATTCTTTCTGTTCTGCTTTGCCGGGATGGGTGCCTGTCTGCTTTCCGCTTACATCAACACCTTTTTCGTTGCACTTTATAAAGCGGACACCTTTGCAGCTACCACAGAGATCGCCCCGGTGGTGGAGGAAGTGATGAAACTTCTGCCACTGCTCTTTTATCTGCTGATATTTGAGCCGAAAGCGGAGCAGATCAAAAATGCAGCCGTGATCACAGCTCTTTCCTTTGCCACATTTGAAAACGTCTGCTATCTGATACAAAACGGAGCCGGTCATTTTTCTTTTATTTTCTTCCGGGGTATTGGGACAGGAGCCATGCACGTGATCTGTGGGGCTATTGTCGGCGGTGGACTTGCATATGTGTGGCAGAGAACATGGCTGAAGATTGCCGGAACCTGCGGTCTGCTGGGAGCAGCAATCACCTTTCACGCAATTTATAATCTTCTGATCGCCTATGGCAGTGCAGCACAGTATATTGCTTATCTGCTGCCTGTACTGATCCTGACAGCGGGAAAACTGATCTCCCGCAGTTCGATACAATAATATAACCTGTTTTTTCCTCTTTTGGGAGCTGTTTCGGCAGCTCTCAAATTTTTTTGAAATAATTTGATTTTCAGGTGAGAGTTTTTCGCTTTTTTTGTACCTATATAAGTGAAAGACTTTTAAGACTGTTTTTGTGGAAGGAGGTTGGAAGGCATGTACGATACAGAAAAGCGTATCGAATTGGTAAAAAAGCGAATGTATGAATACCACCGCCGCCAGGAGCGGCGCACAGTCTGCCGTCTGTCCGTTCTGTGTACCCTGCTGTTCCTGTCCCTCGTGGGGGCAATGGGAATCATGCAAAGCCGGCCAATAAACGCCACAGGAATGTACGGCACAATTCTGCT
>ENA-OPTB01002203-OPTB01002203.1-human-gut-metagenome-genome-assembly--contig:-NODE-2203-length-12955-cov-4.855814_pt1 | contig 12955 bp, 14 predicted proteins | sample MGYA00241810_ERZ501911 | MGnify/ENA primary metagenome ERZ501911 (study PRJEB25962, sample SAMEA2042304) | human gut metagenome | biome: human gut; feature: human-associated habitat; material: faeces... | reverse complement strand
CGCTCTCAGCCATAGCCTTAGCAACAGCCAGAGTGCCGGCTGCCAGAGTGGGGTTCTCGAACACGCCCATGGGGCCGTTCCAGACAACAGTCTTGGAAGCCTTGACAGCGTCAGCAAACAGCTTCATGGTCTCGGGGCCGATGTCGCAGCCCTCCATGTCAGCGGGGATTGCGGTGACAGGCACCACGGTCACGTCCACAGGAGCGTCGATGGGATCGGGGAAGTCCTTGATGCAGACTGCATCCACGGGCAGCAGCAGCTTGACGCCCTTCTCCTTGGCCTTAGCCATCATTTCCTTGCAGTAGTCCAGCTTGGTGTCGTCGCACAGGCTCTTGCCCACTTCGTAGCCCTGAGCCTTGACGAAGGTATAAGCCATGCCGCCGCCGATGATCAGGGTATCGACCTTCTCCAGCAGGTTGGAGATGACGTTCAGCTTATCAGCGACCTTAGCGCCGCCCAGAATAGCGGTGAAGGGACGGACGGGGTCGTTGACGGCGTTGCCCAGATACTTGATCTCCTTCTCCATCAGGTAGCCGACAGCGGTATCCTTGATGTAGTCGGTGACACCTGCGGTGGAGCAGTGTGCACGGTGGCAGCTGCCGAAGGCGTCGTCCACATAAGCATCAGCCAGAGAAGCCAGCTCCTCGCTGAACTCGGGCATGTTCTTGGTCTCTTCCTTGCGGAAACGGGTGTTCTGCAGCAGAACGACGTCGCCGTTGTTCATAGCAGCCACAGCAGCCTTTGCGTTCTCGCCCACAACGTTGTCATCGTCAGCAAACACAACGGTCTTGCCCAGCTTTGCGCTCAGAGCCACAGCAACGGGAGCCAGGCTGAACTTAGCCTCGGGGCCGTTCTTGGGCTTGCCCAGGTGGCTGCACAGGATGACCTTAGCGCCATCGTTGACCAGCTTCTGGATGGTGGGCAGTGCTGCGTTGATGCGGTTCTCGTTGGTGATGACACCGTCCTTCATCGGGACGTTGAAATCGCAGCGGACAAGCACCTTCTTGCCGCAGTAGTTCTGATCGTCGATCGTCTTCTTACCTAAACCCATGGTAAAAACTCCTCTCAAGTTATAATTCTGAACCAGAGTCTCGCTCACAATCGGGGCTTTGCCCCGTACAGCTACTATTATAAACAAAAACTGCGTGTATTGCAAGGACATGAGATAGATAATTGTTTAACAAACATTTGCCATTGTTGCACGGAAATGTGTCTATTTTGCCCGAAGTGCGGTTTTTTCTGCCCGCAGACGCCGGAAATGCTGTTTTCCTTCATGACAAAAGGGGTCGAAAAACGCCCACAGGCGTTTCTCGACCCCAAATAAAAATAATTTTTCCGCTGTTGATGCGTTATGCAAAATATTCCTGTGCGCGGCGAGCGGCATCATTGATGCAATCCCGCAGCTGGTCCAGCGTATCAAACTTTTTGCTGGGGCTCAGGTAAGCGTGGAACTCCACCACCGGGTCGGTGCCGTACAAGTCACCGGAAAAGCCCGGGATAAAGGTCTCACAGGTCACCTTGGTGGCGTCATCGTTCACGGTAGGGCGGCTGCCCAGACCGGTGGCCGAGGGATACCACACCCCGTTGATGCAGGTGCGGGTGATATAAATGCCGCTGCGGGGCATCTGGAAGCCCTGCGGGTACAGCTGGTTGATGGTGGGCACGCCGAGGGTGTGCCCCAGCCCTGCCCCGTGCTGCACCGCAAACCGGATGGCATAGGGCATGCCCAGCATGGCGTTGGCGGCGGGGATGTCCCCGCCCTCCAGCGCGGTGCGGATGCGGGTGGAGGACACCGGCTTTTCCTCAAACTGCGCCATGGGCACCACCACTACCTCTACCCCAAGAGGGGCACAGAGGGTGCGCAGCAGCTCCGGCGTACCGGCAGCCTTTGCACCAAAGGTGAAGTTTTCGCCACAGAACAGCGCCCGGGCGTGGCAGTTTTCCACGATGCCGCGCACGAACTCCTCCGGGCTCAGTGCCTTGATCGCCTCAAAGTCCGGGGTGAGGTAATACTCCACCCCAAGGCTGTGGATCAGGGCGTGCTTGTCCTCGGTGGAGAGCAGGCGCTTGCCCTTCATTTTATTTTCCACCGGCAGGCGGAAGGTGAATACCGTCGGAGCTGCATCATGGGTCTTTGCCCACTGTACCGCCCCTTCGATCACCGCCCGGTGGCCGATATGGATGCCGTCAAAGTAGCCCATGGCCACGGCGGTGCCTTTTTCAGGCTGTGCCAGCGGCAGCGGGGCAAACTGAGAAATGATCTGCATGGGTCTTGTTTCCTTTATTGCTCAATTACGTTCCACGAACAGTTTTTCCACCCGGAGCACCCCGCCGGTGATGTTAGCAAGGCCAAGGAACTGCCCGGCGGCATTGCGCACCCGGTAGCGTCCGTCTGCTGCGGGGTAGCGGCTGGTGGGACAGCCGTTGTACAGGTGCTGCTCCACCCATGGCTCCACCATCAGCAGCGGCAGCGGGGTGAACACGCTTTCCACCGGCAGCATCAGTGCTTCCAGTGCAGCGTTCCCCTGCTCCTTTGCGGCAAGAATTTCTTCCAGCGTGTGGGCATCTGCTTCGGTGTACAGACCGGCAGCAGTGCGGCGCAGCGCGCTCATGGTGCCCTTCTGCCCCATGGCGGCGGCGATCTCCTCCAGCAGCGTGCGGATGTAGGTGCCCTTGGAGCAGCGCACCGTCAGTACATACTCGTTTTCTGCCGGACTGCCGCCGTACTCGATGCCGTAAATTTCAATGGGGCGCGCCTTGCGCTCCACGGTCACGCCCTCACGCGCCAGCTTATACAGCGGCTGTCCGTTGATCTTGACTGCGGAGTACATGGGCGGCACCTGCATCTGCGGGCCGACAAACTGCGGCAGCACTGCCAGCAGCTCCTTTTCTCCGGCGGTGACGGGGGCAGTCTCCAGCACCGTGCCGGTGCTATCGCCGGTATCGGTACGTGCGCCCAGACGCAGGGTGGCGCGGTAGGTCTTGTCGTGGTTCAGCTGCAGATCCACCGCCTTGCTGGCACCGCCGCAGAACACCGGCAGAACGCCGGTGGCCATGGGGTCCAGCGTACCGCTGTGCCCCAGCTTGCGTGTACCCAGCACGCCGCGCAGCTTTGCCACCACGTCAAAGCTGGTCCAGTCCATAGGCTTATCTACGATCAGGATGCCCTGCATCATGCTTCCTCCTGTGGTGCGTCCAGTTCGGCTTCCACCTCTGCAAGGATCGCGTTTTTGGCGTTTTCAAGGTCTCCCAGCAGCTCACAGCCCGCTGCGCGGGTGTGGCCGCCGCCGCCCAGCCGCCGTGCGATGGCACAGGCGTCCACGCCCTTTGCGGTGCGCACGCTGATGCGGTAGCTGCCGCCGGGCTGCTGGCGCAGGGTCAGACCCACCTTGACTCCCTCGATGCTGATGGGCAGACTGGTCAGTTCCTCCAGATCCGCGGGGTCTACTCCGCTCTGCCGTATCTCGTCCCTCGTCAGGTAGATCAGGGCGCAACGGCCGTCCAGATAGTACTCCAGATGGTTGCGGGCGATGCGCTCGGCCTCCATGCGGGCACGGGGCTTGGTGTCGAAGAGCAGAGTGTTCAGCTCCTCCACATGACAGCCGGCTTCAATGAGCTTTGCAGCCACCTTGTGGGTGTTGGCGGTGGTGGAGGAGAACTTGAAGCAGCCGGTGTCGGTGGCAATGCCGGTGTACAGGCAGTCGGCAATGTGGGGGGTGATAGTCACGCCCATCTCCACGATGACCTGATACAGCAGCTCTGCTGCCGCAGCGGCACTGGCATCCAGAAGGGTAAAATCGGCATAGCCGTTGTTGCCTGCGTGGTGGTCGATGCACAGGTCCACATGGTGTGCGTACTGCGGCACACCGTTATTTTCGCCAAACAGCTGCAAACCGGCCACATCCACCGCGATCACAGTGCGGGGCTCGAACTCGCCCTTGAACAGCCGTGGGTTCGTAAAGGCGTAGCGGGACGGAATGTCATCGGAGCAGAGCACCGCCGTTGTTTTTTCCAGCGCTTTGAGCGCATAGTACAGGGCGCTGCCGCAGCCGATGGTGTCACCGTCCGGGTTTTTGTGGCACAGAATCAAAATGTTGTCCGCAGCCAGCAGGCGCTGCGCCATCTGCTGCACATCCAGTTGTTCTGTCATCCAATGATCCATCCTTTCCGCAAAGGCAGTCAGTCCTCGGTCTGTTCGGTATCGGCAGGCTGTGCTTCCTCCTCGCCGTTCACGTTCAGGCTGCGCAGCAGCTCGTTGATGTGGGCGGCGTAGGCGGCACCGTCATCCTCCACAAAGATGAAGCGGGGTGCCTTGCGGATGTGCATTTTTTTGCTGACCTCGGTGCGCACATGGCCTGCGGCACGGTTCAGCGCTTCGATTGCGGGCTTGGGGCCGTCTGCGCGGCCCATCACGCTAACATACACTTTTGCCACATCCAGATCCGGCGTCACGTCCAGACGGGTGACGGTCAGCAGACCGCCCTCCAGCCGCGGGTCCTTCAGCCGGCCGATGATGGCAATGACCTCGCGCTTCATATCCTGCGCAAGACGGCCCATATTTTTCTGAGACATAGTTTTCTCCAAATTCTGTCCGGCAGCCTCCCAAAGCCTTGCCCCGGCCGGGGCAAGGCGGCATTTGTCTGCCAAAACGACGGATGAGGGCGCACGCTCCACACCTGCGAAAGATACGCCCTCATCAGTCTCACTTCGTTCGACAGCTTCCCTCGTCCAAGGGAAGCCTTTTCTGCCGGGAAGCTGTTATATATTCGGTTTTTGCTTAGTCGCGGTACTCTTCCATCTTGAAGGCCTCGTACACGTCGCCTTCCTTGACGTCCGCAAACTTCTCCAGGGTCACGCCGCACTCGTAGCCCTCGGCCACTTCCTTGGCGTCGTCCTTGAAGCGCTTCAGGGATGCGATCTCGTCCTCGGCAATAACGATGCCGTCACGCACCACGCGCACCTTGCTGTCGCGGGTGATCTTGCCGCTGGTCACGCGGCAGCCTGCAACGGTGCCCACGTTGGAGATCTTGTACACCTGACGCACCTGCAGTTCGCCCAGAGAGACCTCGCGGAACTTGGGTGCCAGCATACCCTTCATAGCGTCGGTGACATCGTTGATGGCGTCGTAAATGACGCGGTACATACGCATTTCCACCTTGGTGGCAGCAGCTTCTTCCTTGGCCACGTTGTCCGGGCGGACGTTGAAGCCGATGATGATGGCGTTGGAGGCATCGGCCAGATCGACGTCAGACTTGCTGATGGCGCCGACACCGGCGTGGATGACGCGCACACGCACCTCGTCGTTGGAGATCTTCTCCAAACTCTGCTTCACAGCCTCGGCAGAGCCCTGCACGTCGGCCTTGACCACGATGGCCAGTTCCTTCATGTCGTTCTGTGCCATCTGGCTGAACAGGTTATCCAGCGTGACCTTCTGGAAGGAGGAGAACTGCTTCTCCTTGGCGGCAGCGATGCGCTGCTCGGCCAGTTCACGGGCCAGACGCTCGTCCTCAACAGCCTCGAACAGGTCGCCTGCTTCCGGCACTGCGGTCAGGCCGGTGATCTCCACAGGGGTGGAGGGGCCGGCATCGGTCAGCAGCTGACCCTTGTCGCTGCGCATGGTACGCACGCGGCCCACAGCGGTACCGGCAATGATGACGTCGCCGGAGTGCAGGGTGCCGTTCTGCACCAGAATGGTGGCAATGGGGCCCTGGCCCTTATCCAGACGGGCCTCAACGACCGCACCCTTGGCGCGGCGGTTGGGGTTTGCCTTCAGCTCCATGACCTCAGCTTCCAGAGCAATGCGCTCCAGCAGGTCGTTGATGCCCATGCCGGTCAGGGCAGACACCGGGATGCAGGCCACATCGCCGCCCCAGTCCTCGGTGATGATGCCGTACTTGGTCAGGCCTTCCATCACGCGCTCGGGGTTTGCGGTGGGCTTATCCATCTTGTTCATTGCCACGATGAGCTTGACATTTGCAGCCTTGGCGTGGTTGATGGACTCGATGGTCTGGGGCATGATGCCATCGTCGGCAGCAACCACCAGAACTGCAATATCGGTCATGTTGGCACCGCGGGCACGCATGGAGGTGAATGCCTCGTGGCCCGGGGTATCCAAGAAGGTGATGAGGCTGTCGTTGACCTTGACCTGATATGCACCGATGGCCTGCGTGATGCCGCCGGCCTCGCCTGCGGTGACGTTGGTCTTGCGGATGGCATCCAGAATACTGGTCTTGCCGTGGTCAACGTGACCCATGACACAGACCACCGGGGGACGCTCCACCAGATCCTCCTGTGCATCCTCTTCCTGCGTGAACAGGCGCTCCTCGATAGTGACGTGCACCTCGTGCTCGACCTTTGCGTGGAACTCCTCTGCCAGCAGAGCTGCGGTGTCGAAATCGATCACGTCGTTGATGGCGTGCATCTCGCCCATCTGCATGAACTTGGCAATGACCTTACCGGCCTGCTGCTTCAGGCGGGCAGCCAACTCGCCCACGGTGATCTCGTCGGGGATCATCACCTTCAGCTGGGCGTTGCGGGCCTTTTCCAGCTGGATGCGCTGCAGACGCTCGAACTCAGTCTCGCGCTTGCCCTTCTGGAACTGCTGGCGCTGACGCTGACCACGCTGGGTGAACTTCTGCTTGTTGCCCTGCGGGGTGGGCTTACGGCGGTTCTCGGTGTTCTTGGTGGAGGCCAGATCATCGTAGCGGGCGTCGAAGCGATCCACGTTCATATCCACAGTGCGGGTATCCACGGTGACCTGATTGTCCTCGCGGCGGACAGAAACAGCCTGTGCGGGGGCAGCGGTAGCCTTTGCGCCGGTCTCACGTGCCAGTTCGCTGAAGGAAACGGTCTTTTCCTCGCGCTTCTTATGCTGCTCGGGCTTCTTGTCGCCGTGCTTGCCGTTATTGTTATTATTATTGTTTGCCTTGGGCTGCTCGGCCTTTGCGGCGGGCTGCTGGGGCTTTTTGTCAGCCTTGGGAGCCTCGGGCTTCTTTTCAGCCTTCTTCTCGGCCTTCTTCTCAGCCTTGGGCTCCTCCTTGGGAGCCTTGGCGCTGTTCAAAAACTCGTCCAGATTTGCCACGCTGCCTGCCTTGCTGAACTTTTCCAGCAGGTAGTTCAGCTCGTTCTCCTCCAGATTGGAGCTGTTCTTCTTGCCGGTGCTGCCCATAGCGGCCAGTTCGTCCAGCACCTTCTTTGCAGAAAGGTTCAGATCCTTTGCAAAGTCACTCACTTTATATTTTACGATCATTCGCTCATATCCTCCTCATTTTTGATTGCTCCGCAGTCCGACAGGCGGTCGAAGCAGAGCTTTGCGAGGTTGCGGTCGGTCACCGCGTAAACAGCCACGGGCTTGTGGCTGATATCGGCCAGCTTATCCTGCGTCAGCGGCATGGTGAACACGTCCACTAAGTCCCCCACGGCGTAGTTCAAACGCTGCAAAGTCTTAGGGCTGATGTCCGATGCGGTCATCACCAGCCATGCCTTGCTTTTGACGCAGGCTTCCTCCACGGCATCAAAGCCCATGGTCAGTGCACCGGCCTTGCGGCACAGGCTCACGGCCTGATACAGCGCCTCCTCCGGGGGCAGCTTGGGTTTTGCGGGGGCGTTATTCTTTTTTGCCATCGGCTGCTGCCTCCTTTGCGGCTGCGGCCAGCTGTACAGCCAGCGCGTCGTATACCTCGGCGGGAACCGGCTGCTCAAAGCAGCGTTCCAGCGCCTTTTTCTTTTTTGCCTTGGTCAGGCAGTCCGGGTCCGGGCAGAGATATGCGCCGCGTCCCGGCTTTTTGCCTACCAGATCAATGCTGATCTCCCCGCTGGGTGCGCGCACCACGCGCACCAGCTCCTTTTTGGGGCGGCTGGTCATGCAGCCGATGCACTGGCGGGCAGGGATCTTTTTTTGTGCCATCCGGTTTCCCTCCTTCGGCAGATGGTGCCGGGCTTATTCAGCGTCTGCTGCGTCCTTCTTGGGCTCCTCGTCCTCGCCGTAGTAGCCGCTCTCGGGACGGATATCAATGTTGTAGCCGGTCAGGCGTGCGCACAGGCGTGCGTTCTGACCCTTGTTGCCAATGGCAAGGCTCAGCTGCTGGTCGGGCACGGTGACGCGGCAGGAGCGGGTCTCGCCGGGCAGCAGCTCCACCTTGACCACCTTGGCGGGGCTCAGAGCTGCGGAGATAAACTCAGAGATATCCTCGCTCCACTTGACGATATCGATCTTCTCGCCGCCCAGCTTTTCCACAACAGCGGCCACACGGGCACCGTGCTCGCCGATGCAGGCGGAAACAGGGTTCACGTTGGGGTCCTTGGACCAGACAGCCATCTTGGTGCGGGCACCGGCCTCGCGGCTGATGGCCTTTACCTCCACAGTGCCGTCAAAGATCTCGGGCACTTCCAGCTCAAACATGCGCTTGACCAGGCCGGGATGGGTCCGGGAAATGAGAATCTGAGGGCCGCGGGTGGAGCGGCGGACATCCACCACATACACCTTCACGTGCTGGCCCTCCACCAGTTCCTCGCCGGGGACCTGCTCGCCGGAGAGCAGCAGGGCCTCAGTGGACTCCGTGCCGGTGCCGATCCGCAGGGACACGGCGTTGGTGCGGGGGTCGATCCGGGTCACCACGCCGGTGAGGATCTCGTGCTGCTTGGAGTTGAACTCGTCATATACCATGCCGCGCTCGGCCTCCCGGAGGCCCTGGATAATGACCTGCTTGCCGTTGCCGGCGGCGATGCGGCCAAACTCCGTGTTGTCCACAGGGATGTTCACCACGTCGCCGATCTCGTATCTGGCGGAAATGGTCTTGGCCTCCTCAACGGGGATCTCGTTGAAGGGGTCCACATAGTCCTCCTCCGCCACCACGTTCTTCTGCACGTACATCTTCAGCCGCTGATGTTCCTCATCCACGTCCACAATGACGTTTTCCACGTCCTTGTGGTCCCGCTTGTAGGCGGTGGTGACAGCCTGGATGATCTTATCCATCATGAAGGTCTGGGGGATGCCCCGTTCCTTTTCCAGCATAGCCAGAGCTGCGAAGATCTCCGGGATGTTCATACCCGCGGGTTCCTTCACCTTTTTCTTGCCTTTCATTGCGATTCTCCTTTTTACTTTATACGTCTTTTTTTGAGACAGGGATAACAGATTAAAATTCCACCCGCAGGCGGCACAGGGCCACATCCTTCTTGCCGAAGGTATAGGCAGTGCCGTTGAGGTCCACAGTGAGAGAACCGTCGGCCTCGTTGTAGGCGGTCAGGGTGCCGGGGAATTCCTTGCGGCCGTCCACCGGCTTGCCCCGTCTTTGGGGCGGTACAGCTTCACCAGCACGGGGCTGTTCAGATACCGCTGGAAGTCGGCGGGACGCTTCAGCACCCGCTCGGCGCCGGCGGAGCCTACCTCTAAGGTATAGCTGCCTTCGATGGGGTCGGCCTCGTCCAGCAGATCGCTGAGGGCGCGGGAGATATTCTCACAGTCCAGAATATCCACGCCGCCCTCCTTGTCAATGAGGACCCGGAGGTACCAGGTGCCGGCCTCCTTCACATATTCCACGTCCCACAGGGAGCAGCCCTGCTCTTCCACGATGGGTGCCGCCAGACGGGCGGTGAGATCGGTGACCTTTTCCATGGGATTCTCCTTTCGGTTTTTCGTTTGCGGCGGAGTGCGGATGCCACAAAAAAGAGCGGACCTTGCGGTCCACTCACAACTTACACTCCTTTAATATGTATTAAGATAACACACTTTATGATAAATTGCAAGGGCGTTTCCGGACTTTTTTGAAAAAATCACGCTGATTTTTTACAATTTTCGGCCAGTTCCGGAGAAAAAACCCCGGAACCGCCGAAAAACAGTCAACGTACCCGGCAGCCGCCCCACTCCACCGCCGTGAAGCCGGTGCGCTCCGGAGCGGTAAGGCTCTGGGCGGGGATCTCCAAGAACTTGTCCAAGGGCTTCCAGGCCATGAATACCCGCAGCAGGGTGTCCGGGGCCGGGTCGATGGTCAGCTTTGCCGCCTGCGTATAGCGGTCCGACTGGAAGGCGATGAGATTATAGGGATTCTCCTGCATCTGGGGCAGCCAGTAGACGATGAACTCGTTGGCCTCTCGCCGGGTGAGGCCCAGCTGGGCCAGCGCATCCTCCAAAAAGGCAGCGGTGTCGGTTCCTGCCACGCAGAAGCCTTGGGAGAAGTCATACGCGATGGTATCCGTGCCCTCCCAGTAGAGATAGCTGTAAGTCTGTCCGGCATCGTCTGTCAGAGTCCCATCCGGGCAGGCAGTCACTGCCCAGCCGTCGCCGTAGGCGGGATAGGTGCAGGTCAATGCTCCGGCGTAGTCCAGCTTTACCGTGACGGCGGTCTCCTCCTCCGGATAGAGGTAGATCACCGGCTTGGCGGCGGCCTGTTCCTCCCGACAGGCCGACAGGCTCAGCATGCAGGTCAGCGTCAGAAGCGCTGCGAAAAACCGTTTCATAAAGAAGAGCTCCTTTCTGTTCAATAAACCGAGGGGTTGACCCCATTCTACCTGTATAGACGGGAAAAAGAGCGGTTTGGTTCCGCACGAAAGCAAAAAAACAGAGCGGAACTTCTGAAAAGAAGTTCCGCCTGCTTTACGCGGTAAAGAACATGGCCAGAATGGAGGTGATGATGCCGCAGACACATAGAGCGATGGAGCTCATGGCGCCCTGAAGAGGACCAATCTCCAGCGCCTTGCTGGTGCCCACCGCATGGCTGCACGCGCCGATGGCCACGCCCTCCACCACCGGATCGGTGACATGGAACACCTTGGCAAACAGCGGAGCCAGCATAGCGCCCTCGATCCCGGTGATAATGACCGACGCCGCAGTCAGAGCCGGAAGACCGCCGCTGCTCTCTGCAATGCTGACGGCGATGGCCGTTGTGACACTTTTGGGCAGCAGAGAATTCAGCAGGGAGGCCTCCGCTTGAAACAGGCGGCAGAGCACCTGTACCAATAGTATGCTCACGAGACTACCCACAAAGCAGCTCAGCACCACCGGCCAGAAGTGCCGCTTCAGAATGGCCCGCTGCTGGTAGATGTTCAGAGCCAGAACGGCGGTGGCGGGAGCCAGCAGCAGTTTGATGATGCTGCCGCCGGCGTTGTAGTTGTCCAGAGGGATGTGGAACAGCAACATGATCCCGATGACCAGCAGACTGGCCACCAGCACCGGATTGCAGATCAGAAGCCCCGTCCGCTTCTGGAACCGGACGGCCAGATACCAGCAGAGCAGCGTCACGCCGAGACCGAAAAAGGGCGTGGAAGTCAGCGTATCAATCATGGGACGCCTCCTTTGCATGAAACAGCTTCATCAACAGCCGGACGCTCCAGACTGTTGCCGCGTACACCAGCGGTGTGCTGACAAGGGAGACCACCAGAAAGGGGACAAGCTGCAGCTTCAGCACGTCCAGATATTCCAAAGTTCCCACCACGGAGGGAATGAAAAACAGCCCCATATTGTCGATGAGAAAGTGGGAGGTCCCTTGGATCGTCCGCTCCTTGACCCCGCCGCTGAGCAGCAAGATCAACAGCAGGATCAGGCTGATGACACTGGCGGGCAGCGTAAAGGGCAGCAGCGCCGCAATCCATTCACCTGCCATACAGATGAGAAATACGATACAAAATTCTACAATCAGATTCATAACGATCACCTCGGTAAAAAGCACTCCTCAGTTTATGCGCAGCGGCCGGGGAAGTCAATGTGAGAAACAGAGAAAGAAACGGCATTTTTTCGCAGATTTTTAGCAGGAAAAAGCCGGCGGGGCGAAACTGCTGCTTCGCCCCGCCGGATCAGTTTTCAATTTTTGAAAATTGGGAGCCGCTTGGTTGTTCTCCGGTAAGGGGAGTGAACCGTCATTTCCGCCGGAGAGCGGCCAGCAGGCAGGCAGCCAGAAAAACCGTCAGGTCCGCCGCCACCACCGTTGCCCCCACCGGGGTAGAAAAGCCAAAGGAGATGGTGAGTCCCACGCAGAAGCACACCACGGAGGTCACGGCGGCGCAGAGGATCACGCCACGGAAGCTCTTGAACAGCCGCATGGCGGTCAGAGCCGGGAAGATCACCAGCGAGGAGATGAGCATAGCGCCCATCATCCGCATTCCCAGCACGATGGTCAGGGCCGTAAGGATGGCCAGCAAGGTGTTGCAGGCATCCACCTTCAACCCGGTGGCCCGGGAAAAACTCTCGTCAAAGGTGACAGCGAAGATCTGGTGGTAAAAAAGCAGGTACAGCGCCAGCACCGTTACCGACAGCACCACGGAGAGGGCCACGTCTCCCTTTGTCATGGCCAGCACACTGCCGAACATATAGTTGTCCACATCGGTGGTCATGCCGGTGGTGCGGGAGATCACCAAAATACCGATGGCCAGCGCCGAAGCGCTGACGGCGGCGATGGCGGCGTCGCTGTTCCAGTGGGGATGGCTGGCCATCCGAAGCAGGAAAAATGCCGCCAAAATGACCACAGGAATGGAAAAATACAACGGCGTTACCCCCAGCGCCACGGCGATGGCCAGCGCACCGAAGGAGACGTGGCTCAGGCCGTCGCCGATCATGGAGTACCGTTTCAGAACCAGCGGAACGCCTAACAGGGCGGCGCACAGGCTCACCAGCACACCGGCGATCAAAGCCCTTTGCATAAAGGGGTAAGAAAACATCTGCAAAATATTCATGATTCCAGTTCCTCCCGGAAGCGGCGGCCCTGGGGACTCGCCAAATAGTCGGATGCCGTGCCGGTAAAGAGGCCCTTTCGTCCGATGTGCAGTACTGTGCGGGCACTTTTTAGCGCCGCCTTCAAATCGTGGGTCACCATCACGATGGCCATGCCCTCCTTTTGATTCAGGTAGGCCAGCGTTTTATAGAGGTCCTGAGCGGCGGCGGGGTCCAGACCGGTGATGGGTTCATCCAAAATCAAAAGCTGGCTGGCGGCGCACAGGGCACGGGCCAATAGCACCCGCTGCTGCT
>ENA-OPTB01002200-OPTB01002200.1-human-gut-metagenome-genome-assembly--contig:-NODE-2200-length-12973-cov-2.619446_pt1 | contig 12973 bp, 9 predicted proteins | sample MGYA00241810_ERZ501911 | MGnify/ENA primary metagenome ERZ501911 (study PRJEB25962, sample SAMEA2042304) | human gut metagenome | biome: human gut; feature: human-associated habitat; material: faeces... | reverse complement strand
AGAAAGAAGAAATTTACGCAGCAGCACTTCTTCATGATATTGGGAAATGGAAACAGTATAAAGCAGGGATTTCCCATGAGATTGCAAGTGCTGAGATTGCAAAAAGGATTCTGGAAGAGACTGGATTTACACAGGCGGAGTCTGACAGGATTCTTTTTGCAATTTTAAGCCACAGAGGAAAAGCAGAAGAGTCAGCAGAGGAAGATGGAAAGAAGCAGTTTGCTGAAATTCTCTATGATGCGGATAAGATTTCCCGCGCATGCTATACCTGTCCGGCTGAAAAAGAATGCAATTGGAGCAGTGAGAAAAAGAACCAGAAGATCATCTGGTAGAAAATGAGGAACCAAAATGAGAATAGGAAAGAAAGAATTTGATACAGCAAAACATACTTATATTATGGGAATCCTGAATGTGACACCGGATTCTTTTTCAGATGGTGGAAAATATAACGATATAGAGCGTGCACTTAAGCAGGCGGACAAAATGGTAGAAGAAGGAGCGGATATCTTAGATGTCGGCGGTGAATCGACAAGACCCGGTCATGTTCAGATTGGCGATGAAGAAGAAATCCGCCGTGTTGTGCCGGTTATTGAAGCATTGAAAAAAAGGTTTGATGTGCCGGTTTCAATTGACACCTATAAAAGTGCAGTGGCAAAGGCGGCACTTTCTGCCGGGGCAGATTTGTTAAATGATATCTGGGGATTTCGTTATGATGAGCGCTGTGCCAAACTGGCAGCTGAGTATGATGTCTGTGTCTGCTTAATGCACAACCGTGAGACGATGGAATATAACGACTTTATGGATGACGTAAAAAAAGATTTGGAAATCTCTCTTTCTCTTGCTGAGAAGTATGGAGTAAAGAAAGAGAAAATCATGCTTGATCCGGGTGTTGGTTTCGCAAAGACAAGAGAGCAGAATTTGACCATTATCAACCGCTTGGAAGAAATTAGAGCGATGGGATATCCGGTATTGCTTGGTACATCGAGAAAAAGTGTGATTGGACTTACATTGGATTTGCCGGTTGATGAGCGCGAAGAGGGAACGATTGCGACAAGTGTAATTGGAGCGATGAAAGGCTGCGAGTTCTTCCGTGTGCATGATGTGCAGAAAAATGTACGTGCCCTTCGCATGACAGATGCCATCAGAAGGGAGAACTAGTCATGGATGTAATTAAAATCCGCGATTTAGAAATCTATGGACACCATGGTGTCATGAAAGAGGAAAATGTACTTGGGCAGAAGTTTTTGGTTTCTCTTGCTCTTTATACGGATACGAGGGCAGCAGGGGAAAGTGATAATTTGGCGGATTCGGTAAATTATGCAGAAGTTTCTTATCTTGTTAAAGAGCAGATGGAAAAGGAAACGTACCGTCTGATTGAGGCAGCAGCGGAGCAGCTGGCAAAAAAGATTTTGCTAAAGTTTCCCCTTGTAAAAAAAGTGGAAGTAGAGATTAAGAAACCATGGGCACCGATTTTACTTCCTCTGGATACGGTGAGTGTAAACATTACGCGCGGATGGGAAACGGCATATTTGTCGATTGGATCCAATATGGGAGATCGAAAAGCTTATTTAGAGGCGGCGATTGAAGAATTAAAAAAAGTAGAGACAATCCGTGAGATAAAGGTTTCAGAAATCATTGAAACGGAGCCATATGGTTATACGGATCAGGATAAATTTTTAAACGCGGCAATTGGGTTTGAGACACTTTTGACGCCGGATGCATTACTTTCTGTCTGTCATGAAATTGAGAAGAAGGGAAAACGTGAGAGAAAGATTCACTGGGGACCAAGAACGATTGATTTGGATATTCTTTTGTATGGAGACTGTGTCATGCACACAGAGACGCTTACGATACCACATTCGGAAATGCATAAAAGACAGTTTGTTTTAGAGCCGCTTTCTGAGATTGCTCCGTATGTAAAACATCCGGTGCTTGGTAAGAGTGTCAGTATGCTGTTAGAGGATTTGGAGGAACATAAATGATTGATTTACAAGTTTCAAGAAAGCAGATTGATGAGATTGACAGTCAGATTGTCAAACTGTTTGAAGAACGCATGAAGGTTGCCAATGAGGTCGCCAAATATAAGATGGAGACCGGAAAAGCGGTATTTGACAAAGAACGCGAGGAACAGAAGTTAGACAGTCTTTCGAAAATATGTCATGGTAAATTCAATGAGCGTGCGGTTCGTGAGCTGTTCAGTCAGATTATGTCCATCAGCCGCAAATACCAGTATGGTGTTCTGCCACATACGGATGATATTACGGATTTTGAAAAAACAGAAAAAGCGTTTGATAAAGAACAGGCAAAAGTATATTATTTTGGCGTGCCTGGCACCCATACACAGCAGGCGATGGAAGACGTGTTTGGTGAGGCGGTACAGGGGATCAGCTGTCAGAGTTTTCAGGGCGTAATGGAAGCTGTTGAAAACGGACAGGCAGATTACGGTGTCCTGCCAATTGAAAATTCTTCGACGGGCGGTATCAGCACGAATTATGATTTATTGTTGAATTATAAAAATGCCATTGTCGGCGAATACGTGATGAAAATTGACCAGTGCCTTTTAGCACTTCCCGGTACAAAGTTAGAAGATATTCAGACGGTATTTTCCCATCCGCAGGGATTGTTGCAGAGCCGTAAATTTATGAAGGAACATCCTCTCTTTGAAGGTGTGGAATATGGTTCAACGGCAGCAGCAGCCAAGAAGGTGGCACAGGATAAAGATAAGACGCAGGCGGCGATTGCAAGCCGGCGTGCAGCCAAAGAATATGGACTTGAAATTGTTGCCGATTCCATTCAGCAGGAGAAGAACAACTGTACGAGATTTATTATTATCGGACCAAAAGAAGTTTACACAAAAGAGAGCAATAAACTCGCACTGTGCATTGAACTACCGCATCAGAGTGGTACACTGTACCGAATTTTGTCCCATTTTCTTTATAACGATTTGAACATGACACAAATTGAGTCGCGTCCGATTCCGGGACGAAACTGGGAATACCGCTTCTTTGTTGATGTGGAGGGAAACTTAGACGATGCGGCTGTGCAAAATGCACTTCGTGGTGTGAAAGAGGAATCTGCCTTTATGCGTGTGCTTGGCAACTTTGAGGCATAAAAGACACACTTTCGTCAAAAAGAACACACAATTCATACAAAAAGCGAACAAAAACCGCACACATTTTCATATTATGATAAGAGCAACAAAGACGAAAGGATGTGTGCGAATATGAAAAAATTTGCTAAAATATTAGCAGCTGCTGTGTTATTTGGAACAGCCGCTGGAACCGCTTTTCAGGGAGCGGAAATGATTGGAAAGAATGTGTTAGTCAGCCAGAATGAGACGGTGAAAGATAGTGCCTCTGCGAAACTGGCAACGACTACGGTGACGACAAACCAGAGTACATCGATATCCGATGTTTCATCGATTTCGGAGCAGGTGCTTCCGTCGATTGTGGCAATTGATGTTACGGCACAGACTACAACCAATACGCCGTTTGGCGCACAGACGAGTGAAGGAACCGGAAGTGCATCCGGTATTATCATTGCTCAAAAAGATAACAAAATGTACATTGCGACAAACAATCATGTTGTCGAAGGAGCCACTTCAGTTACCATTATTTTTAACGATGAGAGCAAAGTGAGTGCTACTGTAAAAGGAACGGATTCATCAACGGATTTAGCTGTTGTAGAAGTGGATATGAGTAAATTGTCGGATTCGACAAAGAAGAATATAAAAATTGCTACGATTGGCGACAGTAAAAAGACGAAAGTCGGCGAACAGGCAATTGCAATTGGCAATGCCCTTGGCTATGGAACGAGTGTTACGGTTGGTTATATTAGTGCAAAAGACCGTGAGATTGACGCCGAAGACAGCGCCAGTGTAAAGCTGATTCAGACGGATGCAGCAATTAATCCGGGAAACAGCGGCGGCGCATTAGTAAACAGTAAAGGCGAAGTAATTGCTATTAATTCTTCCAAATTTGCTTCTGAGGAAGTAGAAGGAATGGGATTTGCAATTCCGATGGCAACTGCAGAGCCAATCTTAGAAGAGTTAATGAATCAAAAAGAAGTGGCAGCAAACAATCAGGCTTATCTTGGTATTACCGGCCGTGATGTGACAAGCGAATACGAGCAGGCATATGGAATTCCGCAGGGGATTTACATTTCAGAAGTTTCAGCTGGTTCACCGGCAGAGAAAGCAGGATTGCAGAAAGGATATATTATTACCAAATTAAATGGAACGACCGTGAAAACACTTTCCCAGTTGCAGGAAAAACTTTCAAAGTGTGAGGCAGGAACACAGGGTAAAGTCACTGTAAAAATTGCTTCCGGTTCATCCTATCAGGAAAAGACATTTTCTGTTACGTTTGGTAAAAAACAGAACTAATGGAGGAACAATATGTTTGATTATGAACGTCTGGAGGCACTTTCCATCGAAGGAGAGGCTCCACAGTCAGAACCGGAGAGACAGTATTATTTTATGAAAAAGTGCAGGCAGTGGGCAGAGGAAGAGAAAGAGCGAATCGGACATCCTCTTACCATGTCAATTCAGACGCTAGGCTGTCAGATGAATGCAAAGGACTCGGAGAAGATGACAGCAATTCTTGAATATATTGGATACAAAGAAGTAGAGGAACCGGTTGCGGATTTTGTTTTATACAATACGTGTACTGTTCGCGAAAATGCTAATTTAAAAATCTATGGACGGCTTGGTTATTTGAAAAATCATAAAAAGAAAAATCCGTCAATGAGGATTGCTCTCTGCGGATGTATGATGCAGGAAGCGGATGAGGTAGAGCGGATTCGCAAGAGTTATTCGTTTGTTGATTTAGTGTTTGGTACACATAACATTTATAAACTGGCAGAGTTACTGTATACACAGGTGCAGTCGGCGCGTCCGGTGATGGATGTGTGGAAGGAAGCCAAAGAGATTGTGGAAGATTTGCCGGGAAAACGTAAATATCCATTTAAGACCGGTGTCAACATTATGTATGGCTGTAATAACTTTTGCAGTTACTGCATTGTACCATATGTGCGCGGGCGGGAGAGAAGCAGAGAGCCGGAGGATATTATTTCTGAAATTAAGGGGCTTGTGGCTGATGGCGTGGTAGAGGTAATGTTACTTGGACAAAATGTAAATTCTTATGGAAAGACTTTGGAAAATCCGGTTACGTTTGCTAATCTATTGCGTCAGGTAAATGAAATTGAAGGGCTTAAGAGAATCCGGTTTATGACATCGCATCCGAAGGATTTGTCGGATGAGCTGATTGAGGCGATGGCGGAATGTGATAAAGTATGTACCCATCTGCATTTGCCATTGCAGTCGGGAAGCACGAAAATCTTAAAGAAAATGAACCGTAAGTACACGAAAGAATCCTATCTTTCTTTGGTGGAGCGGATTCGGGAAAAGAATCCAAAACTATCGCTTACGACGGATATTATTGTTGGATTTCCGGGAGAGACAGAAGAAGATTTTGAAGACACATTAGATGTAGTAAGAAAAGTTCGCTATGACAGTGCCTACACCTTTATTTATTCAAAGCGCACCGGTACGCCGGCGGCTGCAATGGAAAATCAAGTGCCGGAAGAAGTAGTGAAAGAGCGGTTTGACAGATTGCTGCATGAAGTGCAGGGAATTTCCGCAGAGATTACAAAGAGTATCGAGGGAGAGACGGTTCCGGTTCTGGTAGAAGAGATAAATACACAGAACGAAGAACTTTTAACCGGACGCTTATCCAATAATGCGGTCGTTCATTTTCCGGGCGATGCCTCCTTGATTGGAGAAATCTTACCGGTAAAATTAGTAGAAAGCAAAGGCTTTTATTATATGGGAGAAATCGTGAAATAAAAAAAGAAACTGCAATTCATTTCCTAAAAGGGGGGGATGAGTCTGCAGTTTCTTTTTTTTTATTAAACTGTTTTTGGCTCCGGATAATCTTCTCCAAAAGTTTCTACTGTTACTTTTTCCATAATAACCGGTGTAAGAGGCATATCACTCCAGTCAGTAGCAACTTCGGCTAATTTATCTACAACATCCATGCCCTCAATAATTTTACCAAAAGCGGCATAAGAGCCATCAAGATGAGAGGCTTTCTTATGCATAATAAAAAACTGGCTTCCGGCGGAGTCCGGATGCTGGGAGCGTGCCATGGAGATGACACCCGGGTCATGGCTTAATGAGTTGTCATAGCCATTTAAAGAGAATTCTCCGGGGATGCTGTAACCGGGACCGCCGGTTCCGTTTCCATCCGGGTCACCGCCCTGAATCATAAAACCACTAATGATGCGGTGAAAGGTGAGTCCGTCATAAAATCCTTTGTTTACCAAAGAAATAAAATTGTTTACTGTGTTCTCTGCAACTTCCGGATAAAGTTCAAGTTTCATAACATCGCCGTCATTCATCACGATTGTTACAATGGGATTTTTTTCTGCCATAATGATAGTTCCTTTCCTATTCAGATTCCAGCGGTTAAAACCGCTTTTTTTATTGTAAAAGATTTTTGCGGCAGATGCAAGCCTTTCGACAAACAATGATAGTGAGAAATGTAGAAACTCTACTGTCTTGATTGGATTGTGTCTAACGATGTCAGATGAAAGAATGATTTGGCTGACAATAATGGGAAAAGGGAGCGGCCGTTTGACAAGCTTTGCAGAGTCTATCGTCTATAATGAGCCTACACAAACGGAAAGGGGATGAAGATGCCAATGAGAGTGAAGTTATACTTAGATGTATTCTTTCTGATTAACACAGGGATGAATCTGGTGGTTTTTCTGACACAGAGTTTATTGATGCAAAAAACCATTCGGTTGTGGCGCCTTATCCTTGCGTCAGTATTAGGAGCTGTGATGGCGTGTCTTTTGGTATTGTTTCATGTGCACAGAAATCTCCTGTTGCTTGTTTTGTCCTATTTTTTTGTTAGTGTTTTTCTTGTCCGGCTTGCTTTTGGTAAAATGACGACTGCAAGAACGGTGATGCACCTTTTACTTTATTATGCATGTGCTTTTATTCTGGCGGGGCTTTTGCTTCAGGTACAAAAAAGTTTTCATTACCCGCTTACCGGGGCATCGATGTTAGGGCTTATGCTTTTTGTTCTCTTTCTTTTTCGGTATTTTATGCCAAAACTAAAAAAAGAAAAAGAACGGGTGTCATATCTTTACCGGCTGCGGATATATGACCGGGGAAATAAAATCGAAGGAATGGCACTTTTGGATACCGGAAATGGACTTTACGATGCAATCAGCAAAAAGCCGGTTATGCTCGGCAGTAAAAATTTTTTGGAAAAGTTGTGGAAGGGAAAGGATCCGCCCCTGATGCGGATGATTCCTTATCACTCCGTAGGAAAAAAGATGGGAATGCTTTGTGCTTTCCGGGCACAGCGATTGGAAATCGAATGTAGGGGAGACTGGCAGTTTGTGGAAGATGCGTGGGTGGCAGTTTGTGAAGAATGTGTTTCTGTGGATGGAGAATACGAGATGATACTGCATCCCGATATGTTGAATAATGAAAATGGAAAGGAGAAATCATAGTATGCTGCTTAAGATTTCTATGCCGGGACAGTTTCAGTTTCGGATGATTCAGGATTGGAAAAGTGTATTTTTTCACCGAGGAGGTGATATTCATTATATTGGAGGGGCAGAGATTCTGCCGCCACCGTTAGAGCCGGGAGAGGAGGCAGCCTGCATTGAGAAACTGGGGGGAGAGCAGAACGAAAAAGCCAGGAATACACTGGTAGAACATAACCTTCGCCTTGTTGTGTACATAGCGAAAAAATTTGATAATACAGGTGTCGGCGTGGAGGATTTAATCTCGATTGGAACAATTGGTCTGATGAAGGCAATTAATACCTTTAACCCGACGAAAAACATCAAACTTGCAACCTATGCGTCACGCTGTATTGAGAATGAAATTCTTATGTATCTGCGTAGAAATAATAAAACGAAATTAGAGGTATCCATTGATGAACCTTTAAATGTCGACTGGGATGGAAACGAACTGCTGCTCTCGGACATTTTGGGAACAAGTGAAGATATTATTTACAAAGACATTGAAAAAGAAGTTGATAGAAGTTTACTGCGTAAAGCATTGGAAACATTATCTGAACGAGAACAAACGATTATCCGTCTTAGATTTGGAATCGACGATAAACTCGGACAGGAACTCACACAGAAAGAAGTCGCAGACCTCTTAGGCATCTCCCAAAGCTATATCTCTCGTCTGGAAAAGAAGATAATGAAACGTTTGAAAAAAGAGATTTTACGTTTAGAGGGTCGATAGAATAAGATACTTTCTAAAAAAAAGAAGTTACAAATCAGCGAGAAACTTTATTCGCGAAAGCGAATCTTTTGTTTCGAGTCGATTTGTAACTTCTTTTTTATAGTAACTATCTTATTTGTTATCATCCTCATACAAGAAGTAATCGAATGCTGCGACGGTGCTGCTTTCCTCACCGTTTGAGGTTGCATACAGTCCGATGGTGTTTCCGACAAAGCCACCGGCTACATCAGTAGACAGAATTCTTGCATCTACTTTATCCGCAAGTATTTTCTCAGATTTGCCATCGACAGAATAAGCAAAGGTTAAATCCTGTTCATTTTCCGTGATGCGAAGTGTGAGGTCAGGATAAAGGGCATCCAGTATTTCTTCTTTTAAGACAGTGACCTCATCACGTTCTGTCTTAACAAGAGAGAGAACAGTGGTGTCTCCTTTTTTGCCGGCCAAGAGCTGGTAGTTAAATGACTGGCTCTGGTAAATGGCGATTCCTGCCTGTTCATTTTCTACAGCAGGAGAAAACGAAAGTTTTGTTTCTGCTGTAAAATCAAAACTAAGCTGGCGCTGACACACATAGGAAGGAGTTCCTTTTGAGGATAACGTATCAGCATTCAGTTTCATTTCTAAATATCCCGGACGATTCGTAAGAGAATAGTTTTCCTCTTTCGGATTGCGTAAATACATAAAATGAAGTGGAAGCGTATCGGTGTCAAAATCTTCTTTTGCAGGAATTTCTTTCGCTTCATAAGCAGGAAGATTAGGCATTGGGAAAGTATCTTCCAAAATACCTTTTCCCGGATTGATTACCGGCCATCCATCTTCCCAGATAAATGGTACTAAATAAGTTTCGCGTCCTAAATTCCTATAGTAGCCGCCTCGTGGACGGGAAGCCAAGCATACCATCCACCACTCACCATTCTGGGTCTCAACGATATCCGGATGTCCGACATTTACAATCGGATAGTGGTAGCCAAGATGACGGTGTGTGAAGATTGGATTTGCCTTATGGCCGGTAAAAGGCTCTGTCAGGCTTTTACTGCGGGCAATCGAAACTGCATGGTTGTGTCCGGTTCCGGCCTCGGATATCAAAAGATAGTAATAGCCGTCTTTCTTGTAGATATGTGGTCCCTCCGGCCATTCTACGCCGCGGAGAGCACCATGCCATGCCGGGTAACTTTCGCCGACAAGTTTCATCGTATTTAAATCTAATTCCTGAATATAAATTTCATTATCACCGAAATAGCGGGAGCCTTCTCTGCGGTTCTGTGTACCACAGTAGTAGCATTTGCCATCATCATCAAAGAAGAGAGATGGGTCAATTCCGGCAGAATCCAAAGGATATGGATCCGACCAAGGACCGGCAGGGTCCGTTGCAGTGACAATAAAATTATTGATATCATTCGTTGGTGTTACATTTGTTGTAATCATGTAAAAGGTTCCGTCGTGGTAGCGCAGTGTCGGTGCAAAGATACCCTCACTTGTTTCTGCATTTACTAAAGGAAGCTGTTCTTTTCTTTCCAATATGTTACCAATCTGATTCCAGTGTACTAAATCACGGCTGTGAAAGATTGGAACACCGGGGAAATAAGCAAAAGTTGAAGTTACCAAATAATAATCATCGTTTACACGGCAAATCGATGGATCCGGGTAGAAGCCCGGAAGTATTGGATTCATGCCTTTTTTTTTGTTGTCCATAAAAACCTCCAAGTTGTTAAATATGTATACCTGCATTCTACTATATGGATTCTCTCTTGTAAATACAAAACATTTTCCAAGGGGAAAACAATCATTTTTTAGCAAAAATACATAAAAAAAACTATCAAAAACTATGGACATGTTACAAAAATGGTGATATACTTTATAACAAACTGTATACATATTATACAAAAAAACATTATGTGTTTTGCTCCGATGGCTTATTTCACTGGCAGAATGCATAAAAAGAGAAACAACGAAAGGAGATTGCGACAGCTATGTCAAAGTTGATGAAGAAAAAAGGCTTACGGACATTCTTGATTGTAGTACTGGTGATTATCGCTTTTGTACTATTTTTCAAGTTAAAAGGTTCTTCCGTAAGTGACAACTCCGACAAGTACGCAGGTGTGGATTTTGACACTATGAGCAGCGAATATCAGCGTGAAGGCCAGTACAGTGATTATGTGGCTAAGCGCACGGACGCCAATACACCAAGTGGTTCCTATGATATTCCGGTTGCCGGTTTCGTGAAGAAAGAGACAACCAAAAACGTCACTGTACATAATGATCTTGGTCCGGAGAATGAAAAATCAGAATCGGTGTTGATTCCGGAAGGAGAAAGCGCAGTGTATTCTGTTAATGTGGAAGAGGAGGGTTATTACAACTTGAACCTTGAGTACTATCCTTCCACAGGAGACAAGGACGACCGAGGAATTGCAATTGAGACCAAGGTAGAACTTTACAATGAAAAAACGGGTAAATACGAAACTCCATTTAATGGTGCCGAGGGTATTGACTTCGAACGTGTCTACACGGATGATGGCAAACCAAGCAAGGATAACCAGGGAAATGAGATTCGTCCTTCCCAGATTGAGGATCCGACACGCGGATGGATTTCTTCCTATTTTGAAGACCCAACCGGATATGAGATGGATCCGTATTACTTCTATTTTAAGAAGGGTGTCAATAAGATTCGCTTAACTGGTGTCAACGAACGTTTGATTATGCGTAAGTTCACAGTAGGTAATATGAAGAAGATTCCTACCTATGCAGAGTACGCAGCAGAGAACAAAGGAAAGACAAATAACGTTGACAAATCTTACGTTCAGAAGATTCAGGGTGAAAAGTCGGACAGACGTTCATCACCATCTTTATATGCTACTTATGACCGTACATCGGGAGATACCGAATACGAGGATGAAAAAGGAAATGTTACCAAGCACAATACAGACAAACAGGTTTTGAATGTAATTGGTGGTACACAGTGGAAAGTTGCCGGTGACTGGCTGGAATGGACTACGAAAGTAGAAAAAGAAGGCGATTATGTAATCGGTATTAAAGGACGTCAGGGATATAACCGTGGTTATATCGCAAACCGTTCTTTGTACATTGACGGAGAGGTTCCTTTTAAAGAGGTAGCTAGTCTGCAATTTACTTACAGCAATGTTTGGGAAATGCTTTGCTTACAGAATGATAAAGGCGAGGCATACAAATTCCACCTCACTGCTGGAGAACATAAAATTCGTTTGAAAATTACACTTGGTGAGCTTGGTGAGTATCTCTCCCAGTTGTCTGAAAGTGTATACCGTATGAATCAGTACTATCGTCAGATTCTTGTATTGACAGGTACAGAGCCGGATGAGTTCCGTGATTACCAGATTGAAAAAGTATATCCGGATATCATTAAGGCAATGGGCGATGAGTCCAAAATCTTATATCGCTTAGTTGATGAAGTTACTGCATATACCGGTGAACGTGGCGGCGAAATCGCCGTAGCACAGACACTGGCTGCACAGATGGAAGAGTTTGTTGACCGTCCGGATAAAATCCCTCAGACGTTGTCGAATTTCAAAGAGAATGTATCTTCTCTTGGTACATCAATTAACAACTTAAGTGCAACGGCGATGGATATTGACTATATTGTTCTTGCCGGTGACAAATCTTCAATTGAAGAAGTAAACGAAGGAAGTTTTGACCGAATTGTACATGAGTGTACATTGTTTATTAACTCCTTCCGTTCCGATTCCTCTGCACTTGGTAATGTGTATGATTCGGATGATCCGGATGTTATCGATGTATGGATTACTGCCGGACGTGACCAGAGTAATATTTTGAAGAACATGGTAGACCAGCAGTTTACTCCGACTTCAAAAGAAACATATGGAAAAGAAATTAAAGTAAATGTTAAATTGATTGATGCTGCAGCGTCAGCAAATACAGTTACAAACTCTGCCGGTGCGGTAAATGCGATGCTTCCTGCCGTTATGTCAGGTAATGGTCCGGATGTAGCGCTTTGTATTTCGCAGACAGAGCCTGTTAACTACGCACTTCGTGGCGCGACTGTGGATTTGACCCAGTTCTCGGATTATAAAGATGTACTTTCTGAGTACCAGGCAAGTTCTTATGAGTCTTACTGGCTGAAAGATAAGACCGGACATAAAGGTTTGTATGGTCTGCCGGAGACAGAAAACTACAACGTATTGTTCTATCGTACCGATATTATGGAAGAACTTGGTATTGATGCGACACAGATTAAAACATGGGATGATGTAATCAAAGTACTTCCGAAACTGCAGAAGAACAGCATGTCGTTTGCAATTCCTTCGGTAGAGCGTAAGATTAACAACGCATCCAACCCTGACCTTGCAAACTACTATGCTCAGCTTGTTCAGCGCGGCGGTTCCTTGTACCGTGATGACGGTATTGAGACAACAATTGGTAGCACAGAAGGTATTCAGGCATTTGAATTCTATACCAAATTATTTACCAACTACAAACTGGTTAAACAGTACGATTTCGCAAACCGTTTCCGAAGCGGTGAAATGCCAATCGGTGTAGCGGATTACAGTACATTTAATACATTGTCTGTATTTGCTCCTGAGATTAAAGGTCTTTGGAACTTCGGTATGGTTCCTGGTGTGAAACAGGAAGACGGCTCAATCAACCGTTCCGTTCAGTCATGGGGTACTGCTTCTATGATGCTTAAAGGTGCGGAACAACGTGGCAAGAAAG
>ENA-OPTB01002192-OPTB01002192.1-human-gut-metagenome-genome-assembly--contig:-NODE-2192-length-13009-cov-4.851860_pt1 | contig 13009 bp, 10 predicted proteins | sample MGYA00241810_ERZ501911 | MGnify/ENA primary metagenome ERZ501911 (study PRJEB25962, sample SAMEA2042304) | human gut metagenome | biome: human gut; feature: human-associated habitat; material: faeces... | reverse complement strand
GAAGGGATTGAAGCAACCGTGGATGGGTATGCTTTTCGCTGTGCTCATCAGCATTACTTTCGGTTTTGCTTTCAATTCGGTACAGAGCAATACGATTTGTGCTGCTGCCGAACATGCGTTCGGATTCAATCATACGGTGTTGGGAGGAGTGCTTACCGCTCTGACTCTTGTCATCATCTTCGGTGGTATCCGCCGGATAGCGCATGTAAGCAGCATTATCGTCCCGGTTATGGCATTAGGATATGTAGGACTGGCACTGGTCATCGTATTACTTAATATCACGCATCTGCCGGAAGTGATATCTCTCATCATCAGTCATGCCTTCGGCTGGGAACAGGCATTGGGTGGAGGTGTCGGTATGGCGCTGATGCAGGGTATCAAGCGCGGATTATTCAGCAATGAGGCCGGTATGGGTTCGGCTCCGAATGCGGCGGCTACGGCTCATGTCAGCCATCCGGTAAAGCAGGGGTTGATACAGACTTTGGCTGTTTTTACGGATACGTTATTGATTTGTACATGTACGGCTTTTATTATTTTGTTCAGCGGGGTGCCGTTGGATGGTTCGGCAAACGGGGTGCAGCTTACTCAACAGGCGTTGACGAATGAAATCGGGGCGTCGGGTAGTATCTTTGTGGCTGTGGCTCTTTTCTTCTTTGCTTTCAGCAGTATTTTGGGAAATTATTATTATGGTGAGGCTAATATACGTTTTATTACTCAAAGGAAGTGGGTGCTTCATGCGTACAGGATTTTAGTCGGCGGGATGGTGCTTTTCGGCTCACTGGCTACGCTGGATATGGTATGGAGTCTGGCAGATGTCACAATGGCGTTGATGGCTATCTGTAACTTGGTGGCTATTCTTTTCCTCGGGAAGTATGCAATCCGGTTGCTCAATGATTACCGGGCACAGAAGAAAGCGGGGATTCAGAGTCCTGTTTTCAAAAAAGAGACAATGCCGGACATCGAAAAGGACTTGGAATGTTGGTGAAACCCAACTGTTTTTTGTACCTTTGCGCGCAAAGTATCAGGTGGTTGGAATGCAGCATGACTACCACACGTTCAAATAGTAAATTGTAAATAATAAAATTGTAAATATAACAATGGGCTTATTTGGTTTATTCAAGAAGAAATCCGATGAAACGAAAGTCGGCAATGTAGAAGATTTCATATCTCTGACACGGGTTTATTTCCAGTCAGTTATCGCCACTAATCTTGGTATTACAAATATCCGCTTCTTGCCGGACGTGGCTAATTTTAAACGTTTGTTTAAAGTGCCTACGCAGAATGGCAAGTTGGGACTGGCGGAGAAGGCAGCTTCCCGCAAGATGTTGATGCAAGATTATGGGTTGAAGGAGAGTTTCTTTAAAGAGATAGATACTTCGGTGAAACGCAATTGCCGCACACAGAATGATATTCAGTCGTATTTGTTTATGTATCAGGGATTCTCTAATGACTTGATGATGTTGATGGGGAATCTGATGCAATGGAAGTTCCGTATGCCGTCTATCTTCAAGAAGGCTCTTTACGGCATGACGCAGAAGACGGTACATGATGTTTGCACCAAGACGGTGTGGAAAGCGGACGACGTGCATAAGACGGCGACTGCCGTACGTCAGTACAAGGAGCGTTTGGGATATTCGGAACAGTGGATGACGGATTATGTGTATAATATCGTTCTGCTGGCCAAGAAAGAGCCGAAACGGAAGAACGATGACATGGAAACGAAAAAATAAGTTGCTTTAAATGTTAGAAAATCGTAAAGATTGACATGATAGAAAAAGCGGGGGTTTTGTACTTCCGCTTTTTTTGTTATCTTTATGTACTTTTTTCTTTTGTCTTGATACAAAAGAAAAAGTACCAAAAAGAAAAAATCAAGGCTGCGTCTGCCCGGCTCCTTCGGTCTCATCCCCGGCGTCAAAAAGGGCAGAAACTCGCTTCGCTCAAACAGTCTGCCCTTCTTGACGCCGGGAATAAGACCTACGCTTGACGCCGTTCAGACGAGGCCGGGGGAACCATGCGGGGTGTGGGGGCTACTCATGTTTTTAGACTTATACTTTATAATAAACAACAATAATAAAAAGGATAGATTGCTTATGAAACAAAAGAAAATGCTTACGCTTACTTTTTCACAGTTGAAACAAATTTATAATCAGGAGATACCGGAGTTGGTGGAGATAGCTGAAAGAAGTACTACTGTTGAGGACTTTAAGGCTGGGTTGTTGAGATTTCTGGAGTCTTGTGGTATGAAGGATGGGGCTGCGGAGGAGGCGAGGGAGCAAATTCGACTTTTACTTCAGTATGATGGGGTGGATGTGCATGAACTGTCTACGGGGCAGGATATGCCGGTACGGACGATTCGGTTGCTTTATGAGTTTCTGATGGGAACGTTGGAGAATATGGAGATGCCGACGGATTTGTTTATTGAGATTTTTCAGATGTTCAGGCGGTTAAAGGGAGATGTAGTGCCTTTGCCGTCGGCTCAGCGTATCAAGAGCCGGAATGACCGATGGGAAACGGGGTTGGATGAAGAGGTACGCGAGGTGCGGGACGAGAATAAGGAACGGATGCTGCATTTGCTGATTCAGAAGATTGAAAACAGGAAGTCGAAGCCTTCGGTGCGTTTTCACTTTGAGGACGGGATGAGTTATGAGGAGAAGTACCGGTTGGTGAGTGAGTGGTGGAATGATTTCCGCTTTCACTTGGCGATGGCGGTGAAGAGTCCGGGGGAGTTGAACCGGTTCCTAGGAAATTCGCTTTCATCGGAGACTATGTATTTGCTTTATCGGGCGCGGAAGAAGGGGATGCCGTTTTTTGCGACTCCTTATTATTTGTCGTTGCTGAATGTTACGGGGTATGGGTATAATGACGAGGCGATTCGGAGTTATATTCTTTATTCGCCGCGGTTGGTGGAGACGTATGGGAATATTCATGCGTGGGAGAAGGAAGATATTGTAGAGTCCGGAAAGCCGAATGCGGCGGGGTGGTTGTTGCCGGACGGGCATAATATTCACCGGAGGTATCCGGAAGTGGCTATTCTTATTCCTGATACGATGGGAAGGGCTTGTGGCGGACTTTGTGCTTCTTGTCAGCGAATGTATGATTTTCAGAGTGAACGGTTGAATTTTGAATTTGAGTCTTTACGGCCGAAGGAGTCGTGGGAACGCAAGTTACGGCGGTTGATGACGTACTTTGAAGAGGATACGCAGTTGCGGGATATTCTTATTACCGGTGGGGATGCGTTGATGAGTCAGAATAAGACGCTTCAGCATATTTTGGATGCAGTGTACAGGATGGCGGCGCGGAAGCAGAAGGCAAATCTTGAACGGCCGGAAGGTGAGAAATATGCGGAGCTGCAACGGGTACGGTTGGGGTCACGGTTGTTGGCTTATTTACCGATGCGCATCAATGACGGACTGGTGGAACTTTTGCGGGAGTTTAAGGAAAAGGCTTCGGCTGTCGGGGTGAAGCAGTTTATTATCCAGACGCATTTTCAGACGCCACTGGAGGTGACACCGGAAGCTAAAGAGGCAATTCGGAAGATTCTTTCTGCGGGATGGATTATTACGAATCAGTTGGTATATACGGTGGCGGCTTCGCGACGGGGACATACTACACGGCTTCGACAGGTACTCAATTCTTTGGGAGTGATGTGTTATTATACTTTTTCCGTGAAGGGATTCAATGAGAATTATGCGGTATTTGCGCCGAACAGCCGTTCAATGCAGGAACAGCAGGAGGAAAAGATATATGGACGGATGACTTCGGAGCAGGCGGAAGAGTTATATCGGATTCTGGAGACGAAGGTGGGAACGGAAGAAGAGGCCAAAGAAGATGTCGCCAAGCAGTTGAGACGCTTTATGAGAAAGCATCATTTACCTTTCCTGGCTACGGATCGTAGCGTATTAAATTTACCGGCTATCGGTAAGAGTATGACTTTCCAATTGGTGGGGCTGACGGAAGAAGGGAAACGTATTCTGCGTTTTGAGCATGATGGTACGCGCCATCATAGTCCGATTATCAATCAGATGGGACAGATTTATATTGTGGAGAATAAGTCGTTGGCGGCTTATCTGCGCCAGTTGGCGCGAATGGATGAAGACCCGGAAGATTATGCTTCCATATGGAGCTATACGAAAGGGGAAACCGAACCTCGCTTCAGTCTTTACGAGTATCCTGATTTCCTCTTCCATATTACTGATAAAATGAGTAATTTAAGTATTGAGGACTAATCCTTTTCTTCTTTTACACGTATTACTATATTTGCTATAATTGCAGTTAGCCCGCCGGTGGTGATTCCCGAAGAGAATATGCTTCGAATCGCTCTGGGGGCTTGTTGTAATACTTCCATAGATTTTTTATTCCAGGTTATTATTTCCTGTATCCCACCAAAGACGTGTGCCGCCGTGGTCTTCTCCGTTCAGAGCTTCAACGAGGGCAAGATATTGTTCAGGGTCTTCCGTTTGCAGGGTGCCGGGGAAGTTGAGACGGCGTACCATGATTTCCGTATCTATGCATCCGTTTTTGCTGTGATTGAAGCGCACGGGGAACAAGCGGGGATAGCCTGTCCGCCTTTGTTCAGCCCAGGCTTCACAGCCTTCGGGAAACATGGCAATCCATTTTTGAGTGATTATCTTTTCGAGTTTCGTTTCCTTATCGTCCTGCCGGTTCCATTTGGGTGAGACTTTGCAGCGGGCTTCGATGTTGTTTTCTTCGTCGTAGGTGTCGATAAAGTCCGAAGCGGTCAGTTCGCTTTGCAGGTAGTCTTCTACACCATAGACTCCCCATTGTTGGAAAGAGGTAATCACTCCGTTCCGATAGCAGATTTCTTCATCTTCGTCTGTCCATCCACGTAAAGCGGCTTCAGCACGCAGGAACCAGATTTCCGAAGCGGTCATCAGAGGGGCATTGGTAGATTGGGTGACAGAGAGTTTTGACAGTCCGGCATAATGATTGTGGGCAAAGCAGGTTCCCTGACGGATGCCACGATATCCCTTATTGAGTTCTGCGTCCGTACAAGGTGCGAAGTAGGCCTTAAGACGAGGGTCATTATAGCCGGTAAGGATGGATTCCATAGGGGCACTCATATAGGTTTCTTTCCAAACGAGGTTGAGTTCTCCCAATGGGTTGGTATATCCCGATTGGGTGGAGACTGACGCTCCCTCAGCTGCCATTTCGAAGAAACCGTAGTCGTTTTCCTTTATTTTCGCAATTTCAGTCTGTGCCTTGCCAGGAGCAACAGATGCAAGACGCATGGCAAGTCGCAGACGTAGGGAATTGGCGAACTTCATCCAGGAGGAATATTTGCCATCCAGCAATATATCGAAACGGGCGAAGCCGTTGGCATCTGGATTTTCCTCTATATAGCCGGTAAGGGCGACCACGGCAGAGTCGAGTTCGTTGAAGAATTCATAATAGACATCCTTTTGGGTGTCGGGACGATAATGTTCGGCTGCGTTGGCGAAGTTTTTGTAAATGATAGGGCCGTAATAATCCGTTACCCGATGCATGGCTTCTACCTTTAGTATTTTGGTGATAGCGAACAGAGCCGGTTGCATGTTACGGGTGGCATTCTCCGATTGGTATATTTGAGGAAAGATATACGAATACATATGTGTCCACATGGCACTGTTCCAACCGTCCTGCATATTATAGTCAGAGTTGTGCGAACCGCCGTTCAGTGGTTTGGCATCATGCATATATCCGCTGAACATATCCGCATTCAGATTCTGTATCAACTGGAAAGGCCAGTTCTTTCCTTTTCCGAAGTCGTAATTAAAGTAAATGCCTTGTTGGATAATCCCTATGCGGATTCCATAGCCGTTGTCATCAATAATCAGGTCGTCGTCCGTGATACCGGACAAGTCGGTATTATAGTCACGGAAGTTTCCGGTACATGCGACGGAAAGCAGTAGTAAACCTATCAGATATAGATGTATATATTTCTTCTTCATTCCTCTCTCCTACTTTTAAAATTCACATTTCACCGAGAAGCCCAAACTCCGGGTAGTGGGCATTCCGAATACTTCGATACCCTGGTTGTCATTTCCTGTAGAAAGTACTAAATCAGGGTCAAAAGGAGCTTTCTTATACAAGAAACAGAGATTGCGGGCTACAAACGCAAGCTGCACATCTTTCAGGACTTTCGTTTTCTGCAACCATTGCCTGGGGAGATTATAGCTTAACGACACCTCGCGCAATCGCAGGTTGGTGGCATCATACATATAGTACTCCGTCACTCCGGCACGTCCGCCCACTGTCTTGTAGAATCCTTTTACATTGTTTATCTTCTGCCCTTCGAGTATGACATATCCTTTATCGCGGGCATCGGCCGTTACTTCAGAGACTCCATAAAGATCCATTTCCGCCTGCGTCTGTGAAAGCACTTCGCCGCCGTAACGCCAATCGAGCAGGAAGTAAAGGCTGAAACCTTTGTAAGAGAAGGTATGGTTCCATCCCATCATAAAGACGGGGTTGGCATTTCCTACTTTTATCGTATTACCGTCTCCTTCCACCGACGGGAGTCCTTTATTATCGCCTTCTGTTTCGTAGACAATATTTCCTTTGTCGTCACGCACAAAGGCTTTACCATATATATCGCCGATAGAGCCGCCTTTGATAAGTTTCATTGCATAGCTGGACGAAAAACTGGTAGGGCCATAAACCATCTCCTGCAAATCATCATGCAGCTTCACAATCTTATTCTTGTTGGAAGAAAAGTTCAGAGAAGTTTTCCAACTGAAATCAGAAGTCAATACCGGAGTCGCGTTCAGTGTCACTTCCCATCCCCGGTTCTGAATATTTCCGGCATTTACATATCGGAAAGCAAATACATCTCCTGCAAGTGCGGGAAGTTTGAAAAACTGATTATAAGTATTGGTACGATAATAAGTCAGGTTGACTCCCAAGCGATGTTGGAAGAATCGCCATTCCGTTCCAAATTCGACGGCATGAGTCATTTCCGGTTCCATTTCTCTAAAAGGAGCCGCATCATTCGCCTGCATCTCTCCGCCGGCATTGATATGTGAAGAAGGATTGGTTATATGCGGAGGAATATCGTTACCTACCTTACTGTAAGCACCACGCAGCTTTGCAAAAGAAACCCATTCGGGCATCTTCACCCATTTATCGAGCAATATGGAAATACCGGCAGAAGGGTAAGCAAAGCCCGATTTTTCATGCGTTGTATGAGAGAGGGTGGACGCCCAGTCATTGCGGGCTGTCAAGTCAAGGAATATTTTTTCCTTATAGCCAATCTGCGCCGTACCAAAGAGTGATTGCAACTGACGATGCGCATCTATTTTCTGGTCGATACTGGCAGAACTATTCATCACAATATTGGCGATATTAAACACATTGGCAAAATACAAAGAAGCGTTCTTCGAGTCATAGCGGGTGGAATTGGTAACTCTGTCATTAATACTGCCACCAATAGCCGCATCCAGCGTAAAGTCACCCCATGTTTTCTTAAACATGGCCATGATGTCACCATACATCTGCGTCTCCTGATAATCCATTTCAATATACCGCCCGTTTGCTCCGCACAAAGCGGTAGCAGTGGAAGCATAGAATTGCTGACGTAACTTATCGCTCCAATAATCCATATTGCCACGAGCCTGAATCGTCAACCAGTTATTCACCTTGAAACTTGCCGAGAGTGCAAGGATAACGCGCGTACGTGTTTCCTTACTTTGTATGCGGTTCACAATCCAATAGGGATTCTGCTCGAAGTCCTCGGTAAACGTATGCCAGTTTTGTACGCCCAGTTTTCTTTCGGCATCATAGGTTTCAAAGTTATCTTTATAATAAGATAAATCCTGTCCCCGGGGAAAGCGGTAAAGTCCTACCAACGGATTCATATAGAAACCACCTGAAACAGGCTTGTTCTCCACTGTTTGCTTCATGACATTAACGTTACCGTCCAGTTTCAGACGTTTGTTGAACATGGTAGCCGTTTCACGTAAATTGATATTGTGTTTTCTCAGTTTATTCTTGTCAATAATCCCCTTTCCGGTTGTATTGGCATAAGAGAAGTAAGTTTGCAGGCTTTCATTTCCGTAGCTTACGGATACAGAAGTGATAGATGTCAGTCCCGTACGGAAGAAATCTTTCAGAGTATTATTCGTCGGCAAGTGCCCCTTCTCCCCCCAACTGTCTACCGCGTCACTTACTCCATAATGATTTTGCATTTCAGGCAAGCTGAACGCTTTATCAAAAGTTAATCCAGTGGAAAAATGAATATTTCTCTGTCCGGTAGAATTTCCTTTCTTGGTAGTAATAAGAATTACGCCATTGGCTGCCATACTTCCGTATAGAGCAGCGGCGGGAGCACCCTTCAGTATACTGATACTTTCCACATCTTCCGGGTTCAGGTTCGAGATGCCGTCTCCCCCATCCCTGTTTCCGGCATTGGCTGTTCCGCCGATAGCTGAATAAGATTGTTCCGAAGAAGTATTGGACATCGGTACTCCGTCTATTACATACAGCGGCTGGTTATCTCCGAAAGCCGAACGGATACCACGAAGACTGATTTTTGCCGAGCCACCCATACCGGATGAGTTCTTATTGACTTGCACCCCGGCAGCTTTTCCGGCAAGGGCGGTAATCATATTGATTTCTTTTACGCGGCTGAGTTCTTCTCCTTTTATTTTCTGGGCGGAATAAGCCAGTGTAGCCTCATCCTTTTCAAGTCCCAAGGCGGTCACAATGACATGGTCAAGCTCTATGGCACTCTCCTGAAGGGTGATTTCGAGCATGGTTCTGCCTGCCACCTTGACTTCTGTTGTCTCATAGCCAATAAAGGATATTTGTAAAACAGCGCTGTCCGGCACGGACAAGAAGAAATTTCCGTCAATATCGGTCACAGTTCCGTTGGCTCCGCCTTTCTCACGTACAGTTGCACCGATAAGCGGTTCACCTTTGGTATCGACAACACGCCCCCTTACTGTCGTTTTATCAGCAGGGGGTTCTACTGTTTGTTTTAACACTTGTTGCTCTGAAGCATAACATTTTTCACTCAGGAAAAAGAACAGGCTTATTAAACAGCAACTAACAACTACTCTTACTCTCAATGATATTACGTTAGACCATGCATTCATTATGCTGCAAAAATAACTAATTATTTTAAATATAGCATTTTTCCGCATTGATTTTGAGGGAAATAAATAGAATCATTATTTTTGCAAGAAATTAAATAACGCATAAAAATGGAAATCGAAAAACATCCGTTAGAACCGTTTCTCCCCGCGAAAACAAAACTACTTATGCTGGGGAGTTTTCCGCCACAGAAGAAACGATGGTCGATGGACTTCTACTATCCGAACCTGAACAATGATATGTGGCGCATTTTCGGTGTTTTATTCTTCAATAACAAAGATTATTTCCTGAACGAGACACGAAAAGCGTTCGTCCGCGAACGGATTATAGACTTTTTGAACGAAAAAGGGATTGCGCTGTTCGATACGTCTTCTTCTATTCGCAGATTGCAGGATAATGCTTCGGACAAGTTTCTGGAAGTGGTGGAAGCCACCGACGTAGCAGCATTGCTTCGTCAGCTTCCCGAATGTAAGGCAATCGTCACCACGGGGCAAAAAGCTACGGATACGCTCCGGCAGCAGTTCGATGTGGAAGAACCGAAAGTAGGCGATTACGCGGAATTCGTTTTTGAAGGACGGGCTATGAGGTTATACCGTATGCCTTCTTCCTCGCGGGCCTACCCGTTGGCATTGGACAAGAAAGCGGCTGCTTACCGGATTATGTATCAGGATTTGCAGCTACTATCATAAGTATAAAGTGACAAGTATTAAATGATAAATTAGAAAAAAAGAGTATGACACCTTTATTTTTGCAGTACCCGGCATGCAGTACCTGCCAGAAAGCCAGGAAGTGGTTAACAGAAAATAACATTGAGTATACAAATCGGTTAATTGTAGAAGAAAATCCTACGGTGGAAGAGCTAAAAGCATGGATTCCCCGCAGCGGTCTGCCTATAAAGAAATTCTTCAACACTAGCGGATTAGTTTATAAAGAACTGAAACTGAGCGAGAAGCTGCCAGGCATGAGTGAAGAAGAACAAATAGCACTATTGGCTACGAACGGTAAATTGGTGAAACGCCCATTGGTAGTGACGGACAGCTTTGTCCTGGTCGGTTTTAAACCCGATGAGTGGGAGAAATTAAAATAATTCAAAAGTTATTTACCCGTTTTTTTGGTAGTTCAAAAGTTTATACTACCTTTGCAGCCGCAAACACGGGAGTAGCTCAGTTGGTAGAGCACCGGTCTCCAAAACCGGGTGTCGGGAGTTCGAGCCTCTCCTCCCGTGCAAAATAAAAGCCGCAGGTAATCGTTGATTTTCTGCGGCTTTTCCTTTCTATAAAAATCAAGTCCATCCAATTTATTCACATAGGGAGTACTTTTTGGAGCACTTCACTCATATACACGTCGGAACTTTCATTTCACTGTAAAAAGTGTTTTTTTGTTAATAACCGGATATAGATATAAAAATTACTTATTTTTGCACGATTGATAGTATTCACCCAACCTCAACTGCATGCAACCTTTTAATGAAAAACAACTTTTAGAGGCTATCAGTAAAGGAGACGAGAAGGCTTTTGAAACCTTCTTCCTGCACTATTATCCACAAGTCAAAGGATTTATCACCGGATTATTGCAATCACCGGAAGAAGCGGAAGATATATCGCAGGATATATTTCTAATGCTGTGGGGCAACCGCTCATCCCTCAATACAATCAACAATTTCAAATCTTATCTTTTCCGCGTCTGCAAAAATGCGGTATACCGGCATATCGAACGTGCGTTACTATTCAAAAACTACCAGCAAAAACAAGCCGAGAAGATTGTTTCCACACCGGAAAGCAACGAAACTGACGACAATATACAACTCAGGGAACTCGAACTACTGGTAGCAATGGTTGTGGAAAAAATGCCTCCGCAACGGAAGAAAATATATAAGATGAGCCGGGAATCAGGAATGAGCAGTGACGAAATAGCCCAAGCGTTAGGCATCAATAAACGGACTGTCGAGAACCATCTTTCACAAGCCCTCACAGACATACGGAAAGTGCTATTTATTGCCTTTATTCTATTTTTCTAAAAAAAGATGAATTCAGACCGTGCGTAGTTGACCAGCTACGTATCTTATATAAGAAACCATCACCATAAAAACATTAATATGTCGAATACCTATAAAATAATTAAAAATTTTATTTCCGACAAGTTCAGTCCCGAACTTAAGGAAAAGATGTGGAGATGGATCATAGACTCCGCAGGACAGGACGAGAAGGAAGAAGCAATGATGCAGGTATGGGAAGAACAGGAATTCAAAACCGATGCAAGCACCATACGCTCTTATCAGAATTTCCGCAAGAAGCTGCCGCATTCACAAAAAACAGCCATTTCTTATACGTTGCGCAAATGGGGACAAGTAGCGGCAGCATTACTCATCCCTCTGCTGTCCATATGGATAGCTTACTTGTGTATGCAACCCGATGAAAAACCTGTAGAATTGGTAGAATACTTTGTGCCTAAGGGAGAACAGAGGCAAATCACTTTGCCCGACGGTTCCATAGCGCATCTCAATTCAGGGACATTGTTAATATATCCACAGAAATTTGCCAATGACATGCGTTCCGTATATCTGATGGGAGAAGCTAATTTCGATGTAAAGAAAGATAGCCAACATCCGTTCATTGTCAAGACCAGCCATCTGAAAGTTAAAGTTTTAGGAACCAAGTTCAACGTACACGCCTATCCGGAAGATGAAAAAACAATCGCCACTCTTGAATCAGGCTCAATTGTTGTTCAGAAATCGAACGATGAGGACATCATTACCCTGACACCCGATGAGCAACTTGAATATGACAATCCAACCGGAGAATTCAATAAAAAAATCATTGACGCTTCCTTATACTCCGGTTGGACCAAAGGTGAATTAAACTTTGCCGGAATGACCCTCAAGGACATTTTCACTACAATAGAAAGAATATATAATATACATATCATCGTTCCACCACATCTAGCCACTACGGATGTATATACGATCAAATTCAAACATAAAGCTCCTATCAAAGATATCATGAATATTGTAACAAAAACGATAGGAAGCATCGATTATAAAGTAGAGGACGAGAACGTGCTTTTAATTTATTCACCTCAAAACAAGAAAGGAGGCAGATAGGCAGAAAAAAGGGAGCCGGTACTTCGCGGATACCAACTCCCCTAAATCAATCAAAATTACTTCATTCAAATTTGTAGCATACACTTAAATTAGTATTAATGATTAACTCACAAAAGTATGAAACTTTATAAGTTATCGGGTAAGAATTACCCCGTAAAAATTCATAAATTTTATATATTGTTATTTGCTTTATGTTTTTATAACACAGCCTTCGGGCAAAATCAGCAGATAACGGTATCTATGAAAAACCAATCTCTATTAAAAGTATTTGAAAGTATTGAAGCCCAGACTGATTTAAGCATTGCTTATAATCAGACGAAACTGGACGTCAAACAAAAGGTAACCGTCAATTTCACCAAAGAAACGGTTTCTTCTGTTCTGGACTCGGTATTAAAAGGAACCGGATTCACTTACAGACCGGAAGGGAAACATATCATCATAGTCCCTGTTCCGCCAAAAGCAGAAATGCCTTCCAATAATACAACCCAACAGAATATAAAAATAAGGGGAATCGTCACAGATATGCAGGGCGAGCCCTTGATAGGAGCTAATGTCCTTGTAGAGGGCAGTAAACAAGCTACTATCACCGATGTGAAAGGAGAGTTTTCATTGGAGGTTCCGGCAAACAGCAAACTGCGGATTACTTACATCGGATATATGCCGCAAGAAGTTTCCGTCAAAAATAAAACATCCTTCAATATACAGTTGCAGGAAGATACACAAACGATGGACGAAGTGGTAGTCATAGGGTTCGGTACACAGAAAAAAGTGAATATGACCGGAGCGGTAGCAGCCGTCAATGTCAAAGAGTCACTGGGC
>ENA-OPTB01002188-OPTB01002188.1-human-gut-metagenome-genome-assembly--contig:-NODE-2188-length-13037-cov-2.096749_pt1 | contig 13037 bp, 8 predicted proteins | sample MGYA00241810_ERZ501911 | MGnify/ENA primary metagenome ERZ501911 (study PRJEB25962, sample SAMEA2042304) | human gut metagenome | biome: human gut; feature: human-associated habitat; material: faeces... | reverse complement strand
GCCAACTGCCTGGAAATCCCGGATTGCCCGATCGAAACGCAGATAGTGCTCGTCCACAAGCCCGGGACCTATTTTCCTGATAGTGTGCACAGGTTCATTGAGTATATCGAGGGTCGAGTATAGAAAATGGGGCTGCAATCGCAGCCCCACTGGTATTTATTCTGCTCACGGTGCATGCACCGTGAACGTGATGGAAATGGTGTCAACGTACTTCTTTGCGCCCAGCGACATGATCTGCGCGGAGCAGTCGGTGAAGTCCCCGTCGGGAGTACGCACTTCCTTAGGGAGGTCGCTTATCCACGCATTGTATAGGTTCACACGGGTGCAGTGCTTGTCGTCGCTGGTGGTGAACTCCCGACCGTCAAGCTGGTAGGGGGAGCCGTTGATGAGGATATTGTCTATGCTCACGGTGTAGCCCGGGAACAGGTCCTCGCCGTTGGAGATACCCAGCGCCGCGAACGCCACGCCCTTTGCGGCGCCGCAGCCCGTGAAATCCAGGCTGACTGTGTAGGTTCCCTCGCCGGTGATGAGGGCGTTGGTCTCCTTGATACCCTTAGTCTTGTTGTTGGGGTCGTACTTGTCGCCCACGCTGTAGCACACGGTGTAATCCGCGCTCTGGTACATTATCCACGCGATCGCCGCGTCGTCCGAGGGAGCGTATTCCACGTCTGCCATCGCGTTGTCCTCGGCAGCCTGACGAGTCTCCTCAATTCGGGTTTTCGCTCCTGATTTGATGTCCTCAACAGATTTCCCGGCCTCGTTCGCATAGGCGCGGCTTCTGAACAGCTCCGCCAGGGTTTCATCGGAAAGGGTATTTGTGGCGCGCTTGTAGAAGTTGCTGCAATCCCAGAGGACGGGGCAGAAATCATACAGGTCGCAGTTGTCCATGAGGTTGGAGTAGAACAGGTCGGTGTCCGGCTTGATTCCGCCGTTCTTCATCATTACGGCGTATTCGCCGATCACCACGCCGTAGCCCTGCTCGGAGAACTTGCTGAGCTTCTCAAACAACCCATTCATCTCGTCGTAGTCCCCTGGGGAACCCCACTGGTTCACACCGTCCGTTCCGCAATAGTCCCAGGGAGTGTAGTAGTGCACGGAGAGCAGCAGCTTGCTGTCCGCGGAATCCTCCGGCATGACGAAGCGGTCGTCGCAGGTCTTTGTGATGTCGGTATTGTACCCGGCGATTAGCAGGAAGCGGTCAGCGTTCTTTCCGCCAAGTCCGCGGATAGTTTTTACGAATTCGCTGTTTATCTCGTTGGTCTTTTCGTAGCATTCCTTCTCGGTAAGTACGCCCTTGGAGCCGGTTATGTCCTTGTCGTTAAGGCGGTCGCCGAGCTCCTCGTTGGCGGATTCGAATATCAGCTTGTAGGAGCTGTCAGCAAAGTGCTCTCCTATCTGCGTCCACATGGATTTGTACATATCCATCGCCTGCCCGCGCACCGCCTCGTCCGCAGCGCCGAACATTCCCCACCAACTGCCGTCCCAGTGGTCGTTGATGATGACGTACATGTCCTCGTCCAGCGCCCAGTTGACTACCTCGTCAACACGGTCTATAAGCCTGCTGTCGATGGTGTAGTCGCCGCTCTCGAAGTACATGCCGTTAGTCCAGGCTACAGGAATGCGTATCGTGTCAAATCCGGCCGCCTTCATACCCTGGATCATTTCCCTGGTAGTGGTTGGCTGCCCCCATGAGGTTTCCGCCAGGGTGGGACTGGAGCCATTGAGATAGCCCTGGTGGTTATAGGCTTCCAGGGTGTTGCCCAGGTTGATTCCATTGCCCATAGCGCGGATAACTTCAAGGGAAGTCATGCTGTTACCCTCGGTAGAGGTATTTTCCGGAGCATTGCTCTCGCTGCTGCCCGTGGAATCCGCGGAGGAGCTGCCCGGCTCCTCTGATTTATTGCACCCGGTCAGCGACATTATAAGCGCCAATGTTGCAGACAGTGCGGATTTCAGTAATGTTTGTGAATACATAGATGCCTCCATGTTTTATGACTGTTTCATCGTGTTAAAACGATTACATATATTTTATCACGGCGTTAGTAAAATTTCAAGCAGTTTTGTGAAATTAATTTATAAACAATCACAAAAAGGAAATATATTGATACTATTCGGGAAAAAAGTTCCGCTAAAATAACATAATATGGCACAATCCCTTGATTTTTTGGCTGAACTGAACTATAATAATAGTATGAAATGAAAGTGGCAGGGTGAAAGCATGAAAACATCATTAAAGAGAAAGCCGGTCACTCCGGCATACATTTCCGAAAAGGAATTAGCAGAAATCAAACCGGACTACCGCAAATGGCGGCGGCGTCTGTTCTATATGAACCTGTTCATCGCTCTTAGGGTGGTGGTTCTGGAGATATTCGTGAACATTATCCTTATCGCCGAGGACAAGGCTAACGACAGTCTGCTGCGGCAGGCGGTGCTGTATTTCCTTATTCCATCAGGACTGAATCTCCTGGCGGTACTGGTTGACCATATCCTGCTGCGCTTATTTCCGGACCGGGACTGGCTTCTGAATTACGCGATGGTCATTACGGTGGTTTTCATGTGCTCCGTGGTGGCGGTGACGCACTATGTGTTTTCAATTACGCTGACGGCGTTCCTGCTGCCAATTCTGATCTCCGGTGTTTTTGTGAACCGGAGGCTTACCGATACGACCGCGCTGTGCTGCTGTATCGGACTTCTGATAGCGGTCGCATGGCGGAACATCGATGGAAACGAGGCCGCCCGGAATTTCGTTATACCCGAAATGGTCATCTCCCTGGGTATAATCTTCCTGTCCGTAATGGTGTCCCGGGTGCTCATCTCCATGATGTAGCAGCAGAATCAGAAGCTGATCAATGCCATCGCAGAGGAAAAGCGCTCCCAGGAGGACGCCCTGGCAGCCAACAAAGCCAAAAGCGCGTTCCTCGCCAACATGTCCCATGAGATCCGCACGCCGATAAACGCGGTCCTGGGCATGAACGAGATGATCCTCCGGGAGGAGAGGGAGCCGGAGATCCGCGGCTATGCCGAGAATATCCGAACCGCAGGGAATTCCCTGCTTACCATCGTGAACGACGTCCTGGACATCTCCAAAATAGAATCCGGCAGAATAGAAATAAGCAACGGCGAATATGAACTCAGTTCCCTTGTCAGCGACTGTTGCAGCATGACCGCGCTTCGCGCACAAGAAAAGGGACTTTCGATGAATGTGGTGTGCGACGGGGAGATCCCACTGAAGCTGATAGGCGACGAGCCGCATATACGGCAGGTAGTGGTGAATCTGCTGACAAATGCGGTGAAGTACACGGAAAATGGCGGCGTCACCCTCACGGTCAGCGGAGCGGTGGACGGAGATTTATGCCGCCTGCGCTTCTCGGTACTTGATACCGGCTCCGGGATAAGTGAAGCGGACCAGGGGAAGCTGTTCGACCAGTTCCAGCGGCTGGACCTTATGCGCAACCGCAACATCGAGGGCACGGGTCTGGGACTTGCGATAGTCCGTCGGCTGACGGAACTCATGGGCGGCACGATATCTGTGAAGAGCGCCCTGGGGGAGGGCAGCGAGTTCCTGTTCGAGGTTCCGCAGAGGATCGCCGCCGGGGCGCCGTCGGGTAAGCTGAACGTGAACTATTCCACGGCGGAACCGGCGGTGTATTCGCACTCGTTCGAGGCACCGGAGGCAAGTGTGCTTGTGGTGGACGACCTGCCGGTGAATCTGTTGGTTATCGTGAATCTGCTCAAGGATACCCGGATACAGACCGACACCGCCGGAAGCGGCGCGGAGTGCCTTGAGGCGGCTTCCAGAAAACACTACGACCTTATTCTGATGGACCATATGATGCCGGAAATGGACGGGATAGAAGCGATGTGCAAAATCCGTGAAATTTCCAATGTTCCGGTGATCTTACTGACGGCCAAAAGTGAGGATACCGATAAGGTACTCGGACTTACCGTGGGCGCGGACGATTATGTGACGAAACCATTCAATCCGGTGGAACTGCAGGCGAGAGTGAAATCCCAGATCCGGCGGTATATGCTGCTTGGAAGCGGACAGAAGGTGAGGACAAAACTGTCCGCCGGCGGCATCGAGCTGGATGATAAATTAAAGGAAGTCACTCTGGACGGAGAACCTGTGAATCTGACCAGAACAGAGTACGATATTTTAAAACTTCTGATGGAACATCCGGGAGAAGTATATTCACCGAAACAGATTTATGAGGCCGTGTGGAAGGGCAGCCCGTGCGGCGTCGAAAACACGGTAGCAGTACATATCCGGCACCTTCGGGAAAAACTCGAATATAATCCTGCGGAGCCACGCTATTTAAAAGTCGTATGGGGACGGGGATACAAGATGGAGGATGTAGAAAATGAATGAGAAAAAGGATAAAAAATCCAAAAAGCCGGAATATGTGTCCAAAAACTGGAAACCATCGCAGGGCATCAAACTACTGGCAATGGTACTTGCGATTGTGAGTGGATTTTTTGTGGCCGTGACCGGTGTGATAACAGTTGCACTGGGCATGGGGATGGCCGGCGATTTGCAGGGTTCACAGAAAGACATTGAAAAAACACTGGATACCGAGCTGCTCAGAAGCTATGCGTACTGGATGGGGTATGAAGTTATCGGGCAGGACGATGCAGCAGCAGCTCTGAAAAAATATGATGACGGAAATATCGTTTATTCACTTGTCAAAAAGAAGCCGAAAGGAAAAGAAACCGAACTTGTCTGTGGAAACAATACCGGTACCTTAAATAAGGAAAATGCACTTGCCTGGCTGAAATTTACAGATGAAAATGAGTTTAATACATATGATTGTTCTTTCTGGGATATGCTGTTTGGAAGATACCGGGGACTGCACATGCAGGAAATCAAGTATTATACGAAGGTGGATCATTTTATCTATGATGATGGTGTGATTTATTGTTATGCGGGTGATACCCTGTTTCGGATTGATTCTTTTTCTTTTTCCATGGTTCCAACGCAGTCGGATCTTGAACCGTATGTGGAATATACTTACCGGGAATCGGACGATGGTGGCGGATATTGTGCGGAAAATGGAGAACTGCTGAAAAAAGGTAAGCTCGAACCGTATTTAAAATCATCCGAACTGCGGTTTGATTTTGATGGGTTAGAGGCAGGTTACTTATGGTCAAAAAAGGATGGAATTTACCCGATCCGTCAGGAATCCATTGCGGAAACCTATCCGAAGGCAGAGGTCTTCCAGTGGCAGGATTTTTCATTTGCATACGAAGATAATCAGGGACTCATTTATTATAACCCGCATCAGGAGAAAGAAGTGACGGAGTATACGCTTTATCTTACGGTAGCGGATTCCCTGAAGGGAAGCACAGTTTCGGTATCCTCTTTGTTTTCACAGGAAGTCGGGAACGGAACTCATATTGTGATTGATTCCGGGAAAACACAGTTTTTCCAGAAGGCACATACGCTTGCAGGCGTTGTGGTACAGCTGCGGAAAACATCAGGATGGTGGCTGCTTTTGAGTGTCCTTGTATGGCTGTTTTCACTTGGCATTCTGTTTGTATCGGCAGGATGGAAAAAAGGGGTTGATACGGTACAGATTCGATGGATTGACCGTATACCATTTGGTATTTATACAGGAATCTCAGGACTTGCGTTTTTGGGCTGCGGTATGGTATGCCTTGGTATGGGAGATCTGCTTATGCAAAATGCAAGAATCGTATTCTGTATTTCATTTTTTGCAATTGCCTTTGCACTGGCAGAGCTGATTGTGTATAAATATGTGATCAGTATCATTGCAAGAATCCGCGCAGGAAAATTCTGGCATTATACGCTGTTGCGTCTGCTTTTAAACCCGTTTCGCCGGATAAAAAGAGAACTGCATGAAATCAGACTGGCGCTTTTGGCCAATCTGTCTATGACGGTAAAAGTCACAGCTGTATTTCTTGTGGTCTTCCTCATAGAAGCATTTCTTTTACTGTGTGCCGGAGCGGATGGCGGAATTATCATGGTCTATCTCCTCTGGAAAGTTGTGGAATACGGCGTACTGTTAAAGATTGTGGTGCAGTTTCGACAGATATTCGACGGAGGGGAACGGATTGCAAAAGGTGATTATTCGCATCCGATCCATACAGAAAAAATGATGTATGAGCTGCGCACACATGCGGAAAATTTAAATAATGTACAGACCGGAGTTGCAGCGGCGGTAGAAGAAAAAATGAAGAGTGAGCGGTTTCGTACCGAACTGATCACCAATGTCTCCCATGATATTAAAACACCGCTTACTTCCATTATCAACTATGTGGATCTGATCAAAAAGGAGCCGACAGAGAGTGAAACAATGCGGGAGTACATTGAGGTGCTTGACCGACAGTCCAACCGTCTGAAAAAACTGATTGAGGATCTGATGGAGGCATCCAAAGCATCTACTGGAAATCTTCCGGTGAATCCGGAAGTATGTGATGCAACGGTCGTTCTGACACAGATTGTCGGGGAATTTTCAGAAAAGGCAGAGGCAAATCAGCTGGAGATGGTTGTAGAATGTCCGCAACCACCCGTTGAAATCTATGTGGATGGCAGACATTTGTGGCGGATCATTGACAACCTGATGGGAAATATATGTAAGTATGCACAGCCGGGAACACGTGTGTATATTACGTTGGAAAAATTTCACGGAATGGTGATTATGACCTTCCGCAATATTTCGAAGGATCGACTGAAAATGACCAGCGAGGAACTTTTCGGAAGATTTGTCCGTGGAGACAGTTCCCGGAATACGGAAGGACACGGACTGGGGCTTTCTATCGCAAAAAGCCTGACCGAGCTGATGCATGGAAATCTTGCGGTGCAGATGGACGGCGATCTGTTTAAAGTAATTCTCAGTTTTGAGGAATATCAGGAGGATAAGAAGCAGTAAAGACCAAAAACTCCTCGGTTGTATTTCTATATGCCATATGCTATAATGTGGGACGTCTAAATACAGAATATAAACGGAGGACAAATCTGTGAAAATAATAATCGCCGGTGATGGCAAGGTCGGACTCACGCTGACGCAGAAACTTGCTGCGGCAGGACACGACCTGACTTTGATCGATTCGAACCAGCGTGTGCTGGATTCGAGTGTGGAGCGTTACGATGTTATGGGGGTACAGGGAAACTGTGCCTCCATGCGCGTGTTGGAGAGTGCGGATGTGAAAAAGGCGGATCTGCTCATTGCAGCCACCAGTTCGGATGAAGTCAATCTGCTCTGTGGTATGACTGCCCATGGTCTGAATCCGAGAATTCACACCATTGCAAGAATCCGTAATCCCGAATACGGCAAGCAGATTTTTACCATGCGGGATGTCTATTCCCTTTCGCTTATGGTGAATCCGGAAAAACAGGCGGCGCGCGAGATTGAACGGCTGATCCGCTATCCGGGCTTCCTGCAGAGGGAAACATTTGCAAAAAGCCGTGTGGAAATCGTGGAGCTGCGGATTCAAAAAGGAAGTAAACTCTGCGATGTGGCACTGATGAATCTGGAAAATGTTGTCAAATGCAAGGTGCTTGTCTGCGCAGTGAGCCGCGGAGGGGTTGTGGAGATTCCATCCGGACATTTTATTCTCCGGGAGGGGGATCATCTGTTTATTACGGCAACTGCTGAGATGCTGACACAGCTTCTGCGCAATCTTGGCATTATCACGCACAAGGCAAAGCGTGTAATTATCTGCGGTGGCGGAAGAATCGGTTATTATCTGTCGACCTGGCTGGCAAAAGAAGGTGTCAGTGTGCTGCTGATTGAGCAGGATGAAGCGCGCTGTGAAGAATTATCCGGCAAACTTCCACCGGAAGTATGTATCATACACGGGGATGCCAGCAGTCAGTTTCTGCTTGAAAGTGAAGGCATCCATGATTGTGACGCCGTTGTAACCATGACCGGCATGGATGAAATGAATATGATTATTTCGCTGTATGCGCAGACCTGTGGAGTGCCACAGGTGATCACGAAAGTCGGTCATATGGAAAATAACAGTATGCAGGACAGTCTGGGACTTGGCAGTGTGATCTGCCCGAAAGAACTCTGCTGCAATACGATTGTCCGTTATGTCCGTGCCATGCAGAATACAACAGGTGCAGCACTGACACTGCACAATATTGCAGAAGGACAGGCAGAGGCATTGGAGTTTGTCGTAGATGCCGACACAAAACATATCGGGGAACCATTGCGTAATATCCGCCTGAAACGCAATATACTGATCGCATGTATCAGCCATGGAAGTAAAACGGAGATTCCAAACGGAGATTCCATGTATGAGGCTGGAAATTCCGTGATTATCGTTGCAAAGGGCGGGATGACACTTTTGCAGCTGAATGATATTTTCGAATGAGGATGCTATGAATTATAAAATGATGGGAAAATTTCTTTCCCAGATCTTAATTGTGGAAGCAGGGTTTATGGTTCCGGCACTTTTAATCAGTCTGTATACCGGAAGCCGGGCAGCAGTTTACGGGTTTGGGCTGTCCATTCTGATCACTGCCGGAGTCGGTGCCTTAATGTATTATTTTTGCAGAAATTCCACCCGTCGTTTTTTTGCGAGGGAAGGGATGGTCTGCGTAGCCGGAAGCTGGATTGCAATCAGTTTTTTCGGGTGTCTGCCATTTGTTTTTTCCAGGGAAATTCCAAACTTTGTCGATGCCCTGTTTGAAATTGTATCGGGATTTACAACCACAGGTTCTTCGATTCTGGGAGATGTGGAAGCACTTTCTCCCGGCATTATGTACTGGAGTTTCAGCCCCTGGCTGGGGGGCATGGGGGTACTTGTATTTCTTCTGGCACTTTCTCCGAACGGAGAGAGAGGCAAAGGGTATACCATGCATCTGCTGCGTGCGGAGAGTCCGGGACCGAATGTGAACAAGCTGGTGCCGAAAATGCGTACAACAGCAAGAATTTTGTACGTCATATACATGGTGCTGACATTCATCAATTTCCTGTTTCTCCTGTTGGGAAAAATGCCGGTTTTTGATGCCGTATGTACCGCTTTTGGAACGGCCGGCACAGGTGGATTCGGAATCCGGAATGACAGTATTGCAGGATACAGCCCATATATACAGAATGTATGTACGGTCTTCATGTTTTTGTTTGGAATCAACTTCAGCTGTTATTATCTGCTTTTAGTCCGGCATGTAAAGGAAGTGCTCAAAGATCAGGAACTGCGGCTGTATATCATCATATTTGTGGTCAGTATTCTTTTAATTACGTTCAATGTCCGGGGACTGTACGGCTCCTGGGAAGAGACCATCCGCCATGCGGCATTTCAGGTTTCCTCTATCATGACGACGACCGGGTTTGCAAGCACGGACTTTGATTTGTGGCCCGGATTTTCGAAGGCACTGTTGCTGTGCCTGATGTTTGTCGGTGCCTGTGCAGGCAGTACGGCAGGAGGGCTTAAGATGGGAAGGCTTCTTCTGATTCTGAAAAACCTGCGCAGAAATATCCGCAGAATTTTAAGCCCGCAGCGTGTGGAAGTTGTGCGCATGAATGGAAACCGGATCGGGGAGGATGTATTAAATAATACAAATACCTATCTGGCGGCTTACGGTGTGATTTTAGTCGGAAGTTTTCTTTTGATTTCTATTGATGGACTGTCCATGACAACAAATGTGTCTGCGGTTGCTGCGTGCTTTAACAATATCGGACCGGGATTTGATGTGGTGGGACCTACCTGTAATTTTTCGGTGTATTCCTGGTTTTCCAAACTTGTGCTGATTTTTGACATGCTGGCCGGAAGACTGGAAATTTTCCCGATGCTTGTTCTCTTTTCAAGAAGTACCTGGAGACATAAATAATTGAATGGATTTCTCAATTATTTTATGATAAAATAGTAGGGTGCTTTTACACAACAAGAAAATATGGAGGAGAGAACATGTTAGAGAAAATGTTTAAGCTCAAAGAGAATAATACCACAGCGAAAACAGAAGTGATCGCCGGTATTACGACGTTTATGACCATGGCGTATATCCTGGCTGTAAACCCGAACCTGCTTTCACGGGCAGGAATGGATCCGACAGCAGTGCTGATTGCAACCTGTCTGGCATCCTTTATCGGTACGTTTGCAATGGCACTCCTTGCAAATTATCCGTTTGCACTTGCACCGGGTATGGGACTGAATGCATATTTTGCATTTACCGTATGCGGAAATATGGGATATTCCTGGAAGGTAGCCCTGATGGCAGTATTCTTCGAAGGTATTATCTTTATTATCCTTTCTCTTACCAATGTACGTGAGGCAATTTTCAATGCCATTCCGACCACATTAAAGAAAGGTGTGAGTGCCGGCATCGGTCTGTTCATCGCTTTTATCGGACTGCAGGGTGGACATATTGTTGTAAACAACGATTCCACATTGTTATCTTATGTAAATTTCAGGGATAACTGGCATACCGAAGGAATCTGTGCAGTACTTGCACTGATCGGTTTGCTTCTTACTGCAATTTTATACATCAAAAAAGTCAAGGGATCTATTCTGATCGGTATTCTGGCTACCTGGATTCTTGGAATGATCTGTCAGGCAGCGGGTGTTTACCGTATCGATGCAGACGCTGGATTTTATTCTCTGTATCCGACATTTGCCATGACTGATTTTTCAAAAATCGGGGAGACTTTCGGACAGTGTTTTACAGCAGATTTCCATGGAGTCGGAATTATGAACTTCATCGTAGTCATGTTGTCTTTCCTGTTTGTAGATATGTTTGATACGATCGGAACACTGATCGGTGTATCGGATAAGGCCGGCATGTTAGACGAAGATGGAAAACTTCCGAACGTAAAGCAGGCACTGATGGCAGATGCAATTGCTACTTCTGCAGGTGCGATCCTTGGTACGTCTACAACTACAACATTCGTAGAGAGCTCTGCCGGTGTTGGAGCTGGTGCAAGAACCGGTCTTGCATCCATCGTTACAGGATTATTATTCCTGCTTGCAATTTTCTTTGCACCAATCTTTACGGCAATTCCGGGCTTTGCAACAGCACCGGCGCTGATCTTTGTCGGATTCCTGATGGTATCCGCAATTGTAAAGGTTGATTTCGAGGATCTGACAGATGCAGTTCCTGCATATCTGTGCCTCATTGCGATGCCTTTAATGTACAGTATCGCAGAGGGTATTGCCATTGGTGTAATCTCTTTTGTACTGATCAATCTGATCTGTGGCAAGCGTAAGAAGATTACTCCACTGATGTATATCCTTGCAGTACTTTTTATCTGCAAATATATTTTCCTGTAATTACGCAGTGGACGAGCCGCTTTCCAGTAGGACGGGAAGCGGCTTAAAGTCTATCTGACTATATAAAATATAAATGGAGGAACAACTATGAAAAAATTAAACAAGGCAATGTCGGTTGCTGTGGCAGCAGCCATGGTGGTATCCCTGGGCGCCTGTGGAAATTCCGCAGATGCAGCAAAAGACGGGACACAGAGTGCAGGTGCATCCGGTAAAGTATATAACATCGGAATCTGCCAGCAGCTGGAGCATCCGGCACTGGATCAGGCAACACAGGGATTTGAGGATGTCTTAAAGGAAAAGCTGGGAGACAATGTAAAATTTGATCTTCAGAATGCACAGAACGAGCAGGCAAATGCTTCTACAATTGCAAATAATTTCGTATCTTCCAATGTGGATCTGTTTCTTGCAAATTCAACCACTGCTTTACAGGCATGTGCAGCAGCGACAACCGATATTCCGATTCTGGGAACTTCCGTTACCGATTATGCAACGGCTTTGGAGATCAGTGACTGGAGTGGTACAACCGGAAGAAATATCTCCGGTACATCCGATCTGGCTCCGCTTGATCAGCAGGAGGATATGCTCGTAGAGCTCTATCCGGATGCAAAGCATGTCGCAATACTTTACTGCTCTGCAGAGGCAAACTCCAAATATCAGGCAACCGAGTTTGAAAAATACCTGGATGAGGACGGTATCAGCTATAAAGAGTTTACCGCTTCCGATTCCAATGATATCGGTTCTGTGGTACAGAGTGCAACCGAGTATGCAGATGTCATTTACATTCCGACAGACAATACCATGGCACAGAACACAGAAGCAATCAACAATATCGCACTTCCGGCAGGAACTCCGATTATTGCCGGAGAGGAAGGTATCTGTAAAGGATGTGGAGTGGCAACGCTTTCCATCAGTTATTATGACATCGGAAAAAAGGCCGGTGAAATGGCATATGACATTTTAGTAAACGGTGCGGACATTACAACCATGAAGATTGAGACTGCACCAAACGTAACCAAAGAATACAACAAAGATATCTGTGATCAGCTGGGCGTTAAAATTCCGGATGATTACAAGGCTATCGAGGCTGAATAATTAAGGGGGATGGGTATCGTGTTAATATCTGCTTATTTTGCTTCCTTAAGTCCGCTGGCGCTGTTTCGTGCACTGCCGGGCTCCATTGCACAGGGACTGATCTGGGGTCTTCTGGCATTGGGAGTATATATTACATACAAACTTCTGGATTTTGCGGATCTGTCGGTGGACGGTTCTTTTGCAACCGGCGGAGCTGTGGCGGTTATGCTGATCCGCAGTGATATGAATCCGTGGGTTTCCCTTATTTTTGCATTTGCAGCAGGAATGCTTGCGGGAATGGTCACAGGTCTTCTGCACACCAAACTGGGAATTCCTCCAATTCTTGCCGGAATTTTAACGCAGATTGCACTGTACTCCATCAATCTGAATATTATGGGACAGTCCAATCAGGCGATCAGTGTGGATAAATATTCCCTTGCGGTATCGCTTCGTTATGTATCCGGTGATACAGCAGCAAAAATTAAAGTATTTACCACCTGTATCCTGTTTGGGGTAGTGATCGTGGCGATTCTTTACTGGTATTTCGGAACCGAGCAGGGGCATGCCATCCGGGCAACCGGATGTAACCCGCAGATGGCGCGTGCACAGGGAATCAATACCAGCTTCTGTAAGGTACTGGCACTGATGATTTCCAACGGACTCGTTGGTCTGTCCGGTGCACTTTATGCACAGTATCAGGGTGCAGCGGATGTCAATATGGGACGAGGCGC
>ENA-OPTB01002179-OPTB01002179.1-human-gut-metagenome-genome-assembly--contig:-NODE-2179-length-13064-cov-2.771466_pt1 | contig 13064 bp, 5 predicted proteins | sample MGYA00241810_ERZ501911 | MGnify/ENA primary metagenome ERZ501911 (study PRJEB25962, sample SAMEA2042304) | human gut metagenome | biome: human gut; feature: human-associated habitat; material: faeces... | reverse complement strand
TTATCCAATCCCTGCTTTTCGAGTTCGTCCAGTATCCGTCCGAAAGCCCGGTCGACGCCTGTCACCGATGCAAAGTAATAACGTACGGAAGCTGCTTTTTTCATCTCCCGGTTTGCGTTCGGGCGAATGAGCAGACTGTCCAACGGAAGGTCTTTGGATAAGTCGTAATCTTCCTCCATGCAGTCTTCTAGAGAAGCATACGGGCTATGAGGCGGATTAAAGCTGACCATCATGAAGAACGGCTTTTTAGGGTCACGCACGTTCCCTTCGTTCCGCAGATAGGAGATGGCTTTATCCGCTTCATGTTCGGGAGACCACTCGTCAATTTCATGTTTTACCCCTTCCGTATCCCAATAATGCGGATGCTTGTGCACGTCATAGGTTCCATATGAATACCAATAATCGAAGCCGTGCCGACGATCTGCCGGAGTGTAGGCGTCCCAGGCCGGGACACGGTCTTCCACATATTTTCCGGGACGTTCCGGGTCGTTGGGAGTGGGGCAGTCGACATGCAATTTCCCGATATAAGCACAATTGTAGCCAGCCTGGCTGAACACGTCGCTGATGCAGGTCGCATCTTCGCGTAATGAACTGATCGGACGGTTGGCATTACAGTTTAGGGGAACTCCGCTATGTTCCGGATACATCCCCGTCAATAATATCCCCCGGTGCGGACTGCTCAGCGGGCAGTTGCTCATAGCCGAAGTCAGTACAACGGATTCTTTCGCAAACCGGTTCAGATTAGGCGTATGCACCGGATCTCCCTCGAAATTCACCGCTTCCCGGAATCCTGCTTCTCTCCAGAAACCCATCGCATGGTTGCGCATTTGGTCCGGGAAGATGTAGATGACGTTAGGAGTGCTCGATAAACCTTGGGGGGTAACAGGCTTTTCTTTGCATCCTTGAAAGGAAAAAAGAAGGATACCCCCTAAAAGATATGCCACATCATGGCTGGAATGATTGAGTTGTTTATACATATGTTTGTTGATTTATAGAACGTAATGATATTTTGCAATTCATTTTTCCTAGTCCTGATAAGTTGGATATGAGATTCTATGTTCATATTGCTGCCAATATTGAAAGGAGTTCCTCTTTCAGATGGGAGCATATGGATTACAAATATAATGAAAAAGGACAGACATAACCGTCTGCCCTTTTATTTGTATTCGTTTAATGGTCGATGATTACCATCCAGGGTTCTGATCTTCTTTCAGACTTGGGTTCTTCTGAATTTCATTATTCGGAATCGGCCATAAATAGTCCCGAGACTGAACGACACGGTTGTAATAGAATTGTCCGGTAAAGCCTTTGACTTCTCCGGCCAAAGTTTCCAGTAATCCCCAACGTTTCATATCACTGAAACTTAACCCTTCGCCAGCCAGTTCGACTGCACGCTCATGTCTGATTCGTTCGAATACTTGTTCTTTGGTAGTTGCCTGCAGATAACTTGGGCCGCTATTAAGTCCCGGCATGTTGACGCGTGCACGGACTTGGTTGATCAAGTCGACTGCTTTTGTCTGCTGGTCTGTCTGGTTGTAGCATTCAGCCAGCATTAACAATACATCGGCATAGCGGATCAGCGGGAAGTTGATCGGTGTATCTTCGCGGTTATTGATAGCACCATTCATGTCATATTCGGCTACAAATTTACGCCACAAATACATTTCGTAGTTTCCGTTAACACGAATAAAACCGTTCTTTTCGTTTGTCTGTCCGGATTTTTCTGTGATAACATATTCCGTATCCATCGGAGCGTTGGAATACCAACCTTTATAAGTCGTGTACGGCATAATGATGGAAGCCATCATACGCGGGTCACGCTTGTTGTACATTTCTAATAACTTGTCTTTTGCGGCGGGATAGGTGGCCACTTTGTTCAACCCTTCGTTTAATGTCGCATAGAATGTTTCTTTCTTGACTGCATCATTTTCGTTGAATCCTGGAATAACTTCATTCCAATCGAAAGCACGTCCGTCTTTCCATTCGTAAGAATCAACGAAGTCAGTAGCTGCCATTACATTGTTCCAGCAACTTCCATAAGAAGCACGGCTTCCCATATAGAATGTCATCGGCATACCGAAATCAGTACCGACACCACCGATATTTTGAATTGCAAAGATCATTTCTGAACTTTCATCTCCACCTGGTTTGAACAGGTTTTCATAATCTGAATACAAAGCATACTTACCGCTGTTGATAACATTCTCAAAGCATGTGGCTGCTTCTTGGTATTGTTTGTTGTAGAGAAGGACTTTTCCTTTCAATGCCATTGCAGCTCCGGATGTCGCACGTCCTTTATTTGATTCATCCCAATCTGCCGGTAAATGAGCAATCGCTTCATCCAGGTCTTTGATGATAAATGTACGGACTTCTTCTGCCGAGCTTCTTGGTTTCAACATATTGGAGAAGTCTTCCGCAACGATAGTTGTCTCATCATAAATCGGAACTCCACCCCAAAAATCGAGTAAGGTAAAATAGTAAAGGGCACGCATAAAACGGGCTTCCGATTTGTAGCGGGTTTTCAGTTCGTCGGACATATCACATTGGTCGACGTTCTGTAATACAATATTAGCACGTGTGACGCCTTCATACAGTTGTTTGAACTTATCGCCGACGGCTCCTTCCGTAGTGGTATAAGTACCACGGCCGATGTTTGGATACGAAGGTGCGTCATATCCGGCACCTACGCCACCTAAACAGTCAAAACCGAATTGACGGCCGAAAACATCGTTGTGTGTCATTTGGCTGTAAACTCCCATCATTGCCTGATCGGCATGTTCTTGTGTCTGGAAGAATGTTCCGGCACTTAACTGATCTTCCGGATAACGGTCCAAGTCGTAGCAGCTACTCATTAACAGAAGTGATGCTGCACAAGTGAAAAATAATTTATACTTATTCATAATGCTTTTTCAATTAAAAGGTTACATTAATACCTAAAACCGCTGATTTCATTGCCGGATAAGCCAGCCCGCTGATTTCAGGATCAAATCCTCTGTAAGATGTAAATGTGAAGAAGTTTTCCAAACTGCCATAGAAACGAAGTCTTTCCAATTGCATCTTCTTCGTAATAGATTTAGGCAATGAATAGCCTAATTGAATGTTACGAATCTTCAAGAAGGCTTTGTTCTCCAAGTAGAAATCACTCATTTGAGTGTTGATCTGATTCTGGGATTGTAACAAGCGCGGGTAGATAGCGTCTGTACGGCCTTCAACCCATCTTCCTTCTGCAACATCTTTGTTCAACTGGTAGCCGAAACGTACGGTTGAAGTGTTTGCCAATGCATTTTGCCAGTAAACTTTCACACCTGCCTGTCCTTGGAACAGAACGGAAAAGTCGAATCCTTTGTAGGCGGCATTCAGGTTCAAACCGAATTGGAATTTCGGATTCGGGCCGTCGCTGACGATTTCGCGGTCATCCATGTCGATAATACCGTCTCCATTGATGTCTTTGTACAGTAAATCTCCTTTTTGAGGCGTACCGAATGCGGCAAACGGATTCACCTTTTTACCTGTCTTCTCGTCAATCGGTGCGTTGTCGATCATTTGTTGTACAAGTGCTAGATCAGCATCTGTTTGGATTATGCGGTCTGCACGCAATAAATATTGAGAATTGATGGAATGACCTTCCCAGATAATATTAGCCCCGTCATAAGAGATACCGCCTTTATCTGTTCCCTTGAACTTATTGACTTTGTTTTTTACGAATGTAAAGTTGCCGTTGACACCGTAGGAGAAATCTCCAATTTGGTCCTGCCAGCCGAGAGTCATCTCGATACCTTGGTTTGTAACAGTCGCACTGTTTTGTTTAGGAATGGATGCTGTTCCGTGTACGTCCGGTGCAGGCAAGTTGATCAAAATGTCTTTTGTTTTCTTATTGAAGTAATCGACAGTACCAGTTAATTTATTATTGACCAAACCGAAATCGAAACCGACATTTGTCATATAGGTAGATTCCCAAGTCAGATCCGGATTGGCCAGTCTGGCTTGTGCAAGACCTAATATCAGTGCGTTGTTCAACGTGTAGTTGAATGCAGAACCGGAGCTTGGTTTATTAGCGTAAGTTGCGATCGCGTCGTAGTTCCCAACGGAATTGTTACCCAAAGAACCATAAGATAAACGGAACTTTAGGTTGCTCAACCCTTTCTCCACCCAATCTTCCATAAAGGCTTCCTGATCCATACGCCATGCAACGGAAGCAGAAGGGAAGTAACCTGTACGGTTATTTGAAAGGAAGCGGGATGATTGGTCTGCACGAAGATTGACTTCTAGTAAGTATTTGTTTTCCCAATCCAGATTGATACGTCCGAAGAAAGAACGCATAGCCCATTCGGTGCTTGAACCGGAAGCTGTTGCATCACCGATTGCAGCATCGATCACGTTCAAACTTAAATCGATCATGTCATATTTTGTAGCAGAGAAGTTCTTGCTGCGATACATTTCCTGGCTGGCTCCGATCATTGCGTTCAAACCTAAGCGGTCATTCATGAAACGTTTCTCGTAGCGTGCTACAACATCTCCGAAGAAGCGTTCGGTTTTACCGTCGTAATTCATGATGTTGGTTTTTCCTCTGTTGGAGTAAGTGATCACGTTATCACGGAAGTTCCAACCGTCGATGAAAACAGGTTTCCGGCTTCGTTGTTCATCCACGAACTCATAAGAATATGATGCTGTAACAGAAAAGCCTTCGAACGGTTTCAACGTTCCGACGAAACGAGAACGCATATTGGTTTTGCGGATATTACCAGCTTTGCTGTTCAAACGGATCAAAGGGTTGTTATTCGCCGATTGTGCGTCGTCTTCACTATTATTCATAGCTCCGTATCGTCCGTCCGGTGCACGGAATACCATACCGGGAGTCGTTGCTGATGCGTAGGTGAACACATCATCAACAGATGTGTCTTTCTTGTCACTTGCCGTATATTTGGCAGATGGTTCCATGTTTGAAACATATCCGCTGACTTGTGCCCCTAGATTCAACCACGGTTTTACATCGGCTGAAATGTTTACACGTCCATTATATTTTTCGAAGCCGGTATTTTCCATTACCCCCGGATTCTTTTGATAACCGAATGATGAATAGAAGCGGATTTTGTCACTACCGCCACTCATGGAGATGACGTGGTTGTGAGAAGTCGAAGGTGTAAATGTCTCGTCAATCCAGTTCGTATTCGGATATTTTAACGGATCTCGTCCACCATCTGCCCGCCATTCGTCTATGACAGCTTGTGAGAACTGAGCTTTCAAATTAGAATTCAGGTAGCCTTCGTTGATCAATTCCATATAAGTGGCATAATCAGAAACGGGGTCCATAGAGCTGGGGATACTTGGTGATGTGAATGAAACATACCCGTTGTAGTCCAGCTTAATAGAACCAGCTTTCCCTTGTTTGGTGGTAATCAAGATAACACCATTTGCAGCACGTGAACCATAAATTGCCGATGATGCGGCATCTTTTAATACAGTCATCGATTCGATATCCTGTGGGTTAACAGTGTTGATACCCGCTTCTACACCGTCGATAATGACCAATGGGGAAGATTCATTCAGTGTTCCTTGACCGCGAACCTTGATCGACGCATTGTCGTTACCCGGCTGATTGGCCGTACCTTGTACGTTTACACCGGCTGCAAGACCTGCTAATGCATGGGATACGTTGGTAATAGGGCGGCTTTCTGTCAACTCTGCAACATTAATAGTTGATACGGACCCGGACAAGTTTACTTTTTTCTGTGTACCGTAGCCTACAACTACAACTTCGTCTAACGCCTGTGAGTCTTCGGCTAGTTTAATGTTGAACGAAGTCTGATTGTTTACGGGGATTTCTTGGTCCTTATATCCGATATAAGAAACAACAAGGATGGAATTAGGAGATACTTCTAAAGAGAAATTACCGTCCATGTCGGTAATTGTACCGTTAGTAGTTCCTTTTTCTACGACATTAGCTCCAGCGATAGGACCCAGAGCATCTTCTACTACACCTTTGATACTGTGTTTTGCCTGTTGAGGAGAAGCTACAACAGGAGTAGGTTCATTTGAACCAAACGTATCGGTAGAAGGATTAGCTGAGGCCATTCCGATTGATGCCAGGAACATGGAAGCTCCCAGGAACATCGCTCTCGATACATAAAAGCGTTTAAAATCTTTTGTCATAATAACACCAGATTGATTAATAAATTGATAATAATTCTCGTTTCTCTAAATAGGCACTTTGTGTTTTTCCATTGTGTTTTTCACAAAAGTGTATTTTGATCTAAGTTCTTCAAGAACTATGACCAAAACGCTGCAAATTTAGATGTTAATAATGTGCATGGATGTATAATTTTATCCATTTGATATGCACTAATCTTCCAACGGTGAGTTTTTAGCAATATGTTAAGTGTTTATATATTAGCATATTGTGGCGTATGTGTTTTATATAACATATAAATTAGGCTTAATGAGCAATATATTTATTTAGCATTCATGTTTGAATATTTACATGGATACACATCGAAACGTAAAAACGATACAACTAAGGCGAATTCTCATAATTTGGCAGATATGAACCATAAATGGAGATTTGTCACCATGTTGTTTAAGCATGTATTACACGAAATTCCAATTCGGCTTCTCTCCGTCCTATAAACCAATTGATTATCATGCTATACAAGGATGAAGGCAAGCGTCCGAACAGGCTTCATCTCAAAAATTTACCTTCACCCTGTCTCGTCCTGATTTAGGTTGACCATGCCACTCTGCTTCATCTTCACCACTATATATTTAAGTGAAAATGGGACTTTCCGAGGCCGACTTACCTCAGATGAAGGCAAACATAAGCGGAGAAGCCACTTCTATTACTTATATTCACCTTCAAGATGTTTATAATCAAATTATTACATGTGTAGGTGATGGCAATTTGCGGATTATGGCGAGAAAATAAAAAAACGGATTGAATAAACTCTATCTCTCCATAGTCGTATGCAGTAATTATCAATATTGAATCGTAAATGATGACGAAGCACCATAGTTCTTGAAGGACTCAGATATATTTTGAGCATGTAAAAACACAAACGATAATTAATTGAGATATGAATTATAAATCTAATTTACTAATCCAATGTTATTATGACAAAAGATTTTAAACGCTTTTATGTATCGAGAGCGATGTTTTTGGGGACTTCCATGTTCTTAGCATCGATCGGGATAGCTTCTGCTAATCCTTCTACCGGTACACTGAGTTCTGCAGAACTCAGTCCTGTTGTCGCTTCGCCACAACAGGCTAAATACACTATTAAAGGTATAGTTGAAGACGAATTTGGTCCGGTCGCTGGAGCAAATGTCGTAGAAAAAGGAACGACTAATGGGACGATTACAGACATGGATGGAAACTTTGCACTTGAAGTGAATCCGAATTCGACTTTAGTTGTTTCATTTATCGGTTATAAAGAGCAGGAGATTCAAGTTAACGGGCAAACTTCGTTTACAATTAAATTGAAAGAAGATTCTCAGGCACTTGAAGAGGTTGTTGTTGTCGGTTATGGAACGCAGAAAAAAGTGAATCTTTCCGGTTCTATTACGTCTGTTAATGTAGGGGAAATGACCGAAAGTCGTCCGTTAACAAGTATTTCTACTGCACTTGCAGGTACTGCGCCAGGTGTTCATATAGCGTCAACTAACAACTTGCCGTCGAATAATGGAGATGCAGAAATCACAGTTCGCGGTCAAGGAACATTGAACAATTCTTCGCCCTTGGTTATCATTGACGGTGTGGAAGGGAGTATGAGTTCCGTTAATCCCCAAGATGTGGAAACCATGACTGTTTTGAAAGATGCAGCCTCGTCAGCTATCTATGGATCACGTGCTGCAAACGGTGTTATACTTATTACAACAAAGTCGGGTAAATCTGGCAAAATGAAATTGGAGTATAACGGTTATGTCTCATTCGAAACTTTAAAGCAGCCTTACGAAGTGATAAGCGATTATGCGACCTATATGGAGCTAATGAATGAAGGGATGCTTAACAGCAACAAAGATGCTCCTTTCTCACAGGCAACCATTGATCTTTGGCGTGAAAAATCGAAAGATCCAAATGGCTTGACAAACGGAGTCCCTAATTACTTGGCTTATCCTAATAGTAATCTTTTTGATGTATATCAAACAGGAGTTTCTCATCAACACAATATTTCGGCCTCGGGAGGGAGTGAAAAATTGACTTATTATACTTCTTTCAATTATTTAAATAATCCAGGTATTCTGGAAAACATGGGGTACGAAAAATTTAGTCTCCGTGCAAATATTGATTCACAGCTGAAAGATTGGTTGAAAGTAGGTGTGAATATGAGTGGTTATGTCGCCAACACGACTCCTGTTACAGAAAATCTGGATGACATCTACACGTATGGATTGACAGGTGGTAACCCTGGAGTTGCTTATTTGGATGATCAAAATCGATTGGGTATCAATGCTAATCCGGAAGACGACCCGCAAAATGCAACGAATAACCCGTACAATCGTTTGCGGAATGTGACAGGAAATATTGATATGAACAGTATGAAGACACGTTTATATGCAATTTTGACACCGTTGAAAGGATTGACAATTCAAGGCTCTTATACATACGATTACTACGATAAGAAGAAGGTGTCCAAGCCGAACTTCGTGCCATTATATAATTTCCAGACTGGTGCACTGTATTCTGACGGAGTCGGACAGACAAGTATTACAAATTACAGTGAAAAGACCATTCGTAACTTTATGGATGCGACAGCTCGCTACGAACGGAATTTCTTTGATGATCGTTTAAGTGCAACTTTGATGGTTGGTGCCAGCCAAGAACAATACAAGTATTCGGATTTTGGTGTAACACGCAAAGATTTAATTGACCCGTCGTTAGGGGTTGTCGAAGGAGCCTATGGAGATTATTCGGGAGAAGGTAATACCTATGAATGGGCAATGCGTTCATTCTTCGGACGTTTAAATTTAGGGTGGGATGACCGTTATTTGCTTGAAGTAAACCTTCGTGCCGATGGTTCCTCTCGCTTCAACAAGAACAACCGATGGGGGTATTTTCCGTCTTTCTCAGGAGCTTGGCGTTTGTCTGAAGAGGCATTTATGGAGGATACCAGAAGCTGGTTGGATAATTTGAAACTTCGTGCATCCTACGGATCGTTAGGTAATAATACACTGGGGGATAATCGTGATAAGGATGGAAACTATATGTCTCAGTCAATGTTTGCACAAACTAATTACGTTTTGGGGCGTACTGTCGTAAATGGATTGTCACAGACTGCGATAGCAAATGCTGATTTAACATGGGAAACGACTTATATCACGAACATCGGTGTTGATTACGGCCTGTTGGGAAACCGTCTTTCTGGAAGTATTGAATATTTCGACAAACGTACGAAAGGTATTTTGATTGACTTGCCGGCGCCGATGGTACATGGTAATGCAACAGTACCTAAACAAAACTCAGCCAAGGTCTCAAACCGAGGTATCGAATTCACGACCAGTTGGAATGATAAGATAGGAAAAGACTTTTCTTATAATGTTGGTTTTAATTTCACCTACATTAAAAATAATGTTGATAAGTTTAAAGGAGGTGATGCCTCTTATGATGGAGCCCGTATGTTGAAAGAAGGATTACCAATCTGGTCTTTATATGTATTGGAGGCTGACCGCATCATCCAGACTGACGAAGATTTGGCGATTGTCGAACAAATGGTCGCCAATAACCCGGATGCATTCACTGCATTTGGAACACCTCAGAAAGGTGATCTCCTGTATAAAGACGTTAACGGAAGAGATGAAAACGGGGAACTGACAGGTAAGCCTGATGGAAAAATTGATAATGATGACCGTGTGGTAGTAGGTAACGGACAGAATCCTAATTTTACGTTTGGTATGAACTTAGGTTTCGAGTGGAAAGGTATCGATTTCTCAATGTTATTTCAGGGACAGGCTGGCTTGAAAGATATTTTCCACAGTAATTTGTTCCGTAGTGTGGTTCGTCAAGGATATCAAATCAATGCGGATGTTGCCGATGGGCGTTGGTATGAAGGACGGACAGATGCAACTTATCCTCGTTTCTTGGACTATAGTGATACACGGAATGAACAGAATTCTACGTTCTGGGTAGCCAATAAAAACTATCTGAAGATTCGTAATATCACGTTGGGATATACATTGCCAGCTCATTGGACTCAGAAAGCCTATTTGGAACGTGTTCGCATTTACGGAAGTTTGGAAAATTTCTTTACGTTTACTTCATGGAAAGGATATGATCCGGAAGTAAGTGGTGTTACTTACCCGACTATGAGACAAGCTGTAGTTGGTGTGAACGTCTCGTTTTAACAATAAAGTCAAATCATTAAAAAGAAAAATAAAATGAAAAAACATATATTGTCTTTGATGGCAGCTGTATCTCTACTCACAGGTTGCTACGATTTAGACAGGACTCCTTATGACCAAGTGAGCTCGGAGGCAATGTGGCAAACGGCAGACCAATGCAAGCAGGGATTGATGGGAGTTTATGCCTCCTTGAAAGAGGATGACTTGTTCGGTAAAATGTTTTTGATCGATGTCAACTCTGATGTGGCTGCTGGTTATGATCAATACGAAGTACTACAGCTGGGGACCGCTACTTCAAAAACTGGTTTTATGAATAGCAAATGGCAGGATGGGTACAACAGTATCCAACGTGCAAATTTAGTTATCCGAAATGTAGCAGATGCTCCAATTGAAGAAGGTACAAAGAATCAGATATTGGGAGAAGCACATTTCTTACGGGCTTTAGTCTATTTCCATCTAATGGATTATTTCGGAGGTCTCCCTCTTTACGATGAATCAGTCGATTTGGAAAAAGATTTTAATAATCTGATGAATCCGAGAAGTTCAGTTGAAGATACACGTGCTTTTATTGTCAAGGATTTAGAGAAGGCATTGGAGTGCGGTCTGCCAGAGGCATGGGATAGTGAAAACTATGGACGTGTGACTTTAACTGCCGTTCAAGCATTGCTGGGAAAAGTCTATTTATACGCGAAAGAATATGACAAAGCTGTCGAATGGTTGGAAAAATCTACGAGTGGACATGAATTATATAGTGATTATGCGGGTTTGTTTAATTTAGATGGTGGTCACACCAGTTCGGAGATGATCTTTTCGATCGTTAATCTTGGTGGTACCGGTAACAGCTATGGTATGCCACTCTGTTTTTATGCAGGAACACGTGCTTCTTATGGCAGTTGTTGGAATAATACGGTTCCTTCATCTACATTGATTGAAATGTATGAATACAAAGATGGGCGTCCTTTTGATTGGGATGAACTTTTCCCTGGATTTACAACAAGTAATGATGTGAAGGAAAGTGTGTTCAGATGTACAGCTAATTCAAGTGCAACGGAGATCATAAGTATGCCTGAGGAAAACAGAGCTAAGATTTTACAGATGTATGAAGATCGTGATCCTCGTATGCAAGCGACTGTTATTTTGCCTTATACGACATATCAAGGTTGGTATAGCAACAAAAAAACAGAGATGCTCTTTGTTGTCGCTAAAAATGAAAAAGGAACTATAACGTTGTCTTCTGCTAATGGTTTTGTTTATAATAATAGAGGTGGTTGGGAAACTTATTTCTGGCGTAAATATGTTCCGGAAGGAGACTGGGATGGTGCAATTACAGATCGTTCACATACACCAGTAAACTTCCCTATTATCCGTTTGGCTGATGTTTATTTGATGTTGGCGGAGGCTTATAATGAACAAGGTAATTCAACGAAAGCAGTTGAATATATTAATAAAGTTCGTGAGCGTGCTGGTATCGCCTTGCTAAATAGTGGCCCTGATTATCTGAAAGCGGTAACAAAAGATGAAATATTCCAACGCATATTTAAGGAAAGGGCTGTCGAATTTGCAAATGAAGGACTTCGTGATAGTGATTTACGTCGTTGGCAACTATCCCATACGATGTTAAACAGAGAAGAGTATGGGTTTACTGGTAAACGTATGTTTACCCGTGTATTCCGGGAAAATCGTGATTATCTGTGGCCAATACCGCAAGATGAAATAGATATGAATAGTGCTATTAAGCAAAATCCGGGATGGTAACTTGTGATCCATAAATGAAAAGGAGGTTACTTCTGTCAAGATTTGAATTCTTGTTACGGAAGTAACCTTTTTTATGACTAAAATTTATATGAACATGCAGAATGCAAATTTGTTATTGACTGCTTGCCTTGCTATAGTTTCTGTAGCCGATGTAATGGCACAATCGAAAAAACAAAATGTATTGTTTATCATTTGTGATGATCTTCGCCCTGAGTTGGGCTGTTATGGACAGAAGCAGATCAAGTCCCCGAATATTGATCACTGGGCAGCACAAAGTGTATTATTTAACCGGGCGTATTGCAATATTGCTGTATCCGGTGCTTCCCGTGCAAGTCTATTGACCGGATTGCGTCCGACAAAAAATCTGTTACAGGCTTGGAATACCCGTACCGATGTTGATGTCCCTGACGCAGTTACCATACAGAAATGTTTTAGAGACGCTGGGTATATAACGATTGCGAACGGAAAGATATATCATCATCAGGATGAGGCCTCCATGAAATATTGGGATGATGTCATGCCTCCCGTACCAGGTACGGCAATGGGATACCACTCGGAGGAAAACTTGGCTTTAATGCAAAAACAGAAAGAAACCGGTAAAGGTCGGCGTGGATATTTTTATGAGCATGGAGATTTTCCCGAAAAGGACTATCTGGATTGGCAAATCGCTGATAAGAGCATACAGGATTTGAAAAAAATGAAAAAACAGGAAAAGCCTTTTTTTCTTGCCGTAGGATTCATTCGTCCTCATTTGCCTTTTGTTGTGCCGCAGAAGTATTGGGATCTGTATGATCATTCCAAAATTGAAATTCCTGATAATTATATATTAAAACCAGGCAACAACATTCCGGAGCGTGCTTTGACTAATTGGTCCGAGTTGAGGGCCTATAGTGGAATTCCGGAACAGGGTCCCTTGGATGAGGCGACTGCCAAATTGATGATACATGGTTACTATGCTTCAGTCTCTTTTGTGGATGCAC